>Ga0105163_1000835_pt1 | contig 17456 bp, 15 predicted proteins | sample JNZ110809AmetaG_FD_81531 | JGI IMG/M metagenome (GOLD analysis project Ga0105163, IMG submission 81531) | Hot spring microbial communities from Jinze hot spring, China to study Microbial Dark Matter (Phase II) - JNZ 110809A | ecosystem: Environmental > Aquatic > Thermal springs > Hot (42-90C) >... | reverse complement strand
CAAAGAAACCATTCTGGAATTATACCTTAACGAAATTTACTACGGCAACATGGCTTACGGAGCTGAAGCCGCTGCCCAGACTTATTTCGGCAAGCATGCTTCAGAGCTTAACCTCGCTGAAGCCTCCTTCCTGGCCGGGTTGCCTCAGGCTCCGGCCCTCTACGATCCTTACACAAACTTCCAGGCAGCCAAAGCCCGACAGGCCGATGTCCTTCGCCTCATGGTAGAAGCAGGATTCATAACCCCTGAAGAAGCCCAGAAAGCATACCAGGAGGAGTTGAAGCTTATACCCCCACGCTTTGAAATGAAAGCCCCCCATTTTGTGATTTACGTCCGCCAGCTTCTGGAGCGACGTTATGGAACTGATGTGCTCTACAGAGCTGGCCTGAAGGTTTACACTACCCTCGACCTCAGGCTTCAGGAGATGGCTCAGGAAATCGTAAAAGAACAGGTGGGAAAGCTTAAGGATAAAAATGTGACTAACGGAGCTCTTGTGGCGATAAAGCCTCAGACCGGGGAAATCTTGGTCATGGTGGGAAGTGCCGATTTCTACGATGAAAAGATCAGCGGGCAAGTGAACATGGCCCTGGCTCCTCGCCAGCCTGGTTCAGCCATAAAACCCGTAACCTACCTTGCAGCCTTTGAGAAGGGCTGGACCCCCGCCACGCTCATTTGGGATGTCCCTGTAGAATTCCCTGATGGCTACAAGCCTACCAATTACGATAACCGCTTTCACGGCCCTGTTACCGTAAGAGTTGCCCTCGGAAGCTCCTACAACATACCAGCAGTAAAAGCCTTGCAGTTTGTCGGAATCCCCTCCTTCCTGGAGATGGCCCGCCGCCTTGGCATAACCTCTTTCACCAGGTCTGATTATGGCCTCTCCATAACCCTTGGAGGGGGAGAAGTGAGCTTGCTGGAACTAACTGCAGCTTATGCTGTTATAGCCAATGAAGGCAAGAGGGTTCCCCCAGTAGCCATCCTCCGGGTGGAAGATGCTGCCGGGAGAGTGCTGGAACAATATACCCCCCCACCCGGAGATCAGGTTATCTCCCCACAACATGCCTACCTCATAACCCACATCCTGGCCGATAACTGGGCCAGGACCCCAGCCTTCGGGCCCAACAGCGTTTTGAAACTTTCAAGGCCTGCAGCTGTCAAAACCGGCACTACCAATGACTGGCGCGATGGCTGGACTATAGGTTATACCCCAGATTTAGTGGTGGGGGTATGGATCGGGAATGCGGACAACTCTCCAACCAAGAGGGTTCCGGGAGTCAGGGGGGCCGGCCCCATCTGGCACGAATTCATGGAGAGGGCCCTCGCCGGAACCCCACCGAAGGAATTCCCCCGCCCTCCAGGGATCGTGGAAGCGGAAATATGCTCTAAATCGGGAGCAAAGCCTTCCGAATATTGCCCGGAAAGAAGAATAGAGCTATTTGTAGCTGGCACCGAGCCTAACGATCCATCCAAAGATTTTTACCAGAAAGTCCGTATAGACCGGCTTACTGGAAAGCTCGCCACCGAATATTGCCCTCCGAACCTGGTGGAAGAACGCATTTATGAAGTTTATCCACCAGAAGGAGAATGGTGGGCTATCCAGAACAACATACCCCAGCCCCCCAAAGAATACTGTCACCTCCACACTTTCCCACCTGAAGTCAGGATTGATTATCCCTGGGAAGGCCAAACACTTCAAGGGGTGATAGAGATAAGAGGGACTGCTAAAGCCCCCGATTTCTCCTATTATGTAGTGGAATATGGGCCTGGCCCTAATCCGGGGTTTTGGACCCCAATTGCGGGGCCAACAGGAGTCATGGTGGAAAATGGCCTTTTGGCTTCGTGGGATACTTCTCTTTTAGAAAATGGCCTTTATACAGTAAAAGTGAGGGTTTTTGACCATCAGGGCAATTTCTGGGAGGCATACGTCCGCTTGAACATCCTTAACCCAACTCTGACTCCTTCTCCCACCCCTACTTTGACTCCAACTCCGACCCCCAGTTTGACTCCAACTTTGATCCCACCCTCTATTCCCAGCTCTACCCCGCCTCCTCTGCCGCCAGAACCTACACCTTGATTGCACAGGAGGGGTAAGCATGCTTGCAGTAAGAACCATTGGCCCCGTTAAAATTTTCAAGATGGGCAGGGATATACTTCCGGGCAAAGCCGCCTATTTTACCGCAGCTTACTTCGTGGATGGTCTCCTGATTGATGCAGGGAGCCCTCATCAGAAGGGGGAATTTATCAAAGCCTTGGAAGGTGCCCTCATCCACACTCTGGTTAACACCCATTCACACGAGGACCATATAGGGGCCAATAAAGCTCTGGAAGATAGAGGCATAACCATCAAAGCTCACCCCGAAGCTTTGCCAGTCCTGAGCAACCCATCGCTCTTAAGGATGAGTTTTTACCGCCGGTTCTTCTGGGGACTCCCTGAACCCTCAAATGCCTCCCCCATAGGGGATACGGTGGAAACGGAAAAATATGTTTTTCAGGTAATAGAAACCCCTGGCCATTCTCCTGACCACATAGCCCTTTATGAGCCATCGGAGGGGTGGCTTTTCTCCGGGGATGCTTACGTGGGGGGAAGAGATCTGGCCTACAGAAAAGTTTACAGCCCCAGGCTTATAATGGAATCCCTAAGGAAATTGGCTTCCCTGGAGATAAGCTTCCTTTTCCCGGGGAGCGGGACTGTTCATCGCAATGGGCGGGAGAAAATTCTGTCCAAGCTTGAAGGGATGGAAGAGCTGAAGGAACACATCCTGGAATTGCACAGGCAGGGGCTTCCTCCAAAAGTTATTGCTCGGAAAGTTGTAGGGCGCGAGCCCTTTATCACATGGTTAACTCTTGGGGATTTCAGCGCCCTGAACCTGGTGGAATGCTTCCTCCGGGACTTTGTCCAATAAGCTTTCACCGAAGGAGCCGAAGCCACCTCCTGCGAGCTGGTATTTCCCCGAGAACTTTCAACCCTAAAGCTTCCAGATCTTCTCTGGAACGTATGGTGTCATCCAGATAATTCAGGAAGAAAGCCAGAGCTATCCCGGCTCCAAGAGCTAATACAAGCTTCAACGGAAGATCCAGTTTCTCCCGCAAGCTCGGCCCGATGGGGTAAACCACTGGTGGGTCTATTAATACCAACCTGGCTTCCTGCCCACCAAGCTGGGGGAAGAACTCCTCAGGCTTCTGGACCAGTTCTGCCACCGTTCCTGCTATTTCCTGAAGCTGCTGAGGGTTATGCCAGTGAATGTGAAGGGTCAGGACACGGTGCTTTGATTCTGAAGCGATGGTTCCGTAAAGGCTTCCCGGAGGGAGCGAAAGCCTGGAGGCGACCTTATCGGCAAAGGCCCGCCCTCTCACCACCTCTGCCATATCGTCCACCATGTATTCCGAAGCGAGCCAGGTGTAATAACGGTCATACTCGTAGTAATCCCCACCCGATTGAGGGATTATCCCCACCACGAAACGCATGGAAGCGCCGTAACGAGGAGGAGAAGGATGCCGGGTGAGAAGGCTACCCCCCAGGACTATCAGGAAGATCAGGGTTATGAGCCAGAAGTAGCGCCTCAGAACTGCCCAGTATCGTCGTAATTCCATGGCTCCTCCTCCGGAGTGCACCCCCCAAGCTTCTCCAGGGCCTCAAGAACTTTACCCAATGCTTCCGCAGGAGATTTCATGACCAGTTCCGGATCAAGGTGAAGGGGAACCCAACCCAGGGCTGCCAGTTCGTAATCCTGAGCTGCGGCTCTCTCCCGCACCAGTCCCGAAAGAAGCGGCTCTTCATCGCACATTACAGCCAGCTTCCCTTTACGACAGAAGAAGGCAAAGTCTATTTCTTTCTCTTCTTCCCCCTGGATTAAGAAACGCCTTTCAGCAGGGAGACCATTCTCCCGGAACAATTCCCACAAGCTTTCCTCCGCTTCGCCTCCGATCCAGAGATCGTTTATCTCTTGAGCCCGGAGAAGCCGGCCCAGAGTTGTGGGGATGAAGGTTATGCGGCGAAGCCTCCGGCTTGGGATTGGCCTTGGGAGCTTCTCAAGGGGACCTATTTCAATCTTGTAATACCATTCTTTAGCCCTCGGATGATCCGGCTCCTCCGGCAAAAGCTCCTCCCTTCGGGCAAGGCGGTAAGCTTTAACGGGGGCATAGTAATTTATCGCCAAACCCTCAGGCCCAAACACTTTTGTCTGGTAGAAAGCCAGGTATTCAGCTCCAAGGCGGGACGGTGCTCTTTTTACAGGGATCCTGTACCATCCTTCCCGCCGGGCTATCTCCATATCCCTCAAATTGTTCATCACCACTACCAGCACGGGAGCCATTTCGTCCATTATTCTACCTCCAGCTCCGGTGCAAACTTTCTCAAGTTTCCCCTCAGTTCAAGCAGAGCCAGATCCCGGGCCTTTGCCTCCAGCATTATATCAAAATCCCGCCGACATGTCATCAAAGCCATACGGCAGAAGGAGATAAACTCAAAGGGGTTTACAAAATCTGCATGCTCAGACGGCTGCGGAGGGTAAGCTCTCCTTTTACCTCCATCATCGCTTAATTTCATGGCTGTCCTGGGAGAACTGAAATGAACTTTAGGGATTATACTTTCGGGCCAGGTTTCAAGGCAAAGTTTGAGCGCTTCCTGCTCTTCCATACCATCGGAATGGTTCAAAAAGTGAAGGTGGTCAAAAGTTATGGGCACCCCTGTGCGGGCGTGGACCCACAGGAGATCGTTCACGGAGAAAAGGAGGTCATCGTTCTCCAGGGACAGGCGAAGGCGGACCTCGTGCGGCAGATTTTCCAGAACCCGGCACAGCCGGCTTAAAGCCGAGGCCTTATCACCGTATGCCCCTCCAGCATGAATGACCACAACGGCCTCTAATCCGAGGTTCATGGCCTCCAAGATCCGGGTCAGGGCAATTATTTGTTGCAGGCTGTGCTCCACCACCTCCTGGTGCAGGGAAGTGAGGTTAATGTAAGAGGGGTGAAAGGAGAAGCGTATACCCCTTTCTCTGGCCATCTTACCCACTTCCTCCAGTTCGTGGGCACATTCCTCTATCTGGTGGTGGAAGGCAGGAAAATCGGGGTGAGCTATGTATGGGGCAAGTTCTGAGGCAAGCCTGTAGAATCTTATCCTTTTACGCTCAAGGTAAAGGATTATATCCCGCAGATAAGCCAGGCTAACGGTCAGGTGGGGACTATTATGCCAGCGGCGTGAATCATAAGGCCTGAGGCCAGGATGACCCAGGATCTTAACCGGGAAACCCAGGCGCAAAGCACCTCCTAACGGGAAAACCGCCCCATGAGCTCGGCTACGGCCAGGATATGGCCTTCCATAGCTTTTAAGACTTCAGGCTTGCGGGCTTTCGGTGGAAGTTCCAGGGTCTTATCCAGAGCATAAAGCCTGAAGAAATAGCGATGGGCAGGGCCAGGCGGAGGGCACGGCCCCCCATAACCTATCCTCCCGAAACTGTTGAACCCCTGCAGGGAACCATCAGGCAGAGTCAGCAGGGGAGGAATGCCCTCGGGCAATGATGTAGTGGTGGGAGGGATGTTGTAAAGGAGCCAGTGATTAAAGACCCCTCCCGGGGCATCAGGGTCATCGCATATAAGGACAAGGCTCTTAGCCTCCGGTGGAATTCCTGTCCAGCTCAGAGGAGGGGAAATGTTTTCCCCTTTGCAAGTGTAACGTTCAGGGATAAAACCTCCGTTTTCAAAAGCGGTGCTGAAAAGAATCATGCCCACAGCCGGGGCTGCAGTTGGGGTGGGGATGGGCGAAATCTGTGTTGGAGTAAAGGTAGGCGGGATAAGGGTGTAAGTAGGTGCAGGTGATGGCAAAGGTGATGCAGGGGCTGGTCGGCATGAAAGCACCAGAAAAGCCATTACTATCAGGAGAAAAAGGCTTTTTATCCTCATTTCTCCTCCTTTCACAGCCTCCTGATGAAACCGGCAATATATAAAGGGAAGCGAGCCAGCATTGTCCTGTAGGAAAGTTTCCCCTCAAACATCCGGACAAAATCGGCATTGATTAAAGGATTGCGGACTCCAAGCTCAAAGCTGGCTTTAGGATGATTGTAGAAAGCCCAGGCCCAGAGGCGAGCTGCCTTGAGGTGAGGTGCTAGGGTCCTGTGAACCACTCTGGTGTAAGAGGCGAGGTTGTCCTTAAGGATAGATTGAACCGCAAGGCGCGCACTCATAACCCCATACCTTATGCCCTCACCAAGCAATGGGTCCATAAGCCTTGCCGCATCACCTATGAGAACTGTCCGCAAGGAGTGAAGGGGTCGGTCTTTGAGGTAGATAGGCAAAGGGTGAGCTTTAAGGGGAATTTTCTCTGCAGGAAGGCCCAGGCGAGCCATCCAGCGCAAAAAGATAGCTTTAAGGTCATCCGTGGTCCTGCCCATAGCCCCAATTCCCGCTGAAAGAAAGGTCTTCTTGGGGAAAACCCAGATGTAGCCGGGGTTAACAACGCCGAATAAGAAGAAAGCTTTGGAGTCAAAAGGGGCCATAAATTTTTCTTCCGCTGGAATTTCGGCCTCCAGAGCTGCCCCCATGGGTCCACCGGACTCAAAACCCAGGGCCCGGGCCACTACGGAATTGGCACCGTCAGCTCCTATCAGGTAGCGGGCTTGCCATTTGTAACCCCTTTCAGCCAGAACGGTGACTTTGTCCCTGTCCTCATGCACTTGCGTTACCTTTACCCCATCAACCACCTCAACGCCCGCCTTTTCCAGGACAAACCAGTCAAACCGATCCCTCATTACCATCAACACAGGAGAAGATGGCAAGGGGACAAAAACCTCTCTTTCTCCACGGAAAGAATAATGCACCCCAACGATTTCTCTTTCAATCACAGGTTCAAAGGTGAAAGGGAAAAAACGCAAAACAGAGCGGGGGACACCTCCGGCACATGGTTTATAGCGAGGAAGTTTCTCTTTTTCTATCACCAGAACCCTCGCTCCCTCCTGTCGGAGGAAAAAAGCCGCCGAGGCTCCCGCTATCCCTCCACCAACCACGATTACATCGTAAAGCATAGCTTATGCTCCTTCAAAGTGTCAGGGAAGAACCTGCCGGAAATGGGGCTACACCGTCCCCTAAAAGCCCCTTCAGGATCTCAATAGCTTTAGCTCCGGTGCAATGATTGAGATAAAGCCTCAAGATGCCCCAACTTTTGAGGGTTTCTCCCACCCTAAATATAGTGGCTTCATCACTATCTTCCAGATGCAAGCCCCCGAAAACGATTTCCACAGGCTTCCGGAACTTTTCTCTTATCACCTTCAAAGTGTTGAGTATTCCGGCATGACAACACCCACACACAACCCCTAAACTACTTCCTAAATCCAGCACCAGAGCCATATCATCCCGATATGGATCGGGGACCAGGCGCCCTTCAATGCGGGCAAAATGGCGCTCGCTCCGGCCTTCCGGTTCAGTCCTTGGATTTATATCCCCCGAAGTCCATATTCCAGGGCTAACCTCTATGGGCTCTTTGCTCAGGTTTATCCTGAGCTTGAGCATAGCTGTGGCCCAGCTCAAAGGGAAACTCACATCCCTGAGCCTGTCCTCCCGCAGAGAGAAACGGGGAATAAATATGTCAGGGTGGGCATAGACAGGGGTATAAGGTGAACGTTCAAGTATAGCCGCTAATCCTCCGGTGTGGTCAATATGGGCATGGCTCAGGACTATGGCTGAAAGGCTTTCGGGTTCGACCCCGAAGCGCGCCAGGTTATGGAGGACGATTTTCCCGCTTGGCCCTGTGTCAAATAGAACGTTGTACTCGTTATGCTCTATGAGAAAGGATAAGCCATGCTGGCTTAAAAGCCTTGTCCCTGGAAGGGTTGAATCATCCACCACGCAGCTTACTTTCAAGCTCTACCTCCTTTTAGTTGTTTTATAGCCAGGGGTAATTTCTCCAGAAGGTCTCCGGCTACAGGCCCAGCCTCGCCCATGTCTTCCTTAACCATTTCCCCGGCTAAGGAGTGGATATAGGTTCCAACCACCGCTGCTTTGAAAGGATCCAGGCCCTGAGCCATGAAGCCGGCAATCGCGCCAGCCAGAACGTCACCGCTTCCTGCAGTGGCCAGGGCTGGATTAGCGAAGGGGTTTATATATACGGGTCCTTCGGGGTGGGCTATGCAAGTATAAGCCCCTTTGAGGACAACCACTTGTTTCCATTCCTGAGCTTTCTCCAGGGCTAAATCTATGCGGTGCCGGTTTATCTCTTCGGAGGGAAGGCCGCAAAGCCTTGACATCTCTCCCGGATGAGGGGTGAGCACATTTAGCCCTTTCAGTTCCTCCCACCAGAGGGGCAAATCGGCAAGGGCGTTTAAGCCGTCAGCATCTATTACCATGGGCGGGAGGGGAGGAAGAGATACCTCCTGACCTCCCAGAAAGCCCATCTTACCCTTTTCCCACTTCCCCTTGATCAGCTGGTGGACAAACTGAATTGTCTGCTTATCTCTCCCGAGGCCTGGGCCAAGGAGCATCACCTGGTAAGAGGGCCAATTTTCAGAGAGGATTTCCAGGGCATCAGGTATTATTGAGCCCATGTCGCAGGGGAGGAGTAAGAAAGTAGTTTCAGTAAGTTTTGAAGCGATGATAGGGTGGATTGAACTGGGTATAGCCATGGTAACCAGGCCCGCCCCCACCCTCAAAGCAGCCAGACCTGCCAGGCAAGGTGCTCCGATGTAGTTGGTGGAGCCTGCTACAACCAAAACTTTGCCGAAGGTGCCTTTGTGGCTCCCTTTAGGTCTGGGAGGAAGCCAGCTCTGGACCAGCTCCGGGGTAATGAGTTCAACTTTGATATGAAAGGCCAGGTCCGGTGGGATGCCGATATCAGCCACCAGCAACTCCCCGGTAAGTTCCGCCCCGGGGAAAAGGAAATGTCCCCGCTTGGGGAAACCGAAGGTTACAGTTATATCCGCAGGAACAGCCGCAGGGTCAGCTTCTCCCGTAGTTCCGTTAACCCCCGTCGGTATATCCACAGCCACAATGAACGGGTAGCGTTTCAAATTAGAGAGCACAGCCTTCACCGAGCGAATGGAAGCTTTGCCAAAGGATTTAAGGCGCCTTTCCCTTTCGCTGGCCAAAGCTTTGAGAATTACTTCAAGGTCCTCCTTCACAGGAGGGCGAAAACCTGTCCCTAAAAGGGAATCAATTACTATGTCAGCTTCTTTGAGCAAACTCTGGAGGTTCTTTAACCCATCATCTTCCTTAGCGAAGACCAGAACAGCCCCTTCCTGGGCGATCCTCCCCACAAGGGGATCGCCCTCTGCCTGCCTTTTCCATAGATAAGCCGTTACTTTCACGCCTGCTTTCAGGAGATAATAGGCAGCGACTAAACCATCGCCACCATTATTGCCTGGTCCGACCAGGACGAGAGCATTTTTGGGGATTGGTTTAAGGGCCAGGATAACTTTGGCCACAGCATGGCCTGCTTTTTCCATCATGCTGGCAACAGTAATGCCCCTGGAAACCGCTTCTTTTTCCAGAGAACCCATTTCTTCAGCGGTTACTACTTTCAATGGATTCTCCTCCGGCCTCAAAGTTCTTCAAAAGGTGCCAGGGAACGACGAGGCCTTCTGCGTATAATTCCTTTGGCCTCCAGTTCCCTGAGCAGTGCAGCCACCTCTTCCGGAGTTATATCAATCCATGCTTTTTTAAGGGTCTCCGTTAGCTGTGCCAGGTTTTGAGCCCTTGAAAGGCTCATCACAAGGGCTCTGGCCTTGGGGGAAGCCCCCACATCTTTTAGGGCATCTTCTGGGCTCCGGTATTGAAGAGCTAGTTCAAAAAAGACATTAGGTGGAGGGAGAGCTTCTTCAACCCTCACTGGAACTTCCGGAAGTTCAGGGCATATTTTTTGAGCCTGTCTGGCAGCAAAAAGCAAGACCCCTTCCCTCTCAAGGCTTTCCAATACAATGATGCAAGAGCGGGAAACCTTGAAGGCTAAAATTTTCCTTCCTCCTTCCAGACTTTTTACTTGATAATCCCCTACTTCCCACAGCTCCGCACTAGCCCTTACAATTTTAGAGGCCAATTCTTCAATTTCCGGTGAGAGGTCGGAATAAAACTTTTCTCCTCTCTGGTTGAAGAGGGCCCAGCGGGTTCCGGGGGGTATGAGCTCCTGGATTTTCGGGAGGAATTCCTCCATAATCCTTTCTCCTTCGCAAAGCTAAAGGTGGTCCATAACAAAATAATAGAACAAAACCGGAAGTTATGCAAAGAGCAGGAGTCAGAATTGTGGTAAACCCATAGCTCACGAGGATGCCATCCCTTTGAAATCAAACACTGCTTTAACTAACTCTTTCCGCCCTTTTCCTGTCACCCACTCCAGGGCCTTCCTGTACTCATCAATCCTGAACTTATGGGTTACCAGAGTTCCAAGTTCAACCTCTTTCCGGGCCATGAACTCTAAAGCCAGCCGGAAAGTATGCATTTTCCCACCCTTATAATCTTCCACAGCATAGGAATAGGTCCCTACTATTTTAAGCTCCTTCAACCACACGGGAGTCCAGTCAATTCCGCCGGGGGTAGAAGCCAGTCCCACCAGCACGACTTTCCCCCCCGCTCCGGTGAAGCGGAGGGCTAACTCAATGCTGGCTCTTGAGCCAACACAATCAAACGTTATAGCAGGGCCTGAGATAGAAATAGGGCCACCCAGAAGGGGCTTAAGGGGCTTTGCCCCTATCGCCTGAGCCAGTTCTTCTTCCTGACCCAGCTTTACCACAACATCAGCCCCATAGCTGCGGGCTAAATTGGCCTGGAACGGATACTTGTAAAGGAGGACGATCCTGGCCCTTGAACCCAGTGCCCTTAAAGCTGCCACAGTGCAAAGGCCTATCGTTCCCCCGCCTATAATGAGGACTGTATCTGTGTCTTTTGGGAAATTGTTCCATACGGCATGAAGAGCTACAGCAAAAGGTTCCACCATAACGGCTTCCTCATCCGTGAGCCCATCAGGAACGGGGTAAACCCTTGAGCGATGGGCGACGAAATATTCACCCCAGCTGCCTCCCGTATCCTGACAACTTCCTATCAACAACCCCGGGGCGATGTTCCCTTCCGTAACCCTGTAACATAAATTTTCCTTTCCCTCCTTACACATGGGGCAGCGGTCCAGGAACCCTCTCACCTCACAGGAAAGGGTTGGATCCACCACCACTCTTTGGCCATGCTCAAGTTCCTTCACTTCTTTTCCCTTCTCCACCACTATTCCCACATTCTCATGCCCCAGGACGAACTTTGGCGAAGAGATTGCTGAAAGCACAGGACTTGTATGCAAAGTAATAACTCCGATATCACTCCCGCATATCCCTCCGTAAATGGTTTTGACCTTAATCCATTCCTGGGATGGCAGCGATGGTTCCGGAATTTCTCCATACCGGAGGCAAGAGAAGGCACTCCAGAAGAAACGCTTATCCACACTTCCCAGCGCTTTGGTAAGGACATAGCGGGGGATACTGGCGATAAAATAAATAGCTCGCATGATAACACCTCCCGATGGATTGTCCACTAAAAATATTAACCCATGAAGGAAAACCTGGATTTCCGGTAAAAACTAAAAGCCCCCTCCCGATGGGAGGGGGCTTCCAGGGCTTAATACTCAGGTGGTGGGGTTGAAGGGGCTTTCTCCTTCTCGGGGATTTCGCTCACCAGGGCCTCGGTGGTCAGGATCATAGCAGCTATGCTGGCAGCGTTCTCCAGCGCCGCCCTTGTCACCTTAACGGGGTCAATTATCCCGGCCTCAAACATATCCCTGTAATCCTCCTCCAGGACATCAAAGCCGATGTTGGGGTTGTTCGATTCCTTCTGGCGGCGCCTTATCTCCTGAACCACCACAGCTCCATCGTAGCCAGCGTTTTCCGCCAGTTGCCTGGCCGGCTCCTCCAGGGCCCTCCTCACGATCTCAATGCCAGTCTTTTCATCAGGGAACTCTACCTCAATGCCATCCAGCTTCTCCTGAGCATTGAGGAGGGCTACACCTCCGCCAGGCACGATTCCTTCTTCCACGGCGGCCCTGGTGGCGCTAAGAGCGTCCTCAACTCTGTGCTTCTTCTCCTTGAGCTCAACCTCGGTAGCCGCACCAACCTTGATGACAGCGACCCCTCCGGCGAGTTTGGCCAGCCGCTCCTGGAGCTTCTCGCGGTCATAATCGGAAGTAGTCTTTTCAATCTCCACCTTTATCTGCTCAATACGCCCTTTGATCTGCTTGGGGTCGCCCTTTCCTTCAATGATGGTGGTATCGTCCTTGGTGACCACCACCCTGCGGGCGCGGCCGAGGTCAGCGATGGTGACGCTTTCCAGTTTGCGGCCCAGCTCCTCGGAAATAACCTGCCCACCGGTGAGGATAGCGATATCTTCAAGCATCCTCTTCCGCCTCTCACCGAAGCCGGGGGCCTTTACGGCCACGCAATTAATGACGCCGCGGAGCTTATTGAGGATAAGGGTAGCCAGGGCTTCGCCTTCCACGTCCTCAGCGATAACCAGAAGCTCCCTCTTGCCCACCTGGACCAGCCTCTCCAGGACCGGGACGATATCGGCGGCGGAGGAGATTTTCTTGTCGTGGATGAGGATGTAAGGTTCCTCGAGGATAGCTTCCATGGTTTCAGGGTTGGTGATAAAGTAGGGGGAGATGTAACCGCGGTCAAACTGCATACCTTCAACATACTCAACCTCAAAGCCCAAACCTTTGCCTTCCTCCACAGTAATCACGCCATCCTTGCCAACTTTATCCATAACATCGGCGATAAGATTACCGATCTCCCGGTCGTTAGCGGAGATGGCGGCCACGTGGGCGATTTCCTCCTTGCTTTTCAGCTCCCTGGCCATTTCTTTGAGGATTTCCACCACTTTCTTTGTAGCCTTCTCAATTCCTCGCTTGAGGAGCATAGGGTTAGCGCCAGCAGCGATATTCTTGAGGCCCTCGTTAACCATGATCTGAGCCAGGACAGTGGCGGTAGTGGTGCCGTCGCCGGCTACATCGTTAGTCTTAGTTGCGGCTTCCTTGAGGAGCTGAGCCCCCATATTCTGGAATGGATCCTTGAGCTCAATTTCTTTAGCTACGGTTACCCCATCATGGGTAACGGTAGGCGCCCCCCACTTCTTCTCCAGGGCTACGTTTCGGCCTTTGGGGCCGAGGGTAACCTTTACAGCGTTAGCCAGAGTATCAACTCCGATCTTAAGGTTACGTCTTGCCTCTTCGGAAAACACCAACTGCTTAGCGGCCATAGTTTCACCTCCTTCCTGCAAATTTTATTCTTCAATCACAGCCATTATATCGGATTCCCTGAGGATAAGGTACTTCTTATCGTCGAGCTTAACCTCGGTACCCGCATACTTGGCGAAAATAACGCGGTCGCCTTCCTTTATATCAAGGGGGATCCTTTGCCCCTGATCGTTAAGGCGACCGGGGCCAACAGCGATAACCTTTCCTTCCTGCGGCTTCTCTTTAGCGGTTTCAGGAAGGATTATACCGGAAGGAGTCCTTTCCTCTTTCTCAATAGGTTCCACCACAACTCTATCTCCAAGCGGTCTGAGCCTCATAGTGCCACCTCCCCTTTGATGGTTTAGCACTCTTGAGGTGAGAGTGCTAATTTATATATATCACAAACTTGGGAAAAACGCAAATCCGCTGTTTACCCACATAAGGCCTTTCCGAAAAGGGGATATAAAAGGTGCAGCCCCAGCCGTTCTCAACTTTCGGATTACAGGCTACAGCCCAAACTAAGCTGATTTCTTCTGTACCCCCACTATATCATGATGCTGAAGTGAGAAGTATATAAGTCATGGTGATGAAAGGGTAATATTACTGGACTATCTCTGTTTTCCGAGAAGCATTGAGACAGTCTTGGATAGTCGTCAGAATAGCAATCCAGCACCAACCAAGCCTTTCTTAATCCGTTACCGATTCAGAGTTATGGCCAAGGCAAGCAAATGATCCCAAGGTTCACTCGCTGGTCAGGTCCTAGGACAATTAAGCGAGGGGTCATGTTTACTTCAGACTCAACGGCCAAAATCCAATTGTAAGGTGCCCAAACTACCAAATAATACCTTCCTGGAGGTATGTTATTCAGAACAACTCGGCCCCGCTCATCAGATAGACCACGAATTTCCACCCCATTACGTGGCCCAACCAAAATATTAGGAGGTTTTCCCTGTTCCGTAGCTGGAGTAAGATAGTACAAAGTACCAGGGATAGGTCCATCTCCAGTGATGGAGTATAAAAGGCCACTTATAGAGGCTTTGCCTGACTCTGGAATTGGAGGTGTTGGGACCAAACTCAGTAAATCTTTTTCTGTTCTCTGAATTATAGTCGGAGATGAGCGATTTAAAGGGGACTCCAGCGGATTAGGTACGCATGCAGTTAGTATACTTATTAAAAACAAATATATAAGCAAATACCGCTCTATCACTAAACGCATTATACTCCTACTTCAGAGAGGGCAGGCCAGTTACCAAATATAAAACTGACCCGCCCTCTCCCACAGGACGCTGGAGAGACTATGGCTGTGTGAAAGCATTGTGGGCCATATAGAGATCACCTCTCGGCAGGTTAGGGTTAATACTGCGTAAGAAAGTCAACTGCACGAAGGCCGCTACAGGTTTATTAGACTCCACAGAGAGCGTGCCAAACCAACCATCTACCAATCCGCTCACACCTGTGCGGTGGTTTTGAATCAAACTGGCGTAGGGGCCAACCGTCTGATCAGGAGGCGAGTAGGTAACTGGACCTACTGTGCAATCTGGTGAACGTCGATAAGTAAGTTTAAAAGTAGCTTGCTCACCACTCAGGTTTTGGATTGTTACCGCAGTGGCAAATCCGTTCGCCAACCGCTGTGCCACCAGTGGAATAAACACTTTTGTATCTGTGCTGCTAACGGGGAATGCCTCATGCGCTGCTGCTTCGCCTGTAGCTATAAAGCGCATCTGCACGAAAACAACTACATTTGCAGATGCCTCGACTACACAAGAACCGTAAAAACCTTCAGGGATACTCGTATCCACAACAGGGTTGAAGTAATAAGCAGCTGTATTTTTAATCTCAACAGTATTTGTCTTTGTAAAAGGCGTATAACCAGAGAGAGCAGGATCTGGCTGGCAAATCAATTTTACACCATTGGCTGGAATTGTGCTCCCGCTGAGATTCTGAACAGCAACAGGGGTACTTAAACTATTCGCCAGTCGGGATGTGAACAACGGTATAAACCACTTCGTAGTAGGGGAGGTGGAAGGAAAGGCATTAAATGTCTGCATTGCGTCCCCTGTAAAGAAATTAGAAACCACAGCAATTGCACCATCAGAAGTTGTAGTCCGTACAACTGCAGAACCATACCAATTATCAGGCACATTAGTGGAACTTTCCAGAGCTAAGTCATAGTAATATGAAGCACTCGGCTGTATAGTAATCCCAGATTTGGTATACTTCGTAGTGCCATCGGGGTTAATCAGATTAATTTCAACATCAATAACCTTGCTGCTCACATTTTGAACGACAATTTGACTATTTGCTAACCCACTAGCAGTTTGAAGGTTTCGCGCCACCAATGGGACATAATAGGACGTATCCCCTTTAGCAAAACCGGAGTAGGCACCGCTGGTAGTCGGATCCTGGTTGCGGGCTAATATCTGGACTACTGCTCCGAGGGGCTGATTAGCGCTTATAACCACCGAGCCTGCCCCATCCGTTAGATTAGGGTTACCAGGTTGACCAACAGGGTTATATTGCCGAAAGATAGCCTGTCCACCAAACGTTGAAATCGTGAAAGTCTCACTTCCAGAACCCCACTGGGTTCCGTCTGTCTTAAAGTATTGTACAATCCCTTCAGCAGGCCCCTCGCCTAAATTAATTACAGTGAAGTTAGTGCTTAATTGTTTAGTCGTTGATTGGCCCAAACTTGGAACAATTGTCGCCATTGCAAGGGCCAAAACCAAGACACAACCTATTAGAAATTTCCTTGCCATAGTAACCTCCTTTAAAAGGGATTTCTGCATCTTACTTATGAAAGTAAATGAGAGGGAGGAGAAAATCAATACTCCAAATGAGTTATCTGTCCCACAAAACGGTTACACATCAGGATTGCTTTATCCCCACAGTTAACCCTTCATTTGATGCGAGCTTCGAGGGCTAATCCGATAAGTAGCCATGCAACTTCAGCCAAGATCACTATAAACCTATAAGCAATAGCTATAAGGCTAGCCTGTCCTGGGAGAAGGTTGAAATAGCTGGAAAGAATTGTAGAAAAAGTCAACTCCCGCACCCCAATACCTGCCGGCACGATAATCGCAATGAACCCTACAAGCCACGCAAGAGTTGTCGCAAAAACCGCCCCGGATAAACTTAAGGAAGAGGTGGGCAGGAAAGCCCGACCAGCAAGGTATACAGAACCACCATGCAGACACCATAAAACCAAGTATAAAATTATAGCAAAGGCCCAAGATAGAAACGAAACACGCATTTGTTCATTCAAGCTTTCCTTAATTCGCCAGCACTTGAAGTGAGGCACAAGGCGTGATAAACTTAACCAGATGAATATTAACAACCCCACAAAAGCTGTGCCAAGCGCCAGCCTTTTTAAATCCGCTATATAAAGAGAGAACCATACACTTATTAACAAGAATGCTGTTAATATAAGGGCTAGAGTTTCCAGAACAGAAGCTCGAGCAGAAATTGCATAATTAATCCCACAGCGCTGCTTTAGCCACTCACTTCGACTCCAATATCCCCACACGCTCCCTGGAATGTAACGGGGCAGGAAAGAATAAAAGTAGCCCCGTATAGCCTGAGTTAAACCCATGGATACATTGAGAGACCGCATGATCATGGTCCAGGCCAACACTTGGACGAAATAAGCCATTAGGCTAAATAGCAAAGCGCCCCACCCCCAGTCTGACCAAGAAACTTGGAGGTTTTCCTGGCTTGCCGCTTTACAGATCTCCCATGCTTGCTTCAATAATAACATGACTCCTAAAGCGAGCCCTGCCCTGTAAAGAAGCTTGCGCCAGGACATACTTCTACTCCTTTGAGCTAATAGGCTTATAAAGTATCCAATTGAAATTGGGAAAAAAGGGCAGAAAAAACTTCCAAACCACCTTTGGCAAGCATCGGAGAAGTTTCCCCCATCTCCGACTTTTGGAGAGGTAGATATACTGTAAAACCTCTATAGAAATGTCCAAAATTGAGAAGCGGGTCATTAATTTTTTGAGCCCCCATAAATCCCGTGACCGTTCATAATACTGTTTTCCTCGCCCACTTATCTGCAAGTAAAAATTGGCCAGTGGCCTAGGAAGCCAGTGAAGAAAGGGCAAGAAATAGTGAGGCTCAATAGGAAAGAGCCTGTTGGGACCGCTAAAAAAGACAATCCCTCCTGGTTTCAGAACTCGATAGATTTCATTGAAAAGTTGTTGAGCGTCTGGAACATGCTCGTAAACTTGAGCACAGATAACGACATCAATAGCACCCTCTGGAAAAGGCAGAT
>Ga0105163_1000832_pt1 | contig 17536 bp, 18 predicted proteins | sample JNZ110809AmetaG_FD_81531 | JGI IMG/M metagenome (GOLD analysis project Ga0105163, IMG submission 81531) | Hot spring microbial communities from Jinze hot spring, China to study Microbial Dark Matter (Phase II) - JNZ 110809A | ecosystem: Environmental > Aquatic > Thermal springs > Hot (42-90C) >... | reverse complement strand
TATTCTGAACTTCTAACCTTAAGTAGTAGTCGCCGTTAGTAAGTTCTTCGTTCAGCTTTAGATAAATCGTTAGTATGTTTAGATTTAAATTCTTATTATATATCACATCATTAATTACGAGTTTACATGGTGGTTCGACATTACTTCTACTTCTATACAGTGATATGTTAAGATGTCCGTAATTGCCTTCAGTCAGTCTGAGGTTGAGGATTAGTTCATTTTTCTCTGGGTCATACATTACTGCCTCTAACCTTATCGTACCTTGACTTACAGTATAGGTTTGTTCTCCAGCAGCTGTTATTAATGACCATGTAATTACTGACGTAGTGATCATTACTATAAGTAATGCTAGGCTAGCTGTTATCTTAGTTAGTCCTCTACTTAATAGTCTCATGTGCTATCCAATTTAAGATATGTGAGGGAGGTCTTAATCCGTCTTGTAATTAGATATGAGGTGTTAAAACAGTAAAGTTTATAAAGGGTTTATTATCTGTACTTCTTTGCCGTCATTATTAGTTCCTCAGCTCTTGCTAAGTCGTCTTCAATTATGTTCCCAGTGACTATGATGTGTGCTCCAGCATCAGCTAATTTGATAATATCTTCTGGTTTTCTTATACCTCCGCCTATTATTATGTAGGCTTTTTCAGTGTTTGAACTTACGTGTTTAATGTATTGAGGGGTTATTGGTTGGGGGCTTCCGGAGCCGGCTTCCAGGTATATGTACTTCATGCCTAGGTACTCTGCCGCTAGCGCATATGCTACACCTATTTCAGGTTTTTCTATTGGTAGGGGTCTTGCCTTACCTATGAATCCTGCAGTTCCTCCATAGCCAATCACTATGTATGCTGTGGGTAGTGGTTCTAAACCGTACTTCTTAATTATGGGTGCGCCGATTACTTGAGCGCCTATGATGTAGTAGGGGTCGTCTGAGTTTAATAGGCTCATAAATAGTACTGCATCAGCAGTTCTTGAGAGTCCGTTAACGTTTCCGGGAAAGAGGATTACAGGTCTGTCAAGCTCTTCGAGGACTGCTACTACAGAGTCTACATCTGACTCTGAAACCCCTATACTACCACCTACTAGGAATGCGTCAGTACCAGCAGATACTAATCTCTTAGCTATTCCTGATAGCGTCTTCAGGTCGTAGACCTTGGCTGGGTCTATTAGGGATAGGTGTACTAACTCATCCTTCTTTATCTTACTCTCTATGTATTCGTTTACCTTACCCCTCCACCTCATCCTCACTCACACCCTTACTGTACACTACTTCTATACTACCCTCAGTGAATTTATCAAGAAATTTCGCATAGACATCTACCTCTTGGTAAATTCTAGGTATGTTTTTCAGGATTGCTCTAAGACCGCATTTCTGATTACTACATGTTATAGTAGCGTTACCTCCCTCCCGATCGATATTGACTGTTAACGTCATTAAGCCGCATGTAGGGCATTGAAACCTAGTTGGAGGTTTTCTTAAAATCGGCGCTACCTTCTTATACCTCTTCCTACTTCTTCTCCCCATTAACACACCGTAATACTGGTGTTTTAAAGCTTATATAACTGTTTTTACTGCATCATTAGTTTTCTTAAGGTATTACTCCTACCTACGTATAAGACCTCTATAATCACATCCCTAAGTAATTCATCATTAATTCTTAACTCTCTGAACATCCCCCTAACCTCAGCGATGTATTGAGTTATTAGGTGGTAGCAGTATTTCTTAGAGCCCCTCATAATAACGTTTAATTCAAAGTCCATACAGCTGCAGTACACCTTAGGGATTATTAAGTAGTCCCTCTCCCTACTACTGAAGATCCAGAAGTAGGTCTCACCGCAGGTTAGTCTTAAAACCCTCCTCTCATGGAGGGACTCCCAAACCCTATCACTCAGACTGCTTAGATTGGTAGAGGATTGTAAGGACTCCTTAACTATCTTATAATTTACAGTCATTCAATAACCTTAACCTCTATTTCAACACCGTATTCATGTTCTAACTTCTTCAACTTCTTAGCAACTTTCCTCAGATGCTTTAACTCATCCTTAGGTACGTATACAGTTATTAATTTACCGTTAACCTTAACCTCAGCCGACGGTAGGTCCTTCATTATAACGTTCTTCAACCTACGTTCAATATTAGTCCTCACTAACCCCTTAATAGGTACTACTACTGTTTGCTCGCCGAATGTGTAGATCTCATACTCCAACTCATCTGTTAGGAAGTCCCTTACCTCAACGACTGGACGTGCTAGATCGACTTCTTTAAGGCCTGTAGGTAGTTTAACCGTCATACCTACTACGTAGACCTTACTGACCTCACCCTTATCTATGAATACTACAGTATCTATTATGCTGGGTATCATGCCTAAGTCAACCCTCCTAATAAACCTCTGCAAGGCGTCTATAGGTGTTGTCGCATGGACTACTCCAATCATTCCAATACCGGCAAGACGTAAATCTACGTATAGTTTAAAATCATCATCAGTTCTCATCTCATCAAATACTGTGTAGTCAGGCCTACTAAGCAGTAATACGTCATGCAACTCGTCAGGTGATGCGTAAACTTTAGAATACTGCGTTACCTGCGGCGGTAGCCTCATATCCCTAGGAGATTCTATAGTCTTTACCACCTTCCTACCCCTCAAGTAGTACTCAGCTAATGCCTGAGCGAAGGTTGTCTTACCCATACCAGGCGCACCTGCTATGAGTATCCCCTCAGCCCTCTCCTCAAATCTCCTTAACAACTTTTCAGGCAGGTTGTAATCCTCAAGTTTAGGCCTTGCTAAAGGTTTAACTGCGGTAATCTCCCAACCACTACTCATTGGCGGTCTGGTTATGATGACCCTGTAATCACCTAGTTGGACTATCGTCGACCCCAACCTATCAATCTCGATAATACCGTTTGGGGTATTCCTAGCAAGCTCCATAACCTCATTAGCAATTAGCTCTATATCATCCCTGGTTAGCGGGTTTGAATCCAACTCAACTAAGTACCAATTCCCAGGCCTTCCCTTCTTAGCCAGCGGTCGAACACCCTCCTTAAGATGTACGCTCATAGTATCCTTATCAAAGTATTTATCTAGAACTAAACTCATACCATATGATGAGGCTATATAGTATGCCTTAATCCCTAATACATCAGCAGCAAGTGCTTGAACCTTACTTGAGGTTATTAAAGTACCACCTAAATCATATGTAAATTCCAGTATCGCAGTATCAACATTATCGAACTTTTTATTAATTGCTAAGTAATCAATGTTAATCTCCCGCTTACTACTTAAAGCTCTAATCATACGTAGCTCTTCAAGCCCTATAAAACCGAGGCTCCTACCCTCATTAGCCAAACTCTCAAAGTACTCGATGAGTTCACGGCAGATTACTAACCTACCTGATAACTTCCCATCACTTACTAACCTACGTAAGACACCGTTAATAATTACTGTAGAGTCAGGTACGTAGACATCCTCCCCAACGACTTTAACATTACTCATCTCCACATCACTACCTACACTAACCTAACGACGCATATATAGTTTAAATTTCTTCGTAAGAATTCACACATTAAATAACTCCATCTAAATGTAGCTACTTATGTCTTCGATCTAGGTTATCTTGGTTTCTCTGGGTAAGGGCTCCTCCATCAACACTTAGTCACTCTTCCTGAGGTCGTTGATGACTGCGTTGATAGTTCTGTTAAGACCTCCTTAAGGGATGGATGTATCCATCCCCGATGATTGCTGAGACTTCATTAAAGCTGGAGACCTACCTTCAAGCATTATTATATAACTAACTAGTCTATAAGCTTCCACAAAGAAAAACAGTCTAACCCCTTCTTAACTATTAAGATAAAAGTTTTAAGAACTGTACTTAAGTATGTAGTGTAGATTGCGGCCGCGGTAGCTCAGCCTGGAAGAGCGCGGGACTGTGGGCTCCTGAAGAGGTGGAGATCCCGAGGTCCCGGGTTCAAATCCCGGCCGCGGCCCCACCTTAATAAAAGGTTTTTACCTCACCTTAATGTTAAGCTATGGGTGATGCCTATGAGGTTGAGTAGGTATTTATTAGAAGCTCGGAAGCTAGGTTTCAACGTAATAGATGTTTATAGGTATAGAGAGAAGGAGGTTTTAAGAGGTATTTATAGGGGTAAGGTGGTCTTAGTAGAATTGCCGAGGTATAGGGATAGTATGGATTTAGAGACGTTTAAGAAGGAACTCCAGTCAAGGTTGCAAGCTTAAAGTATTACTATATGTAATTTAAGGTTTTTAATTTCTATTTAGTTAATTAGCTGGTGGTTTGATGGATGCGTTAACAGCTCTGGCATCTTTCGGTGCGACCTTAGGCGTTGCTGGCGGTGTATTAGGGTCTACTGCAGGAATAAGTAAGGCAGCCCCTGCAGGTCTTTCCGTACTTGCTGAAGAGCCTGAGCAATTTAAGTATGTACTACTACTTTCAACACTACCTATGACTCAAACGTTCTACGGCTTCATATTCACGTTCTATACTTTAATGATCGTCCTCCCCACGATACAGTTAACACTGCTTAAGGCCCTAGCTATAACTGGGATTGGATTAATGGTATTTATAGCTGAGACATTTTCAGCGCTTTACCAAGGAGTTGTATGTATGCAAGGTATTTTAGAGCTACCTAAAACTAAGGGTAAGATACTAACCTCAACGTTGATTTTAGCTGCATATGAAGAGTTGTTCGGTATTCTCGGAATGGTATTCGGCTTAATATTAGTGTTAATGGTTTCAGGTCTCACGATTTAGGGGTTTGATGATGGGTATTGACGCCTTAAGAGAGGGCATACTGTCTAAGGCTAGGGAAAAAGCTAATGAGATAGTGAGGAACGCCGAGCTTAGGGCAAAGGAACTACTAGCTAGTGCTTCAAGAGAGTATGAGGAAAAAGTGAGGGAGGAGGTCGAAAGGCGGTATAAAGCGTTAAGAAGCGATTATGAGAAGGCATATAGTGATGAAGTCTTTAAATTAAATATGGAGTTACTAGCTTTGAAGAATGAGATATTAAACGATGTAAGGAGGGCTGTGATTGAGAGATTAAAAAACGTAGACAGAGGGGTGAGGAGGCAATCCTTAAAGAACCTACTTAAGGAGTCACTAAGTTATGAAGCCTTCAAAGAATTTGAAAAGCTAGTTGTACATGTTACTAGTACTGACTTAGAGCTAATTAAGGAGATATTAGTTGAGGAGGGTTTAGAGAAGGTAGTTGAGGTTAAGGCATTAGATGATAAGTATCTCGGGGGCCTCATCGTTGAGAGCTACGACGGTAGCGTATCAGTAGATAATACATACCTAACGAGGGTTGAGAGAGGTTTAAACATAATCGTAGGTAAACTGCATAGGACTGTCTTTAAGGAGGTACGTACTTGAGGGTAGGTGATTTCTCAGCCCTATGTGAATTAAAGTTAAGATGTCTTAAAGTACTAGGCATTGGAGATATTAGGAAGGTCATTGAGTCAGAATTAACTGAGTTAAACGATGTTTTAACAATTGTCAATGATTATGACGTAGTCAAATGTGCGTATAGGAACATCAAGTTAGAGAAGGGGTTAGATATCGAGTTAATATTTAACGAATTAAGTAGGTGTTGGATTAGTGAATTATTAGGCATTCTTGACAGAGCTTCAGCAGAATTAGTAGAATTTGTTAAGACATACTTAACTAAGTATGCGATATCAGCACTAATTAGAAGTATTAAATACCTGCAAGTAGGTGGTGTTGTAAGACCTAAACACGTATTTAAATGTTTAGATGAGGGGTTATTAAGCTCTAGTAGTGTTGAGGACGTAATTAATGTGGTAAGATGTTGTAGAGATTTTAATAATTCATTAATAACTGAGGTATTATACCGCTATGTTAATTCGAAGTTAGAGGATGTAGATGTAGACTCGTTGGAAGGAGAACTTAATAAGTACTATTGGGACTACTTAATCTTAGTAGCTAGTAGGTTGAAGGACTCTATAAACCTGCAGTACGTGTTACGTATTTTAAAAGGCTTCCACGAATTTGACGTTATGCTTAAGCGTAAGCTAGTCTTAGGGGAGGATATTAGTGAGCTGTCTAAGCGTTATGACTACGCCTCATACAAGCATGTAGTTAGGAAGTTAAGTATTGATTCTTATGACTATATGAGTAATGTGTTTAGATACCTACACATGGTCTCAACCCTTAAGTACAGCCCTTTAAGTTACGACATTGTATTATGTTATATGTTGATGAAGGAGTGGGAGGCTTTAACCCTATCTTACATTATCTACTTGTTTACGAATGGTTTAGAACCTACATACGTTAAGAAGTCATTGAAGGCATTGGTCGACGTATATGGTAGCTACTATTAAGAGGTTAGGTATAGCGGCTGTCGGTGACGAACTCTACATACGTAGTATTAGATTGTTAGGTGTGGCTAAGGCTTTGGTCGTAGATTTAAACGTAGATGTCACTGAGCTGAGGAAGGTTGTGAAGGATTTCTTAGAGACGCTACCTAATGAGGGTGTGGGGTTAGTTATAGTGCAGGACGTCCTCAGAGAAGTGGTGGGCGAAGTCTCCAGCACCTTAGAAGGGTTGAAGATACTATACCTACCGGACTTAAGGACTTCAGAGAAGTTTAAAGTTAAAGATTATTATCTTCAACTGCTTAGGCATTATATAGGTATATCGCTGGAGGTGTAGTTAGTGGTTGTTGGTAGGGTTTGGAGGGTTTCAGGACCTTTAGTAGTTGCTGAGAATATGAGTGGTTCGATGATCTATGAAGTAGTGTACATAGGTGCTGAGTCATTGGTAGGTGAGATCATAGGTATTCAGGGTGATAAGGCATTCATACAGGTCTACGAGGATACTTCAGGCTTAAGTGTAGGCGACCCTGTAGAGGGTAGTGGGAAGTTACTCTCAGCTGAATTAGGTCCTGGACTCATAGGCAAGGTCTTCGACGGACTTCAGAGACCGCTGTCAGAGTTAGAAGTACTTATAGGTCCTTTTGTCAGGAGGGGTGTTAAACTACCATCACTTCCTAGAAATGTTAAATGGTTTTTCAGGAGGGAGAGGGGGTTAGAGGTAGGTGCTAAAGTAGGTCCTAATGACATTTTAGGATATGTTGATGAAACCCCACTAATAACGCATAAGATCATGGTCCCGCCCAACGTCTCAGGTTATTTGAAGGAGTTAGTAGCTGATGGTGATTACAGCGTTGATGAGGTTGTGGCTAGGGTTGAAAGGGGTGGTGAGGTCTTCAATATTAAAATGTTTCAGGAATGGCCTATTAGGAAGGCAAGACCGTACATTAAGAGGTTAGAGCCTACTGAGCTCTTAGTAACTGGTACGAGGGTCCTCGACGCCCTCTTCCCCATAGCAGTAGGAGGTAAGGCAGCAGTTCCAGGAGGGTTCGGTAGTGGTAAGTGCGTACTGCCTGGAACCCCTGTACTTCTAGCGGATTGGAGTTTGAAGAGTATTGATGAGATTTATAGGGAGGCTAGAGGTAAGAAGTTAAGAATTAATGAGTATGAAGAAGTCGTAGAGTTAGACGAGCCCCTAGACGTTATAGGTTTTGATGGTGTGGAGTTAAGGGTGTTTAAAGCAACGCATATATACAGAGGGTTTACATCATCGATCGTAGAGTTAAGGACATCCTCTGGGAGGGTGTTGAAGGTAACCCCAGAACATAAATTACCAGTCCTCGACCATTACGGTAATCTCACCTTTATAGACGCTCAGAACGTGAGTCCAGGCACATACTTAGTAGTGCCTAGGTACGTCCCCGTAGCCAGCGAGTATGTTGGGATACCTATGCAGTGGTTGTTATCAGATCCTGAGGTATGTAGTAGGGATTACGAATATAATGAGAGGGTTAGAAATTTGTTGAAAGGTTTAAGTAGGGAGGAATTAGAAGCTTTAAGTAAGGCTTCTAACATCGATTTAAAGACTATTAAGAACTTAATGAACTCACGTACTAAGGCTATACCTCTAAAGCTCGTGGAAGTCCTCATTAAAGCTTACCCTGACTTAGGGCTACCTAAAATTTTAGGTGTTAGAAGGGGTAAGCAGAAGTTAAGCATACCTGATAAGGTTGATGAAGACCTCGCAGAACTTCTCGGACTACTACTATCTAGTGGCTCTATCTCAGGTGATGATGTCATGTTCTACAGTAACGATATTAGAGTAGTGCAGAGATATATAAGCCTGGTTTCAAGGATTTTCAACCTCAGATGTAGGGAGGAGACTTCTGGAAGAGCTTACCATGTTAAGATTCACTCACCACTACTTGTTAAGGTGTTTAAAGCGTTAGGAGCTTCATTTAATGAGGCCTTAAATGATTTAGAAGTCCCTGAGGTGATAATGAAATCTCCAGAGAGGGTTGTCTCAGCATTTATTAGAGGTCTTTACTTAGGATGCGGTTCCTTCGACGAAGGCCGTGTGAGGTTAGTAGTTAAGTCTCCTAAGCTATTGCGAGGCCTTGCATATTTAATGTTAAAGTTGGGGATAAAGTACTCTGCGGAGTTTAGAGACCAGGACGAACTTAACTACATATACATATGTGAGCCGAATGAGTTGAGGAAGTTCTGCGTTAAGGTATTATTAGGTAGGGGCTCTGATGAGATAGTGCTAAAGACTGCAGGGTTCTCAGGTATGTCTGACCAAGAGCTTAGTGGTAGTGGTGTAGGTTATAACCTTCAAGCATTAGTACATGCTGATCGGGTAACTTACGGGTTAGTTAGTTATGATGTTAGTGCTAAACCGCTAACATTCTTAGAAGGGTTTGAAGACGTGGTTGATACGTCAACGTATGTGGCTTTAGATATGGTTAAAGATGTTAGGGTCTTAAAATATGAGGGTGATGTCTACGACTTAGTAGTTGATAGTGTACATAATTTTGTCGGTGGGGATATTCCAGTAATATATCATAATACTGTCCTGTTGCAGACGTTAACGAAGTGGAGTAGGACTAATGTGAACATATACGTTGGTTGTGGTGAGAGGGGTAATGAGATGGCTGACGCATTACATAGCTTTAGAAAGTTAGTTGACCCGGTCTCGGGGAGGCCGTTATATGAGAAGGCAGTATTCATAGCTAATACTTCGAATATGCCTGTAGCAGCTCGGGAGACAAGCGTCTTCTTAGGTGCTACATTAGGGGAGTACTTCAGAGATATGGGTTATGACGTCCTATTAGTTGCTGATTCGACGTCTAGGTGGGCTGAAGCAATGCGTGAAATAAGTGCTAGGATGGAGGAAATGCCGGGGGAGGAGGGCTTCCCAGCATACTTAGGCTCTAGGCTTGCTCAATTCTACGAGAGGTCTGGGCGGGTAGAATGTATTGGGAATCCGAAAAGGTATGGTTCCTTAACTATAGTGGGGGCTGTCTCACCTCCAGGAGCTGATTTTAGTGAACCGGTGACGCAGAATACGTTGAGGTATATAGGCACTCTAATAGCTTTAGATGTATCATTAGCTAATAGGAGGCATTTCCCATCGGTTAGCTGGTTATTAAGCTACTCTCTCTACGTTGACAACGTTAGTACATGGTGGTCGAAGCTTAATAATGCTTGGAGTGAGTTGAGGAGGGAGTTCCTCAGACTACTTCAAAAGGAGGCTGAGTTAATGGAGATAGTACGTTTAGTTGGTCCTGACGCATTGCCTGAGGAAGATAAACTCGTACTTGAGGTCTCCAGGATGATTAGGGAGGACTTCCTACAGCAAAGTGCTTACCATCCAGTAGATTCATACTCACCTCCTGAGAAAACGTTATTAATGATGGATATAATAGTTAGGTTCTATAAGAAAGCCTACGACGCCCTCCTACGGGGCGTGCCTTTAAGCAGTATTAAGGGATTACCTGTTAGAGCTAAAATTGCTAGGATGAAGGAAGAAGATCCTAAGGAGTTTAGTAAGTTCTACAGTGAAGTAGTTAATGAGATTGAAGAGTCTATAAGTAAATTGATTAAGGTGATTGGTTGACTCATACGTTATCCGTTAAGGAGTTGAGAAAGGTTTTAAGTGCTAAGGGGTCCTTACTATTCGTGAAGTCTATCCCAGGCGTAAGTTATGGTGAGATAGTTGAGGTCTTATTAGAGAGTGGGGAGTCAAGGTTAGGGCAGGTAATCGACGTATCTAGAGATGTTACGGTAATTCAGGTGTTTGGAGGTGTTAGTGAGGTTAACGTTAAGACGTCTAAGGTCAGATTTAAAGGTGAATCTCTCAGAATACCTGTATCTATTGATATGTTTGGTAGGATATTAGACGGTCTGGGTAGGCCTATAGATGGAGGTCCTGGGATAGTCCCTGAAGACTTCCTAGATATTAATGGGATGCCTATAAACCCGGCTAGTAGGCTACCCCCCTCAGAATTTATAGAGACTGGTATATCGGTAATTGATGGCTTGCTGTCCATAGTGAGGGGTCAGAAATTACCTATCTTCAGCGGTGCTGGACTACCTCATAATAGGATAGCGACTCAGATAGTTAGGCAGGCTAGGGTTAGAGGTTCTGAGGAGCGTTTTGCTGTGGTGTTTGCAGCAATAGGTGTGACCTACGAAGACGCATACTACTTCATAAATACTTTAAAGAAGTCTTCGTCGGTGGAGAACGTAGTTTCAATTATTAATACTGCTTCAGCTCCTACTATAGAGAGGATAGCGACTCCTAGAGTTGCCTTAACTATCGCTGAATTCTTAGCGTGGAGGTACGACACACACGTACTGGTCTTAATGGTTGATATAACGAATTACTGTGAGGCGTTACGTGAGTTGAGCGCAGCGCGTGAGGAAGTTCCTGGGAGGCGTGGCTACCCAGGATACATGTATACAGACCTAGCTACCATATATGAGAGGGCTGGCAGGATAAGCGGTAAGAAGGGCTCAGTGACCCAGATGCCTATACTCACTATGCCTGATGATGATATAACGCATCCAATACCGGACTTAACTGGGTATATAACGGAGGGTCAGATAGTTCTCTCAAGAGACCTATTTAGGAAGGGTGTGTACCCACCGGTAGACGTTCTCTTATCGCTTTCTAGGTTGATGAAAGATGGTGTCGGACCTGGGAAGACTAGGGAGGACCACTACCAAGTCTTCATGCAGTTAATATCGGCCTACGCCGAGGGGCAATATTTAAGAGAGCTTACAGCTATAGTCGGTAGTGAATCGCTTAGTGATAGGGATAGGAGGTATTTAAACTTCGCAGACCTCTTTGAGAGGAAGTTTATAAATCAAGGTGAGTTTGAAAGGAGGTCTATAGAGGAGACGCTTAATATAGGTTGGGACTTACTTGCTACGCTGCCTGAGGAGGAGTTAAAACTTATAAGTATAAGCTACATACGGAAATACCATCCGAAGTATAGGTCATAAGTTCTAGGTGTGTTGATGTCTCAGCAATTACTTAAGATATCTAGACCCACTAAGATTGAGTTGATAAGGCTTAGAAGGAGGTTAGCCATTGCGAGGAGGTTACATAAGATACTGAAGGATAGGTTGGTAATACTGTCACAGGAGTTGATATCACTTGTTAGAGAGGCTATAAACGTACGTGAAGAACTTCATAAGAAGTTATGTGAATGTCAGGAACTAACGATGAAGAGCTACCTAACCCATACCGTAGATGTTGTTGAGTCTTACATAGTTAGGAGGCATACTACTAAGTCATTAGTCGTTGGTTCAAGGATCTTCGCAGGTGTTAAACTACCATTCTATGAAGTTGAGACGGGTAGTGCGGTGGCAAGTAACTACATTAGCGCTGCAGTATCAAGTGAACTATCTATTAAGTGTTATGAAGAAACCCTCAAATTAGTTGTAAAGCTAGCAGAAATCGAGGAAAGTATAAGGTTGATAGGTAATGAAGTAGCACGTACTAAGAGAAGGGCTAACGCCCTTGAATACTTCTTAATACCCCGTATCTTAAATACTATTAAATACCTGCAAGGGAAGTTTGAGGAAAGAGAGAGGGAGAATAAAGCTAGGATGAAGAGGATAAAAGAACTTCTGGAGTTAAGGGCTGGGGGAATTGCCTGAGTACGATTTTGACGACTACTTAGAAAGGTACCTAACTCACGAGTTAAGAATAGTTAATAAGTACTTACCTATGAAGAGGAAGAAATTAGCCGAACTACTTAAGGAGGAATACCCTCATGTAATATGTTCAGATGGCAGTCTGCATATGTTCAGGAAGGAGGAGTTAGAGGGTATTCTAAGATTAGCAAGTGATGAAGAGTTAAACAACCTATTCCTACCCATAATGCTTGAGTTAAGAGTCGATATGAATGGAACAGTAGCCCTGGTCAGGGATAGATATGCCGCCTCACTCATATCTAAAATCCTGGGCATAACTTATGAGGGAGGAAACCTCTACCTATACCCACCTCAACTCAGTGAGTTGAGGAGAAAGGCAGGAACTCTAATACAGTACTTCATGACGTTGTAACGATTAGTTTTTACTGTTTGAAATAGCTTATAGAAATGGCCCTGCCCCCACACACCACTTGATTGTCCGTAACGGACTAAGTGATAGTGGTCAGCCGGGCAGGGTACAAATCTACCATTTAAGTACGTCAGGTCTCTTCAGCTGTGCTTTATGTCTTGCCTCACTAATTATGGCGTCTATATTCTTTAGGAAGTTGCTATCTAATTTCTTGAAGAGCGGTTCGGGCCTGCCTATTTTATGTTGAGCCATCTGCGGTGGTGTTTCATCGCAATGTAGTTTTAATTTATCAATACTTAGGTTTAACATCTTAAATAGCTTTTCTGCTGAGTTAGGCGTTATAGGTGATAGCATTAAACCCAGGTAATATACGCTGATAAATCCTAAGTACAGAGTTGTTGATGCATCCTCAACATCTGACTTTACTTTAGCCCAAGGCTCTTTAACGTTTAAGTACTGATTTCCAGACCTAGCAAGTTCTAATATAACGTCTGATGCTGCCTTCATCTTAGCTACATTCATATACTCACAGTACTTACGTAGTGATGCTGTAATCTTATCTCTGAATTCGTAATCAATGGCCGAGTACTTAGAAGGTGTTGGTACTACCCCACCGTAGAACTTACTGATAAGTGTTAACACCCTATGGATGTAGTTTCCGATGTCATCGTTTAACTCGTCGTTAATAATCCTCACAAATTCAGTCCATGAGAAGTTGGTATCCCTACCTTCGGGTCTCATCCTAATTAACGCAAAACGCCAGTAATCAGGATTTGGCACTATCTCCAATGCCTCATCTATCCAAACACCGATCCTCCTACTCTTACTGAATTTCTGCCCCTCAAACATTAAGTACTCAGTTGCTGATATTATGGTGGGTAGGTTATAGCCCTCACCACTTGCTAGTAACATCGCCGGCAGTATAATAGCGTGGAAGGGGATGTTATCCTTACCTATGAAGTATGCCGTGCCTGAGCTACTATTAAACCAGTACTCACGCCACTTATCCTCATGGCCGGCCCTCCTGAAGAACTCTATAGTAGCTGATATATAGCCTAGTAGGGCCTCAAACCAAACATATATGGTCTTATCTTCAGCGTCTGGGAATGGTGCTTTAATCCCCCATTTATTATCCCTCGTTAAGGACCTAGGTTTTAACCCCATCCTAATCCAAGCGGTGGCGTAGTTCTTAACGTTGTCGTCGAGTAATTCATGCCTGTCCAACCAATCCTTAATTAATTCCTCCACCTTGTCTAACCTGAAGAACCAGTGTTTAGTTTTTCTGAAGATAGGTCTGCTTAAGCAGAAAACACATTTAGGTGATACTAGCTCTTCAGGACTTAACAGCTTACCACAACTATCGCATTGGTCGCCTCTAGCATCCTCATACCCGCAGTGAGGGCATATCCCAACAATAAATCTATCGGGTAAGTATATCTTATCTAGGTTGCAGAAGGGCATTACCTGCTCCTTAACCTCTATAAAACCTCTCTCATACATTTTCAGCATTAAACTACTTACGAATTCTTTATGCACTTCGCTCTCAGTCCTGGTGTAGTTGTCAAATGATATACACCACTCATGGAATAACTTACTAACATACTCATGCGACTTATCCGTCAATTCCTGAGGCTCTATACCTTTCCTCCTAGCCTCTACCTCTATAACCGTCCCATGTTCATCACTACCGCTGACTAGTACTACATCATAGCCACGTAGTCTTAAATACCTAGCAAATACGTCAGCTGACAGCACGCTACCGATCATGTTACCTAGATGGGGTACTGTGTTTATGTAGGGCCACGCTGACGTCACTACCCACTTACTGAAATTCATTTAAAACACCTAGATGTTGTTTTATATATCTCATTAATAAATTATTCTTAGAAAGCTATGAGGGGAATTACTTCGATTCGGAAGCTATCGTTATATGTTAAATACCCCTTCATCACATCATTTAATGAATACCTTAAGAGAAATTACGTTGGATATGTACCAATAACCTATCTGTTAGAACATAGTAGGCAGGACCATGTAGAACGAGCTATTAGTAGGGTTAGGTCGGCATTAAAGAATATGAAGTACGTGCCAACCACTTCTGAGGAAGCGGAGCTTTCAGCATTTTATATAGGGTTAGTGCTGGCCTCCGCCCTCGGTAGGTGGCATCTGTATAAGTACGTAGATGCTGAGGCTAAGAGATCTTATGAGTACTTACTTGGGGATTCTGAGGAAAACGTTATTAAAGTAGCTAATGCCTTTGGGATTCGATTAGAGTTCTTAGGCGGCCCACACGACATGTGTGGGGAGCGTATTGTGATCGGCTATGATGCTATTACTTCGAAGCCAGTAGTGCACTGTCTTCAATTTAGGGTTCCAGTAACTACGTACCTTATGGGGATTTCTAAGCTAACGACAGAACCTAAGTGGAAGTTAGTTAATCAATACGTTAAAATGGGCTATGTTTACCTAAGTAAGAAGGAGGTTTCAAGACTTCTTCAGGAGTTTATTAAGTATAGGTTATTGAACTCCGTACCTGACTTAAGTAATGTTAGACTTGAGGGAAGGATTAGCGACGTCATAAGAAGGTTAAGGGAGGAGTTACCTGCTCAAACACAGGATACGGATAAGTCTTACGAATCTTCGTTGAATGTGTCCAGCCAGGTTGTTGAGGATGCTTACCCTCCCTGCATTAAGAACATTATTGACGCTTTACGAAGGAATGAAAGCTTAGCACATCATCAAAGATTCGCATTAGCTGCTTACTTAATAAATATTGGAGTTGATGTTGAGCAAGTAGTAGATCTCTTCAGACATGCCCCCGACTTTAACGAGAAAATGACTAGATATCAAGTCGAACACTTAGCAGGGCTGAGAGGTTCTAAGAAAAAGTACTTAATGTACAGTTGCGATAAGATGAAGAGTTTAGGTATGTGTGTAGCTGAATGCGGTGTTAAGAACCCACTCACATACTATAAGAGAATGTTAAAGAATCTTAATGTAAGAAGGCAGAACCTCGGGAAGGTAAGTCTTAATGAAGGAGGTCAGCAAGAGTAGGTGATGGCAGATGTCGTTAGTAAGGTTAGACGATAATGTAAGGGAAGGAAGTGAAGAGGTTTGCTAAGGCAGACTTAAAGTTTAAACTCTATCTTCTCATATCCCGGAGTGTTAGAACCCTTAGGCATTGAGAAAATGATTATCTTACCGTCAGCTAATACGTCATACTCTACCCCGAAGTATGCCCTTAAAACCTTAAGGTTACCGGTAAATATCCATGTTACGGTGTAGTCGTATTCGACGTACTCTGGTTCGTATAAGTCTTCGTAAACGTTCAGACCACGTCTTAACTCACCCTTAAAACTTATATAGAATTTTATGTAGGGTCTGCTCTCAAGGCCTCTGAAACCGAGGTCGACACCGTTGATTTTAGGGAACACCCTTTTACCATTGATCTTAACAACTTCCTCATCTATAAATGACTGCATGTTATCGACTATGCTATTTAATTCTTCGTTTAATCTGTCTTCATGGCTTAGCAGGTTCCAGTAGTGGAGTCCTTCATCGATATAGTCGAAGACTACCTCCTGTGTTATATACCCATTCTCACATACTACGAAAGTTCCCTGACCGTATAGTGGCTTAATTTCATGGCTCATAATGATACTTTACGCTCTTCTTTAATAGTTCTTAAAACAACCATAGTTGATGTTGAGTAGACACCTTCAACATTGCCTATCATGTCTAGTAGGTCTGAGAGTTCCTTATGATCTCTTACTAAGACTTCTAAGATTAGTGCCCACTCACCAGTTACGTCGTAAACCGCCTTAACCTGTTGGAGTCCTTTTATTATATCAACAACTTTGGAGTATTTCTTTATATCTATATCAAGAAATATTAAAGCCCTTAGCCTAAAGCCCAACTTAGCAGGATCTACTTCAGCTACAATTCTCTTTATCAAACCTTTATCCTTAAGCCTCTTAATCCTCATGTAAACTGTTGAGGGACTTAAGTTTAAGAGCTTACCTATATCTGCATATGTTAAGTCTGCATTATCCTGCAGAATCTTAAGTAACTCCCTATCTATGGGGTCTAACTCATCTATTGCAGACATAATTACTCCGTGGAATAATGTATTTAAGACCTTAAAAATTTATACCATATTATGCTTTTGGAGCTAATAAATATTTAATTTTAGTATCATCAACTAGTTTAAAACTCATTGATATGGGTAGCCCGTTTCCGTAATTCAATTCGAGTATGTCTGAAATGTTTAGAAGGTCGACAATCTTAGTTAAGTAGTCAGTATCGTAGGTACTTTTCGACGGTTCTTTAACCTCTAACTCTATTAACGAACCGCTAGTCTTAGATAACTTAGCTTGAGCGTTTAAGTCAGATGCTCTAAGCATTAAGAGCTCGGCTGATTCAGCTATAAATTCTATACCCTCACTACCTTCTAATTCTTTAATAGCATCTCTCAACGCTGTTGAGAGTACGGCGGCTCTTACCTTAAAGTCTAAGTCTAGTTCAGGTACTTCTGATGATGATACCTCAATAGACCTAAATTTATACCTCCTCTTTATAACACCTTCTAAGATGAACTCGTAGAACTCCTCATCAGCTATGAGTGTTACTTTATCGCTCTTCTTAGGCTTCGGCACACTCCTTACTAAGGCGCTTAGATTTAACCCTATGGACAGCTCTTTAGAGACCGTGTACTCTATGAACGTTGATGACGGCATTACTATTTCCACAAAGGATATTCTAGCAGGGTCTAACGCCCTTAAGGTAATTCCATCATTACTAACTACTAACTCAGCTTCATCTGCAATATTACTCAGGACATGTAATAAAGTTATAAATGTCTTCGCATTGGGGTGTACTATCTGGCATAAAGACATGGCTAAACCCAACAATACAGTACTCTAAAACTTATAACTTTAAAGGTTATTCCTCATCTTCTAAGTTAGTATTCTTCATATTTCTTAGGTAGGGTTAATAACCGTTTCTCGGTAGATGGCTGTTCATAGGTTTTCATGCTCTTTTATATCCAGCCTTCCAGCCATCTACCTCTCAACGGCTTGTTCTTCCCCTGCCCCACCTGCGGGAGTGTGTCTTCAGCGG
>Ga0105163_1000828_pt1 | contig 17562 bp, 17 predicted proteins | sample JNZ110809AmetaG_FD_81531 | JGI IMG/M metagenome (GOLD analysis project Ga0105163, IMG submission 81531) | Hot spring microbial communities from Jinze hot spring, China to study Microbial Dark Matter (Phase II) - JNZ 110809A | ecosystem: Environmental > Aquatic > Thermal springs > Hot (42-90C) >... | reverse complement strand
CCTTATGGAGTATCGCCTTCTTCACTATGTTTTTCAGATGCTCTCCATCGAATGCATAGCCTCTTACAACAAATGTGTATCCAGATGAAAGAGCTAATGCTATAGGGTTCAATGCCTGTTGTATATTTGGTTTCACAAGCGCTTTTGTTTTAGCATTTAGCGGTAGCGTTGGCGATGCCTGTCCTTTTGTTAATCCATATACACCGTTATTGTGTAGAATAACAGCTACATCAAGATTTCTTCTACCTAGTGCAACAAAATGTCCAGCCCCAATCCCTAGAAGATCTCCATCACCGCCATGAACAACTACTGTGAGTTCTGGATTCGCTAACTTTATCCCCATTGCAAAGGGTATCGCTCTACCATGAAGTGTATGTACACCGTTTACATTAATAAAGTGAGGTATCTTGCTTGAGCACCCAATTCCAGAAACAATTACTGTTTTTGATGGATCTAGACCAAGCTCTTCGAAAGCCCTTACAACAGCTGTCAGTATACCAAAGTTTCCACAACCAGGACACCAATCAATCCAGAGATCTGTTCTATAGGATCTACGCTCCATATGTAAGCACCACATGCATAGTCTCTGATGTTAGTAGTTTTTGAAGTGCATCTACAAGTTCGTTTAGCGTTATAGGTCTACCTGTGAATTTAGCTATCTTTTTCTCAATTTTGATGCTTGTTGAAAGAGCCACTAAATCAGCTATCTGTACGTTATAGCTATGCTCTATAGCTATAATCCTGTCTCTATCAGTCTTGCTCAATACCTCAACAACCTCTCTACTTGGAAATGGCCACAAAAGTTTAACGTTTATATAACAACCTCTAAATCCTTTCCTATAAAGAAGCTCTAATGCATCTAGTACTACACCTTTTACAGAACCCCACCCAATAATTATATAGTCTGGATCTCTATCTCCATACACCTGAAGCTTCATATCTCTAGAAACCTCACTAGCTATGAGATCCAGCTTCTTTATTCTCTTCGAATACATAGACACTCTGTTTTCGGGATCTTCAACTATATGCCCATATTCATCATGTTCATCACCAGAGTACCACATAACAGTGTCATCTACGCCTATGAAAGCTCTCGGAGATACTATGTAACCTAGATCAAACCTCTTGTACTCTTTACCTCCACTCGATATAGATCCACGTACTATTTTAACACTATCTAGATCTGGAGGAGGTATAGTTCTAATTGAATTAGCTAAAAACTTATCTAGAAGATGTATAACAGGTACTTGGAAACGTTCAGCTATATTGAATGCCTCTATAGAATCGTAGAACGCTTCTACATGATCACCAGAAGTAATAACAACTCTAGCGAATTCTCCATGACCAGCAAAAATAGCATTAAACAGATCGCTCTGACTACCTCTTGTAGGTTGACCTGTACTCGGTCCTCCTCTCTGATAGTATGTTACCACTATAGGGACCTCGTTTGCACCTGCCCAAGATATTCCCTCAACCATTAGATCGAAACCAGGTCCACTTGTAACTGTTGCGCTTCTAGCTCCAGCTAGAGAAGCTCCTATAGCTGAACAGATAGCAGAGATCTCATCTTCTGTTTGTATAACAACTATAGATCCTATATCTTTCTCTGCTCTAAGATGTTCGTATTTCTCTATAGCAAAGCTCTCATCAGCTGCAGGTGTTATTGGATAGTAGCTCTGATACCTCAGACCACCAACGATCTTACCCATAGCTACTACATCATTACCTGTTACAATCATTAATTTTCTAAAGTTATGCTTAGGTTTCTCAAGAGCTATAGAGTTTCGATAACTCTGTAGACTTTCTTCAACATATTTAAAGAGTTCTAGGTTTTGTTCAACAATGTTGCTTCTACTACTGAACTGAATAGAAAGAGAATATTTGATGGCTTCTACATCGAGTCCTAGAAGAACTGCTACAGCTGAAACTATGATACCACTTACATATCTAGATAGCGAACTAACCTCAATTCTGTATCTATTCATTAGTCTACGTAGAAGATCAGCAAAATTCAATCCAATGGCTTTAACATCTCTATCTCTCTCCAGAAACTTCAATACAGAAGCTACAGTAGATGCTACACCATTCTTCTTAAGTTTCTCGAGAACCCTAACCCTTGTGATATCCTCCATACTAACAATCTCTTCAAGTCTTTTCGATGCTACTCCACTATCATACACTATGTATCCTCCATTAGCAACATCATCTATATGCGTAAATAGTGTTTCAGCATCCATAGAGGCAATAATTTCCACAGGATACCTTAGAGATCTAGGAATAGCTCTAGAAGATACTAGCATATGTATATAGCTATGTCTACCGGTTATATTCGAAAAATACTCTCTATCAGCTATAACACCAAAACCTCGACGAGCTAAAGCTCTCGTAAGCACCATCATTGAAGTCTCTACTCCAGCACCTTGAGGACCTCCTAAAATGATACCAACATCTTCTCTAGCCATACAAAGTCTCCTAATCCCCTATGTAAGCTTCTTCAGCTATAGACTCATCGAGTGTGACATCTGGAGAGATAAAGTGTTTCTCTACATGCTCCTTTAGCTCGTTTTCATCGTATATAATCTTCCTACAGTTTACACAATATAGCCAACCTTTTTCTCTAAGAATAGTTCTTAGTTCATCAATAGAGGAAGGTCTAAACGATTCACAAAAACCTTGTACCTCAAACGAAACTGCATTCTGCTTAACTACACAGTAACCCACATAAGGGAAATATATATGTGGTTTAAAGAATATACACCTTCCACACACATCACTACTCTCCGTACACATTTAATCAATCCTCTCAATCTTTATAGCATTAACTGGACAGACATCAGCACCTGCTTTAGCACACTCGTAAAGCTCTTCAGGAATTTCCCCAATAGATACATTCTCATCAGTTCTAACACTATACTTTTCAACAATTCTAGTCTTATAGTTGTCAGAGCCAAGTTCATAGATCTCAGGACAAGCAGCTGGAGCTGCTCCACAAGATATACATGCTACTCTATCAACTATAACCCTATATCTAGCCAAAACAGACACCAGAACAATATACTTTGAAACTAAAATATAAATTTTCATGTTATAACAAATAGTTAAATTCGTTTAATCATTCTATAGATTCTAACCTACTTTGCAATATTTTGATTAAGATACATTGACTATTACTACTGGAAGTTTTTAGAGTATCCAGTTAGAAACATAGGGAAAACTAACTCTATATACTGTTCTTGCTGTATTTAGAAAAATTGATGTAGAAAATGTATTAGGATAGAAATAGAGTTAAAATATATTTCACTTCTTATCTAATTCCTCAAGTCTTTTTAGTCCTTCTTTCGATAACAGGTTCCTGAATATTGTTTCATGCTCAGCTTCATCCTTTATTATATCTTCTATGATTTCTTCTGTTACTGGATCTTTTCCAAACACATAGTTGAATATCTCTCTATAGTGAGCTAGAGCACATCTTTCAGCCAATATGCTGGCAATTATGAATCCATCTGTATCATGTGGATCTTCAGGAAGTTCTGTTTGTCTACATTTCGATAGATGCCAAAGATCTCTAAAGTCTGGTGGATCTACATCAAAATCCTGTAGTCTATCTGCTAATAGTTTTGCGTGATCATTTAACTCATCATCTGCTATTTTCTTGAATACATCCTCTATTTCTGTAGAAATATGGCCTCTGACAGCATATCCACTTACGTAGTACTGATACCAAGCCAGTATTTCGTCAGCAAATGCTGAAAGTAACATGTTAACGAGTTTGTCTAAATCTATTCCCTTAACCTCTTCTCTAGTTGGAAACTTTTCGGGTAGATATCTATATTTCTTTGGCTCACTCATATCTATCCCCATTTACCTTTCTTCATATGGGTCTCGAGTTCAGCCATAATCTTCTGGATAGTTGTTAGTGCAAATTCTTTCTCTTCATTAGCTATCTTAACACATGGTGGATCTAGATTATCTTGAATAATCTCTTCAGCTACTGATAGAAGCTCTCTCAATAGTGTAATAGCCTTCATGTGTAAGTAATTAGATCTTCTAGATCTGACAACTAGTTCAGCCTCATTTTCACTCAGCTGTTTAAACTGTTCTTTAGGAGCTCCACACTTTGGACATTTATCTGGTGGTTGAGGTCCTTCAAATATGAAATTACATACCTGACATTTCCAAAACGGCATAACTAATACCCCACCTAGCTCTAGTAGATCTGGCTTTTTGTTATATAAAGGTTGCCTATATGAATAATGTGATAGTTCTAACCTGATCCAGAATACATCTTTCCGTGTGACTGTTATCGATAGAGCTTCAGAGACCTTTAACTTTAATCCAGAGAGTCATAGAGGTTCTAGGTCTAGGGTGGTTCAACTCTATAGATTTTTACAACAGTATCTATATTCAATTTATAGAGGTACTCTTCATCAATCACACCTTCAGTTAATAGCTTCTTCTGGTTCTCTACAATATCCCATGGATATGACGATACTCCTGGCCTCTTGGGATCGTCTATGAAATCACTTTCAACCATATAGAAGGGTTTTATTGAAGTAAAAACTTCTCTAAGTACAGGGTATTTGCCTGGTACAGTAAAAACGAGATCTCTTTTTTGTGAAGCTTTTGCTGTTGCTACATCTAGATGGTGAAGAACAACCTTGGCTCTATCTATTCCAATGCTTTTCACAAGATTCTCTATATCTAGAGCTGTCAATTCTCCACCTTGTTCAAGATGTAGATGAACAATAGCATCTAGATCTCTAGCTAATTCAAATGTATATCTAGTAACCATATTGTTTACAATAAACGCCTCTGGTATAGCTCTATAGTGAGGTCTACCTATTTCACCAAAACCATTCACCAAACCCTCTTTCACAAGTTTAGCAATATAGTTCACAACCATTATCGCCTTGTCTAGAACCTTAACACTACGTTTAGGATCTCTAGATACTTCATCCTCTATTGCTGCTGGATGTATACCCAATAAACATACGGTCTTCAACTTAAGTTCTCTAGCTTTCCTACATTCACTAATAAAAACATCAAAAGACTTTACATATCCATCGAAACTGTTTTCGAGATCAAGATGATGAGGCGGTAGAGACACCAATACAATAAACCAGCCACCGTTATCTAAAAACTTTCTACCAATACCAGCTATACCTAAACCTTTAACAGGATTGCTATGCATATGACCATCAGCGAAAACCAGTTTACCCACATTGATCACCTTCATATACTAACTGTCTTTAACGAGTAGAGAGTATTAAGCTATAGCAGAAAATAAAAACATAGATATCTAAGTCTATTTAGCGATAACAATATCTTTTAGAAAATATTTGCTATAATTCTTTACTATATAGTACTAGCTATGTTTCTATAGAATTTTATGTTAGAAGATTTATACAGATTATCTCTATATGTGATAGAAGTTGTATATCAGAGTTATAGTGTCATAATCTGTATGACAGTCACGTCATTCTAGGTAGGTACTAAGTATCCTGTAAGCGAATTATGTGTCAGGTGTGAAATATGTTGATGAATAATATCGGTGACAAGGTTATAGAAATTATAGCAAAAACGTTGGTAGGTATTGCTATAGTTATTGTTGTGACTCTAACTATATCTCTTAACGCATGTTTCAATCCAGCAGATGTTAATGCTATAGAAGTCATATTTAATAAAAATGGCATAGATTATAATCTAACTATGTTGATAGAGAAATACAAACCTATCGTTGTTGATGAAGGTAGGATCTATGTATTCAAATACATATATAGAACATCTATAGATAGAGATCTAGAATTTGGTGTTACTGTTTATCTAGAGAAGCTATGTAGAAATGCACCATGCATAGAAGGGTACAATGAGGAAGAACCAGTAAGAGATGTTATTGCAATAAGATTGGAATCTCTAGAGCAATGTTTATTGAACTCCACAACTAATGTAGGAGAATGTCCAGTAAAGTCTATCATAAATCTAGCATTTCTAGAATTAATCAAAAGGTTAACTGATGAAGGCATCCTAATGGGTCTAGATATCAAAGATATATACGCTATAATGGATGGCATAACAAGCAACTATTTTACTGCCGGATGGAACAATAGATTGTTATATAACGAAGAACTAGATAAATGGCTACCTTATGCAGAGCTTGTTAATAGAGGACTTGTAAAAGGTGTGTTATTGAAGGGATATAGTTGTTCTTATAAATTACCAAGAGAAGTTATCGATGAAATAAAAGCATTAGAACCAACATTAATTATAGAAAAACAAACAGAAACTATAACTGAGATAACACCTTCAGTAATTACTCCACAGCCACCTCCATCTATAACATCTATCTCTATAACTACATCATCTCCACAGCCACCTCCATCTATAACATCTATCTCTATAACTCAGGTAACACCTTCAGTAACTAAACAAACAGAAACTCAGATAACTCAAGTTCAGCAGCTAGATGGAGTAGCAGTAGGGATAGCGATATCCATAGGGATTATAGTAGCTTTAGCTATATACATCTCTTGGGGGTATCTATCCAAAACTTAAACATTTTTTACCTAAATATACATCTTGATGATAGATTTTGAAAGGTGGTAGAAGATAATATCTAGAGAAGATCTTGAAGCCTATCTAAAGATTAGAGGTTATGGTAAACCTCTAACTGTTAGAGGATTCCAGCGGTTAATGAACTATAGTAGTCCTGGAAAAGCCCAAAGGGTATTAAGTAGGTTAGAGAGGATTGGTTTAGTTGAGAGAACATTTTCTAATGAATATGTAGCTAAAGATCTACCACCACAATTAGGGATGTACATAGTTTTTAAAGGTTATATAGTTCCAAGGATATTCATTTATGCAATATATGCAACAACAATATCAATAGTATTCACAGTACTGACTAAACCGCCTCTACACCTTATAATATTACTAATAGTTTTAATAATACCCTACTGGATCGAAACAATAAACGTAATTAGAATACTAAAGAAATTTCTAAAGAAGTAATAGATTTATAACAAAGAAGTTTGTTAAAATAAATCTCATTTTGACGATGTCATCACAACAGAAATTAGTATTTTCATAGAAAATTTAATCATATTATATTCTTTACTTTAATCTATTAATCATCAACTCCAGTTCTTTCTGATTCAGCTATAAATGTTATCTCTATGATTCAAGAACCAGATTTAAGATCTCCAACACCTCAATTCTAGATATAGTGATTTTCCATAGTGGTTATAACCGAAGTTGGTGAGATCTTATAGAGACATCAGTATAAAGCACATAGTTAGTGATTAGTGATCTTTGTAACGTTTCTAGATTACTATGATAGTGCATGATGTTGAGAACATGCTAATTTTCTTATGTATAGATATAGTGCTTTGAAATTACTTCAACTAGAGATTGTTCTAGAGATCAATATCATTACTTTACTTTACACGATGGTACTAGATTATGTAGTTAGTAGAATATTAAACTTTATATTAATTAGATACTATGGGTTTGATTTATGTATATTCTTTCTAGGCACCCATCTTTGTATGGTCTTATATAGTTATAGTCTCTTTCAAACACTAGGTCTGGATTTATCTTCTTAAGAACGTATTTACATACGGTTTCAGATACAAGTTTGCATGTATATCTAGTATCTATGTTAAGTATTTGTGCTAACTTCAGTATAGGGCATGGGTTTCTTGATATAGTTACAAGTTCTCTATCTGTTAACTTGACTATTTCCACATCTTCTTTCTTGAGTCTCAGAAAATCGTAATAGAATAGTTTGAGTAAATCTTCCATACTTTTCATTTCTCTAGTTTTAATCGTCCACATAAATCCATATATATAGAATACAGATAACGATAGCAATAGAGGTATGTGTTTTAAACCATATTTAAAGTAGTTGAACATCTTAGTATATTCACACAACGCTATCCACCATAGCCATATTATATTGTATTAAATACAATTCTACAACATAGATTTAATCTCTTTCTAGTTCTAGATAACAAGAATATTTGCTGTAACTTTATTAGCTTATCCTAAGCCTATACATATGCGAAGACTAAAGAGGTTGAGGTAAAACTTGGTATTGATACATATAACCTTAGTAATGTTAACATCAGTTCTATTCTGTTTTATACTATATAACTTTCCCTGGATATCTAGGTACTGGTCTCCAGACATCGAGAAATTTGTTGTTAAGAAGGGTAGCAAGATTGCTCTTGTATCTGATGTTCATATAGGTGCAGATAGTCTTGATATTGATTGGATTAGGATTATAGGGAAAACTGTGGAGAAACTGAGTATAGATTTCCTAATTGTTGTAGGTGACCTAGTTAATAAAAGACTGTACATAGATATTAATTATTTAGAGAAATTCGCTAGAGTTGTAACAAATATAATGGATTTGAGAAACACTGTTATTCTTTATGTCCCTTCGAATTCTGCTCACGATCTTGCTCTCTATAGCCAGAAGAAAGGTGGTATTAGATTTAGATTTCTTGATAGAAATGTAGAGTTCATCTATACAGTCCATATGCTCAGAATAGATTTTGAGGAATGTAGCGAATCTATATACGTAACACATGGAGACTATATCTCAAGAAATGGCGTTTTGTCGTATCTACTCGATAAAGTCGGTAGAAAAATGTTTAAGAAGCTTTTCACAGGTGTTATCGGTCGCAAAATACTTGATCTAGACAATAGATCGTGGATTGTCGTAGGCCATAGCCATGTATCTTATCTAGATAGGAGCTACAGAGCCATTGGCTTAGGTTGCTGGATAAAGAGGTATTACGCACCTAGAGAAAGCTCTATAGCTATAGCTAGTTGCAGAAATAAGTCTCTCAATATAAGGTTCATTAGTTTAGATAAACGTAGCTACTAGACACATCTTTATTTGTTGTACCTATAGATGTATCTAAACATTGCTAATTGGATATGCTTTGAACCCACATAAACTACTTTAATTCGGGTTTTCCTCTAGACCGAAGGTGGTATTGAGGTGAATTTGTATGGAGTATGATGAAGTGAGATATACTTTAGCTAGACAGATTTGTGAAGCACTAAAGTTTATGTATCTAAAGGGTTTGATAACACCATTGACAGGCAACATTAGTGTAAGAATTGAGGACACTATACTTACAACTCCTTCGTCTTTTGTTCCAAGGGTTAGGTTAAAGTATGAGTTGAATCCTGAAGACCTGGTTGAAGTAGATTTGTTTGGAAATATAGTTAGAGGAGGTAGACCTACAACAGAGATAATGATGCATTTAGAGATATATAGATCTTGTGAAAAGTGTGGAGCTATTGTCCATATACATGGTGTATACGCTCCACTACTTACATCGAAGGATAGAGATAGACTGTTTCTTGATACAGAGATTAAGCATATCCTTAAACCAAAGATATGTTTTGTAGATGAATATGTGCCTAGATCAGAAGAATTAGCTAAAGCTGTGACAGATAGTGTAAAGAATGGTTGTGAGATAATTTATCTCCAGGGACATGGTGTTGTAACTGTTTCAGAAAATCTAGGTATAGCTCTAGAGCTTGCCGAATTAGCAGAAGTTATTGCAGCTAGAACTATAGTGAAACGGTTACTAGATATAGCTAGATAGATTGATGTAGAGAGTTTAACCATCATTTCTTTAATATCTTCAAATCTAGACTCTACGATTTTTATACCGAATCCTGGTATATGGTTTATGTATTGGGTGATGTGATGAAGAAGATTAGGTTGGGCCTTGTTCCTCTACATAGGTATCCTTTCGATGAAGTATGGGCTCAAGAGCTTAAGAACAGATTCATAAAGGTTATCGAGGAAAGATTTGGTAGCTATATAGAGTTGATTTATCCTACAGAAAAACACAGTAAAATGGGTCTAGTCACAGATGACGATGATGCTGAAGCAGTTATAAAGTTGTTTAAGGAGAGAGATGTTGATGGACTTGTGATGGTGACACTAACTTTTGGTGATGAACTTGCAGGTGCCAGGGTAGCAGAAGAATTCAGGGGGTATCCTATACTGATATTCGCTACAAAAGAACCATCAACACTACCGGGAGGATTTAGAAGATCTGATTCTTTCTGTGGAACACTTTCTCTAGCTTCAGCACTATATAGGAGAAAGATACCGTTCTTATTTGGAGGTATAGTGTTTCCTGAGGATAATGAATTTACTAGAGAATTTGACTCCTTTATACGTGTTGTAGCTATCTATAGATCTTTTATTGGAGCAAAAGTAGGGCTTATAGGGCCTAGACCAGAGAGATTTGAGACTGTTACATTTACTGAATCTAAGATGGCTGAAAAATTCAAACAGAGAGTAGTTCATGTAACGCTACTAGAGATTGTTGAAGAAGCTCGTAAATTAGGTGACGAAGATCCTGTTGTTATCGAGATAGCTAATGAGATAGAGAAACAAGTTGAGGTTTCTCAGATATCTAGAGAAGTAGTTCTAAAGATGGCTAAACTTGAGGCAGTATTACGTAGAATAGTTAAAGAAAAGAAGTTGTCTGGTTTAGGCTTCAGATGCTGGACAGAGATACAGAAATACTACGGGATATCTCCATGTAATATCCTTGGAAGACTCACACAAAGTGGTGTAATGTCTGCATGTGAAGTCGATATATACGGGGTACTGAGCATGATTATACAGTATGCAGCTTCTCTAGGAACATCACCACCGTTCTTCATAGACTGGACAATCAGACATCCAACTAAACCCAACGTATTTCTTGCATGGCACTGCGGAAACGCGCCACCAGCATTATTCTGTGCTACTGGTAAGCTAATGTATCATAGTATAATGTATAGAGATGTAGGTATAGAGAGAGCTTACGGAACACTAGAAGGTAGACTTAAACCAGGTACCGTAACAATATCGAGACTCGTTGAATATGATGGAGAATTCAAACTCTTTGTAACATCAGGGAAAACAATTGAAGAAGAAACAGAATTCAGAGGTAGCTGGATATGGATAGAGGTAGCAGATCTAGATAAAATCTATAGATCCTTAGTAGAAGAAGGATTTGTACATCATGCCAGCATGATATATGGAGATTATGTTGATCCTATAGTAAAGGCAGCAAAAATCCTAGGTATAAAGACTATTGTAGTATGAATATAAGGATTCTGTTCAAAAGCACCATAATTTTTATACCACAAAATCTATGTCCTAGTCTAGATTCTCCAAATTCTTTGTATCCTTTGATATACTCTAAATTATGATCACAAGTTATTTGTTCTGTAGAACTACGATGGAGATCTCTAGCTATATCTAGGACAAATATATGTAACAAGATATAGACAAGGTTTCTCTATCTTAAAAATCTGTTACACACTTTAACACGTAACACTCACAAGTCAATATAGAGGTGTTATTTCATGAGGATAGTAAGTCTTTCACCAGCGGTATCTGAAACACTTTCAATTCTTGGGCTAGAGGATAATATCGTGGGTATCACGCCTTGGTGTAGAATGTATCTCGAAGACAAGAACAAGCCTATCGTAGGAACATATCTTGATGTAGATATAGAGTTGCTTAAGAAGATTAATCCCGATATAGTGTTCCTTCAATCACATGTACATGATGAGATATTCCATAAGCTGAGAAACAGAAACATCAATGCACATCTACTACCTCTACCAACAAATCTCTTAGACATTATCTCTAATGTAGAGTTTATTGCGAGTCTAACCAATAGGTATTGGGAAGGAAAAGAACTTGCAGATAAACTAGTAGAGATGGTAATGAGTATCAGGAAAAGGAGTATTGACGAGAGACCTAGAGTGTATGTAGAGTTCCTATGGCCAGATAAAACTTTTACTACATCTGGATGTCTTACATATATTGATGATGGTGTAAGAGTTGCTGGAGGTATTAATATATTCTTTAACAAGGTAGCCAAATTCTTTCATCCAAGAGATGAAGAAATTGTTTCTCTAGATCCACAAATAGTTCTAGTAAATATAGAGCCTGAATTCATGGATATGAACCTTGATAAGTATATAAGTATTAGAAAACCTTTAAAAAATACTTCAGCATTTAAAACAAGCAGTATATTTCTCGTTATCGAATCTCTAGATCATAATCTTGCTCATCCAGGTCCCTCATTTATAATCAATACTATTCCAAAGATATTACAAATAATATCATTCTATAGATCTAGTATAGATATATAGAGGGTTTATATCGGTGTCTAGATCTATTTTGATTCTGAAGCTCTACTCTTTATTTAACTGTTGCTATGCTGTGTATCACTAGTCTCACCAAAATCTATACCAAGATACCTAGAATCCCTAAACTGAGCAAGAGCTTTCTATCATGTCGAGGATATTTGAAGTTACTATTGGCCATAAAGCATTTACAGCTCCATGCATAACTGAAGTAGGTATAACGCTATTGGTTTTAGAGGCGATTACTAGAAGTGGATGGGTTAGAGCTATTGTTCATATTGTGAATAAGATGATACCTAGATACCTATTGTAGTAATAGTTCCAGCCTAAGAGAATTGTTACTGATGCATGCCGTAATCTCCATGGGGTGCCTATGACTATAGTGTTCACTAGATTAGGTCTAGATCCTAGTAGAGTATAGAGGTATCCTCTCCAACTGATTTCTTCACCTAAAGCAACCAGCATATTCACAGTTATGGCTATAGGGTATGCAACAATTATGCTGAGATAAGCATTAAGTAGAGCTAGCATAGTAACCTGTTCTTCAACTAGAGATGGAGCTACACTATGGATCTGATTAGCTATAGAAGCTACATATTCATCGAAATTGAATAATCCCAGAGGTAAGGCGGTAGCTATATACAGTAGAAGAGCTCCATAGATTATAAGTGGTGCTAGAAGATAGTATTTGACTACATTCTTAGAAAACGATAGATAGTGTTTGAGACTCTCAACAATATTCATCTCGAATACACAGAGGCATAATAACGATGATAAAGCTATGCTCCACATCCTAATAAATACCCACAAAGAGATAGGGATGCTAAACCTTATAGCTAAATAATCTAGAGCATATGCAGCAGTATAGGACACTAAAACGAATACTATAATCCTTGAGACTAAGACCTTATCCACAACTTACACCATACAACTTTCTAATTAAGCTACATATACAACATCTACAGGACATATTATGTATAACGATAGATATAGTCAACTAGAGATATCTATTTACAGCTACGTGATCATATCAACGACTATAATCTCATATCAACTAGAATTGATTAAAACAATAGACCAAATAATAAATGTGTTTTACCTCTCTATCAATACCTCTGCCTTAGATCTAGAGCCTTTTCTAGAACTACATATAATCACTAAATATTTCTGTAAATCGATGCCTATACCATATAATTGTTCTAGCCATAGAGACCATCCATGCTATTTACTAGAATCGCGATATAGTTGTTCTCTCTATTTGTTAATGAACTTGTTTGGAAATCTATAGATGTTTTCTTTTCGCTATTCTTTTGATATAATCGGCTATATACTCTTTTAAATGTTTCTAATTAGCTAAAGGTGATTTATTTAGTTTAGCAGTATTTGAATATAGCTATGTAATAGTGATTTGAAGGTTATAGATCTATGGCTGACGTTTTGACACATTATGTTGCGAGTTTTCTGCTTCTTAGAAGAATATTCAATCTAAAGACTTCTCTGTTGATAGCTTTAGTAGCTTTGTTACCAGATATAGATATTGTTTTCAGGATCCATAGATGGTTTACACATAGTATTGTAGTGCTTGGTATAGCGGTATCTTGTTTAACTCTTTTGCTTGTCTTGTCTAAGAGATACCGTAAGTACATTCTGCACCTAGGTGCTGCTGCACTAGTTTATTTACTACACATAGCTATAGATTTGTTTACAGCTCCCACATCAGTTCTATGGCCTTTGGTTTCTGAATCCTATCATCTAAAGATATTGGTACAAGGTTCTATAGCTAGAGATGAAGCTATTGCTATCTACACAATAACAAAGATAAGCATATCGCCATCCGATTTCGTGCCTAGAGACAGAGTTGAAGGTCCTCTAGCAACAGATCTAGGCATAATCCTAGCTCTAGCTACACTAACTCTAGAGCTATCAGATTTTATGGCTAAGGTGATTAAAAATAGATCTAGAGGATTCAAATATAGCAAAATCTCTGATTCAAATAATACAAACAACTCAAATCGTGAGAAGGTACTCCAGATATATCAAGATCAACGAACATAGTAGGAGCACTAAATACAGCTATTACTATTAAGCTCTCCACAAACTTATTGATTTAACTATTTTCCTACTGATATATAGACTTTATTCTAGATAATCTTTACAGCTATCTCGTAGTTACTCCAACCCCTAAACTTCTCTATCCTATCAATAGATGTTAATAGTTTTAATATAACCACTTTACCATTATGTAACTTCAAGGTAAGTGTTCTATTCTCTAGATCAAGCTTATAATTGTATCTATTCTAGGTGTTAATCTCTTTAGAACTGATTTCTTTCCACTATTCTGTTTACTAGTTCTAACGATAGCTTTAGCATAGATATATACTTATTAATATTGTGTGCTCTGAATTAAGTTCTGAGCAGAGCATCTGGTATAGAATATTAATGATATTTTGTTTAAGATTCACAACTTGTTTCTAGTTGAAGAGCATCACGATAAAGCTTCAGAAACTTAACCAAAGTACATGGTCATTAATACTCTCGAGAAGAACCTTCATCTTAAGAGTCTCAACAAACTCTCTACCAGTATCTATATAGATGGATGTATATGGCTAGAATCGAGATAATTAGATGTAGCGTTATAAATAGGAGAGAAGACTATGCTCTCTACACATTAGCGAGAAACAAAGAAAAATAGAACAGCTATACAGAAAACAAGTCTACACACTAATCATAGTAGAGGAATAACATCAAACAATACAAACCTACATAAAATCCAAAAAATAGTGCTAGGCTATGATATAAACAGTATTACTTAAAGTAAAAGCATTTTGTAAGACCATAGTTAAAAATATTGATAGCATAGAATTATGTTAGATACTTCTTTGATAATACATCGTAAGTAGCTATAAGATTGATGTCTACTTCTAGCAATGGTCTAGAAGCATATAAAGAATACCTATGGTGTTCAAGATTTCTAGAGCATATAAAGATTAATCTTTTTAGACACTAATGTTTATATTTGTGTACCGCTTCTAGTTGTCCGTATCTAGAGGCGGTGTCTCTAGATGAGGCATGTATTTGTGGATAGATTACATGAGCTTCAGATTATTGAGAGGGCTGTTTCTGGCGATGGTCTTAAACTTATAGCTGTATACGGTAGGAGGAGGATTGGTAAAACACATCTCCTTAGATATTTCTGTAATAGTAGGAATTGTTTCTATTTTGTTGCTATTGAAGCATCTAAACATATTCTCTATAGAGAGCTAGCTAAAGCTCTATCTATATGGATCGGTAAACCAGTTGGTGTTTTCGATAATATAGATGATTTCCTTGACTTCATGGTAAAAGAAGTTGGTAAAGGATTTATTATAGTTTTCGACGAATTTCAGTACATAGTTGATTCTGATCCTGAATCTATTTCAAGACTACAGAGATTCTGTGACAATAATAAGGATCTAGATATAGCTATAGTTTTGTGCGGATCTTCTGTATCGTTTTTTGAAAAGAAATTACTTGGCTATAGCTCTCCTCTCTTTGGTAGAAGAACTGTTTCTCTAAAGCTCAAGCCCATGGGTTTTATAGATGCATGGAACTTCTATCCAAACTATAACCCTCTAGAATCAATCTATATATATAGCGCTTTCGGTGGTACACCTGCCTATCTAGCTCTAATTGATGAATCTAGAGATGCTTTTAGCAATATTTCTGAAAAAATCCTCTATAGAGGTTCATATTTATTTGATGAAGCTCTAAACTTCTTTAGACAAGAAGTTAGAGAACCTTCAACATATATAGCCATACTTTCTGCTATAGCTAATGGATACACAAAACCTGGTGAAATAGCTAGTTTAGCTGGTGTTACATCAAAATCTATCTCTAGATATCTAGATGTTTTAGAGCATCTAGATATAGTTGAAAGAATAAAGCCTTTAGGTAGAAGAGGTGGAGAAGTACATATAGAGATAGTGGATCCATACTTCAGCTTTTGGTTCAGATATGTTAGACCAAATATAACTAGACTAGAGTTAGGCTATGTAGATGAGGTTCTTGAAGATGTAAAGAATACATACGATATATATGTATCTAAAATAATCGAAAGTGTGTTTAGGAGGGAGATAGTCTATATATTCCTTAAAGAACTAGATATAGATGTAGGTGAAGTAGGTAGATGGTGGTACAAAAGCGAAGAAATAGATACTGTTGCTAGAGGGAGAGATACATCGGTATTTATAGAGATTAAGTGGAGTAGAATAGATTTTAGAGAAGCCCTATCTATAGCTAGAGATCTTGAAGCAAAAGCTAGTTTAACAGGACTACAGAAACCAAGAAACATATACATAGTTATAGCTAGAGAGATAGAGAAATGCAGACCTATGTGTAGAGAACATCACTATATAGCTATAGATATGCTGAACATGCTACACACCATCAAGAAGAAGTTACTGAAACTCAATACATACATTAACACACAACAAAACAGAGTATAGACCTGCAGTTGTAAATGTTTCTCTAGTTATAGTTTTGAAGCATCTAAATTCTTGGATAGTTAAAGATCCTCTAGAAAATACTAGATACGAGATAATAATGCTCTGCTTGATTAATACTATCACTAGAAGAAGGATTGGATATATAGAAGGTAGTGTATCTATAGCTGTAAACACAGTTTTGTTCGTGATCAAGTATATCTATGGAACACTATACAATTCTATAGCTGTTGTAGCTGATGCTTTTCACACACTATCAGATTCATTAACATCTGTAATAGTTATTCTAGGTTTCTGGATAAGCTATAGACCAGCTGATGAAGAACATCCATTTGGTCATGGAAGAGCTGAAACAGTAGCAACAATAGTTATAAGCGTTATGCTTGTTATGGTTGGGATAGAGTTTCTCCAGAAAAGCATAAACAAGATCCTATCGAGAGAAGGATTCTTATTCAACTGGGTCCTAGTACTAGTACTTGCTATCTCGACATTAATTAAAGAAGTTCTAGCTAGATGGTCTGAGAGCCTAGGATCAAGATATAACTCAACTACACTAGTTGCTGATGCATGGCATCATAGAAGCGATGCTATAGCTACAGCTATTCTAGCTATAGCTATAACCTTTGGAAAAGATTTTTGGTGGCTTGATGGAGCTCTAGGTCTAGCTGTGTCAGCTCTACTCATCTATGTATCTACAAAACTTGTTTTAGAGAACAGTAGCGAGCTTTTAGGAAAAGGAGTTACAAAACATGAAGAAGAAATCATTAAGAACATTGTTTACAGATTATCGAATGAAATAAAAGATGTTCATCATATACATATCCACAGATACGGAAATCATGTAGAAGTAACGCTACACATAAAGCTAAATCCAGAAACACCTCTAAAGAAAGCACAT
>Ga0105163_1000822_pt1 | contig 17620 bp, 16 predicted proteins | sample JNZ110809AmetaG_FD_81531 | JGI IMG/M metagenome (GOLD analysis project Ga0105163, IMG submission 81531) | Hot spring microbial communities from Jinze hot spring, China to study Microbial Dark Matter (Phase II) - JNZ 110809A | ecosystem: Environmental > Aquatic > Thermal springs > Hot (42-90C) >... | reverse complement strand
ATTAATTAATGATAAGCTCGCAGATGAACTTGAAATCGCAGTAGAATCTTTTGGCAAAGGTTTATGGAGATTCACTTGGGAGCCTAAGGAAAGGCTTAGAAAAAGTGAAAAAGCATAAAAATGGGGAAGAAAAGCCGAATTAATGCCACTATATAGGATATGAGATAAAGGCTGGAATAAGTTGCCTATTGAACCGAAAGTATAACGCTAGAAACACGGCAACATTCTCATACTAACTCTAACATCACCTGTATTTAAGGGACTCAAAATCTAAAGGTGGTGGGCCGGGAGAGATTTGAACTCTCGACCTTTCGGTCTCCGGGTCTCTTCTCACTTATCAGCCGAACGCTCTAACCAGGCTGAGCTACCGGCCCTCTTCTCAAGTATTTCTCATTAGATCCCCTTGCTAATAAGAATTTTCCTCTTTCACGGCAAAAGTTTATTTACTTCGGTTCTATTCTGTTTCATTTGGTGTCTGGTCAATGTATAGTGGCTTTGAGGGGCGTGTGTTTAAGGGAACTACTACTGTTGCGTTTAAGTGTGTTGATGGTGTAGTTATGGCCACCGATACTAGGGCTACGGTTCTACCCGGCTTCGTCGCCCACAAGAAGGTTAAAAAGGTTTACCAAGTGACGCGCAATGTCGGCATGACGATTGCCGGCATCCCAGCTGAGGCCATAAACTTACTTGATATCCTCAGGGCTAACGCGTTGCTCTATCAAATACAGCGCAGGAGGATAGTCCCGGTTAGGGTTGTTGCTAGCATGGCCTCACTAATATTATTCTCCCAGAGGCTCTTTCCATATGAGGTTCAAGTAATTATAGGTGGATATGACGATGAGGGCTACCACTTATATTCGCTTGATCCATTTGGTAGCGCGATAGAGGATAAGGTGATTGCAACCGGATCTGGTTCACCAGTAGCTTACGGCGTTCTAGAAAGTGGTTACCGTGATGGAATAAGCCTTGAAGAGGGCCTTGTCCTCGCTGTCAAGGCGATTAACGCCGCCATCAAGAGAAACGTTTTTACCGGGGATGACTTTGATGTAGCGACAATAACTATGGAGAAGGGTTATGTTGAGCTATCTGAGGAGGAAAAGCGGAAGATATTCAATAAGGCCCTAGCCTAAGATTAAACATAGTATTTTATTTAAGCTCTCAATTCTGACTAAATTCTGCCCATTTCTACATGTTGAGTTGCGATCTATAAGGATTGCCCTTAAGCCAGCTTTTATGGCTCCAACATAATCCTTTTCTAGGTCATCCCCAATATAGATTGCTTCATTGGGCATGATATTCAATGCGCGAACCGCATAAAGAAATATTTCTGGAAAAGGCTTCGGCCTTTTAACCGTATCTATTCCGACGAGCACATCGAATTTTATGGGCATCTCTACTCTCTTAAGGATCTCCTCCATATCCTTCTCAAAAGCGTTTGTTATTATACCAACCTTAAATCCATGCCCCTTCAGTTTAATGAGGACATTTTGGGCGTCTGGATAAGCCTCTACTCCAGCGTTATCCCACCACTCATCAACTAGAACCCTTGCTAAGAATCCCTTCTCATTTTCTATTCCAAGCATACTAAGTATTCTTCTATTCCATTTAATCCAGAAGTCGTAGTAGGGCAGATTATAGTCTTCTAGGGGGGTGCTCTCCTCTGCGAACCTATGTGCCAGCGCTATTTCATCAATATCCCTCTTCACGCCGTACTTCTCCAGAATCCTCCTTATGATCTCTGCTGGTGGATCAGTTTTAATCAAAGTGCCTCCTAAATCAAAGAGGACTGCCCTCAAGCCCAAAGCAGCTCACCACTCACAGCTCCTAACCACATTGGACCCAAAATAAATATTTCGTTTAAATATTATCATCAATAATTGGGTTGACTGAAGTGCTAACCCTGATTTTGGCTGAGTCTGCCATTGAGTCAATTCCGCGTGAAATGTGGGATCACCCAACCATTAAGAATCTTTCAAAACGTAGGGGTAAACCACCAAGGCTGCTCCTCTTAGATAAGTCATATCATTATTTCGCCATGAAGAAACTGCCGGATAGTGAGAGACGTGGTAGGCCAGACATAGTCCACTTCTGTCTCCTAGAGGCCCTTGGGTCGCCACTAAATAAGGAGGGGCTCTTAAAAGTATATGTACACACAATAGATGACCACATAATCTATATTGAGCCGGAGACTAGACTACCCAAAAACTACAACCGCTTTGTTGGACTTATCGAGGATCTATTTGAGCATGGTTATGTACCACCCTCTGGAAAACCTCTCCTATCCATTGAAGCGGGGGGCCTGCCAGATCTTATAGAGACTCTAAAGCCGACCTATACCGTCATCTTTGAGAGGGGTGGTGTGCCAATGACCTTTGAGGAGGTTGCCCCTAGGCTTGCTAGGGAAGAAAGACCAGTAGTGCTTGTTGGCGGCTTCCCGCATGGGGAGTTCAGTGAGAGGACGATGAAGCTGGCAAATGAAGTTGTCTGCGTTGATCCCGAAGTGCTTGAGGCGTGGACTGTTGTATCACGCATAATATATGAGTACGAGAGGGTTATAGGTTTGCCGAAGAAGCGACTTGAGAGGATGAGGAGCGGGACTACTTAAGTCCACTTCCAGACCCTTCTACCGTAGAATATTTCTGGAAGTATAAGGAGACCAGACATCGATGCTAAAATCGATGCTGCCCATGGGATTGGATCTGTGAGCCAGATAGTTCCGAAGAGACCGAAGTATGGTACAAGCACTGTCGTGACGGCGGATATAACGCAGGCTAGAATTAGATACTTGTTTGTTAGCGGGTTGAGCCTAAAGGCTCCGCGCCTCTCTGACCGGCAGTTCCATACGACGAATATCTCCTGCAGCGTCGCCCGTATAAACGCCATTGTCCTAGCCTCGGCCAACACTAAATCCATTGGTTTCCCCAGGGTGGGACCAACTATATAGTAGTGCCAGTAGAATAGCCCACCAGTTAGGAAGAACTGTGTTAGGAAGGTAATTATTATTGAGAGGATCCTTCCATGAAGTATCCCCTCCTTAGGGTTGCGTGGGAGCCTCTCCATTATGTCCCTATCCGGCGGATCTACAGTCAATGCTAGGGCTGGTCCACCATCCGTCACTAAGTTCAGCCATAGAATCATTGGTGCAGTCAGCGGCAACTCTAAGCCCGCTAGAGCGAAGGTTCCGATTAGGAAGAGTTCATCGAAGTTACATCTCATGAGGAAGAAGGCGAACTTCCTAATGTTATCGTAGATAGCTCTTCCTCCCTCAACCGCCCTAACTATTGTTGCGAAGTTGTCGTCGGCTAGAATCATGTCCGCAGCTTCTTTTGTGACATCTGTGCCAGTTATCCCCATCGCTACACCTATATCAGCTTGCTTTAGGGCGGGCGCATCATTAACGCCATCTCCCGTCATGGCAACAATATGACCCCTTTTCTTTAGAGCCCTAATTATGCGCATCTTATGTTCAGGCGAGACGCGCGCATAGACCTTAACCCTCTCAACTATCTTCTCGAAGTCCTCATCGCTCATTCTATCCAGCTCCTCCCCTGTAAGCGCCATATCGCCCTCCTCCATCATGCCAAGCTCCTTAGCGATCGCGATTGCCGTTAGCTTATGATCGCCGGTGATCATAATGGTCTTTATCCCAGCCCTCTTACACTTTTCATTCGCTATCTTAGCCTCCTCGCGTGGCGGGTCTATCATGCCTAAAAGACCCAAGAAAATTAAGCCGCTCTCAACAGCTTCATGAGCCTTCTCGTCGCCTAAGTCCTTTAGTTCTTTATATGCGACTCCAAGAACTCTGAGGGCCTCGCTTGCCATTTGCTCGTTAACCGCTAGAACAGTCTTTCTGTCACGCTCGGTAAGTCTCTTTGTAGAGCCGTTCCTGAGTATACGTGTACACCGCTGCAGAACTACTTCTGGAGCACCCTTCATAAACACTATTATTCCACCATCAGCGGACTTGTGAATGGTTGTCATCCGCTTCCTCTCTGAAGTGAATGGAACCTCATATATGCGTGGGTACATTTTCTCAAGATCATCCTTCCATAACCCGGCTTTAGCGGCGGCAACTATCAGGGCGCCCTCGGTAGAGTCCCCAAGCACGCTCTTACCATCATACTGGGCGTTTGTGCATAGCGCTGCGCCAGTTAGGAGAAAACTTAGCTCAAAATTATCCTTAGCATCTATCCTCTCACTATTGGAACTGCGTAGAAATTCCCCTTTAGGCTCGTAGCCTACGCCAGTTACAGTGATGACCTCGTTGTTAACGTAGATTTTACGCACGGTCATCTCGCCCTTAGTTAATGTCCCGGTTTTATCGGAACATATCACCGTCACTGAGCCAAGGGTTTCAGCCGAAGCCAGCCTCCTAATTATTGCATTACGCTTAGCGAGATCCCTTGCGCCAAGAGCTAGGCATACCGTTACAACGGCCGGTAGCCCTTCTGGAACGGCTGATACGGCTAGGGCGACAGCCGTGAAGAAAGCATCTATTATGCCTGTAAAGTCTAGGAGATTCTTGTAGAAGATGAGCTCAAAAAGCTCTAGGGCGAATACAATTGCGCAGATAACGCCGACTATTACCGCAAGCTTCTTCGCGAATCTCTCAAGTTTAGCTTTGAGTGGCGTCTCTTCCTCCTCCATCTCCTGGACTAGCTCAGCTATCTTCCCAAACTCCGTCTTCATTCCAGTCGCTGTTACAACGGCTTTTCCGCGGCCATACATAATATGAGTTGCCATGAAGACCATGTTGCTCCTCTCGGCTACTGGTGTTGATTCAGGGAGAACTCCAAGGTGCTTCTCGACGGGAGTCGATTCTCCCGTTAACACAGCCTCATTAGTCCTGAGTTCCACAACTTCTATTAGCCTAGCGTCTGCGGCAACTCTATCACCAGTCTCAAGTATTAGTATGTCTCCTGGAACAACCTCCTCAGCGGGTATAACTACGCTCCGCCCATCCCTGAGAACGGTGGCCTTCGGTGCAGTTAGCTTACGCATCGCCTCAATAGCCTTCTCAGAACGATATTCCTGAACAAAACCTATGATGGCATTTAAGATGACTATCGCCCCTATTGTTAGGGCGTCGCCGTATCCTTCCTCGGGCTTAAATAGAGCAATAGCTACTGAGATTATGACGGCGGCTATGAGCAGCATAACAAATATATCCTTAAATTGGTTGAGGAATATTTTTAGCGGGTTCACACCACCTTTTTCCAAGAGCTTGTTCGGCCCATACTCGATGAGCCTCCTCTTAGCCTCATCGCCACTAAGTCCATTAAGCGATGTTCTAAGCGTCTCTAAGACTTCATCCTCACCCATTGCATGCCATGATCTATCCAAAGTAACCCCACTCAGACTAAGCCAATATATTAAACACTATAATAAAAATTCTAGTAAACTTAAACTTTATTATGTCTCACGAACCCTAACTATATCTCTTCTAAAGAAAGAAAGTAAGCTAAAAAGAAGCTGGCGTCTTTATCTTTTGTTTGGTGGGATATGGCGGCGAAAATTGCTATAGGTGTTGATCTAGGCGGGACAAATGTTAGAGTCGCCCTGGGAAATGAAAGGGGGGAGATAATAGCTAGAGTCTCCGAGCTGACTGAAAGAATGAGGGGTCCAATGGGTGTAAGTGAACAAGTGACTAGGATTATTCATTCAATTGTCAGAGGGAAATTTGATTTAAGGGATATTGAGGGAATAGGGATAGGATCAACGGGTCCATTGGATATTAGGGGAGGCGGATTGATCAGGCCCACGAACCTGCCCTTTGAGTATGTCCCTCTAGTTAAGCCGCTTGAGGAGGAATTCGGTTTACCAGTAATCCTACTCAATGACTGCGTTGCAGCAGTTGTCGGCGAAAAATATTTTGGCATTGGAGGGGACCACGAAAATTTAGTATATATAACTATTAGTACTGGCATAGGCGGCGTATATGTTGATGGGCACCTATTAATGGGCAAGGATGGGAACGCCCACGAGATAGGGCACTTCACAATAGACTTTGAGGGTAGACTTACATGTGGATGTGGAAGAAGAGGGCACTGGGAAGCATACTGCTCTGGCACGGGGATACCAAACTACGCCAGACTGATTATAGAAGAGAGTGGATTTAAGAATTTAGATAAAAGCCTGCTGAGAGAAGCCTATATTAGTGGGAAATTGACTGCCAAAACAGTTTATGATTGCGCTAAGGTTGGCGACGAGCTGGCTAAGATAATCGTTAAAAAAATTGGCATGCTAAATGCGATCGGGTTTGCATGCGTCCTTGATGCCTATGATCCATCCCTAATCACGGTGGGCGGCTCAGTAGCATTGAATAATCCTAGCTTGGTCATAAATCCAATTAAGCACTACATTGGGAGGCATGCCAGGAACCGAGTGCCAGAGATAACTTTGACGCCCCTCGGCGAGGACATAGTCCTCTACGGCGCATTGGCATCCGTCTTCCACTTCCACCGCTGAGGGCTAAGTCAATAAGGCATCTGTCAGGTCACCTCTTCCTAAATAGCACCGGTAGTCCCTTCCTCCTGAGGGTCTTCATCATCCTCCGCATCCACATATACTGGTTTAGTAAATCCTTAACATCCTTCTCGCTTGTCCCGGAACCCCTAGCTATGCGTCTCACCCTAGAGGCATTAATCATCTGTGGGTTCTCCCTCTCCTCCGGCGTCATCGACTGTATTATTACGCGCCATTTCTTCAATTTCTCTTCAGCAATGTTTGCGACGTCCTCCGGGATCTCGTATCCCAGCCCAGGAAGCATCTTAAGCACTCGGCTAAAGGGGCCCACGCTCCTCATCGCTTCGATCTGCTCATACATATCCATTAAAGTGAACTTCCCGCTCAGCATAGCCTTTGCCCTTCTCTCCGGTACCTTCAGCTCGGCCTCTTTAACCTTCTCAATGAGACCCTTTAAGTCACCCATCCCCAGCAATCTGCCAACGAAGCTCGGCGGGTCGAAGACCTCAACGTCATCGATCTTCTCTCCAACTCCTATAAACTTTATTGGCGCGCCGGTCGCAGCGACGGCTGAAAGCGCACCACCACCCCTAGCCGATCCATCGAGCTTCGCAACTATTATTGATCCGAGAGGCGTCGTCTCATGGAAAGCCTTCGCTTGGACGGCTGCTTGCTGCCCAATTGTTCCATCGATAACCATTATCACCTCATCAGGCTTAATTGTTTCCTGCATGACTTTCATCTCCTCTATTAGGCTCTTTTCATCCTTGTGTCTCCCAGCAGTATCTATTATGACCACATCATAGTCTTCAAACCTTTTTAGTCCGTCAATAACGACCTCCACCGGATTCTTCTTTTTCTCATCACCATAAACGGGTACATTTATTTGCGTGGCAAGCTGGCTTAATTGCGCTAGCGCCCCGGCTCTAAATGTATCGGCGCATATAAGGGCTGTTTTAAATCCCCTTTTTTGAAGGAACCTAGCTAGCTTGGCGGCGGTCGTCGTCTTACCGGAGCCCTGTACACCAACAAGCATGATTACGCTTCTTTTACCCGGCTTAATGTTAAGCGGAACGGGTTTCTCGCCCAATAGGCGGACGATCTCCTCGTAAACGACCTTAATAATATGTTCCTTCCTTGGTATTCCCGGCGGAACCTTCTCCTTTAACGCTCTCTCCTCGATCCTCTTTGAAAGATCGAGCACAAGCTTGACGTTCACGTCCGCCTGCAGGAGGGCACGCTGCAGATCTCGGATAAGCTCCCTAACAACATTCTCATCTACGATCGAGGCCCCAAAAACCTTCTTTAGGGATTCATAGAGCGATGAACCAAGTTTATCTAGAACCAAACCCGATCTCCATTATCAGTCCTTGCCTAATTGATAATATTAGTATTTATCCCAGCATAAATAAATCTTATTTAAGCGTAAGTTTTACCTTAGGCTATGTAGGAGCGAGCGTATGGCTAAAATTAAAAGGAACAATATAATTGACCTGAGGAGTGATACAGTTATATTGCCGACGGAAGAGATGCTTGAGGCGATAAGAAATGCCGAGCTGGGAGACGACGTCTATAAAGAAGATCCGACGGTCAACAGGCTTGAGGAGACGGCTGCGAAGAAGATGGGCAAAGAGGCAGCCCTGCTTGTCCCAAGCGGAACAATGGCCAATCTAATATCCCTCATGAGTAACACTAGAAGAGGCGACTGCGTAATTCTAGAGGCTGAGTCACATATATACTGGTACGAGGTCGGCGGCATATCAACAATAGCCGGGCTATTACCATGGCCGATAAGGGGTCATATGGGCGCCCTAGATCCCAAAGATGTTGAAGCAGCCATAAAGCCAAGGGACATACACTTCCCCGAGGTAACGCTTGTCTGCATTGAGAACACCCATAATAGGGCTGGTGGAACAATAATCACGCCAGAGCAGATTAAAGCATTAAGCAAAGTTTCAAGAGAGAATGGATTGAAGCTTTACATGGATGGCGCGAGAATATTTAATGCGGCCGTAGCCCTGAAAGTTGACGTTAGGGAGTTCACACACCATGTTGATAACTTGATGTTTAGCTTGTCTAAGGGGCTCTGCTGTCCAGTAGGCTCCGTTATCGTCGGCGACGCCGACTTCATCGAAAGGGCCAGAAAAATTAGAAAGATGCTTGGCGGAGGGATGCGCAAAGCTGGCATAATTGCCGCTCCGGGCATAATAGCTTTGGAGAAGATGATAGACCGACTAGAGGAGGATCATAGGAACGCTAGGCTTTTAGCCGAGGGCATAGCAAAGATTAATGGGCTCTATGTCGATTTGGGAAGGGTTCAGACAAACATTGTTTTGATTGACGTAAGTGGCTTAAGAATTAACTCTAATGTATTTATCGCTAAGCTTAAGGAGCGTGGGCTCCTGGCATCAAACCACAGCAGAACTACCATCAGAATGGTGACACATTATGGTATTGAAAGAGAGCATATTGAGAAAGCGCTAGCAATAATTGAAGGAGTTGCGATGGAATTAAGGGTTAAAAAATAGGTTTAGCTCTTAGCCTCCTTTTACGCGCATAATTTTTGTCCTGCCCAATATACGCCAGTACTCAACCTCTAAACCATTAGCGAGCTTAGACTTCAAATTCTCCTCCTGCGGTAGGGGCGTCTCAAAGATCTCATAAGTTTCCAGATCCATTATCTGGACACTATTTTCTAGAACCGCCACTACCTGCCCGCTTCTCTTCTCGATTATCGGCACATCCACCTTTGCATCAACTGGCTTAACGAAGCTCCTCTTAACCCCATCAAATATCCCCATAGCAACAACCCTAGCTTTGGCCGAGCCATGCTTTCCGGGCTTCGACTTTGTTACCTCAAGTATGTAGCATGGTTCATCATCAATAATAACGTAATGCCCCTCCTTTAAATCGCCAACCTCAACGGGCTTACTCATAAATTCTCACCACAACCACATATGCCTCTTTCCTATAAAATGTTTAATAATCCTTGTTAACCTAAATATATTTGCTACATGGTGAGAAATTGGGCAAGACCGCCGGAATCGTTGCACGCTTGGACCGCGAGGACGCCCAGAAGCTAGCTCTTGAAGTCTTTAATCATCTTAGGTCAGCGGGATTTAACGTTCTCTTTGAGCAGGGGCTTGCCGTGCTCATCAATAGGCTTGATAGGGCAGTGCCCCTCGAAAATATGGACGTGAACCTAATTGTGATCATAGGTGGTGATGGAACAATACTGAGAACATGTATGCGCGTACCTAGGCCTGAAACACCAATTCTCGCAATTGGCTTGGGCACAAAAGCCTTCTTGACAGAGATATCGCACAGAGAGACTTTAGAAGCCATAAACCTGTATCTCAAAGGTTTATATAGAGTTGAAAGTTACAGCAAAGTAGCATCATTTATTGGGGGCTTTAGGCTTCCGGACGCCCTAAACGAGGTGTTTATAACCACTAGGCACTTATCGAAAATACTGCACACTAAAATATGGAAGAATGGCACTGAGGTTGTGGAGTGTTGGGCTGATGGTATAATTGTCGCCTCACAAGTTGGCTCAACAGCCTATTCGTTCTCAAGCGGGGGCCCAATTATCGATCCAAGCCTTAACGCGCTTATAGTAACGCCAGTGTGCCCGGCCAACCTCATACGCCCAATAATCTTCCCAGAAGACTCGCAGATAACCATAGAGATACTTAAGCCAAAGAGGGCCATGGTTGTCATCGATGGAGATTACCAAAAGGAGATAGGTGATGGCGAAAATAAGGTTATTGTAAGGGTTTCAGAGCATAAGGTGAACTTCATTAGATTCAAATACGACTTTTATAGGCGCCTAAGGGAGAGACTCCTATTTCCAATGGGGGGGGAGAATGAGCAGAAGGCGTAGGGCTCTGGTGCTCGACACGTCGGCATTTATAGCTGGCTTCGACCCAACAGCGGTGAATGAGGAAATATACACGGTCCCAGAAGTTGAGTCAGAGCTAACAAACGAATCAACCTCTAAGCTACGCTTTATAGCCTCTGTTGAGAGCGGGGCGCTCAAAACAATTAGCCCAGCGCCTAAATATGTGGATCTCGTTAGGTCTACCTCCAAGAGTCTCGGAGATTCAATAATGTTATCTGAAACGGATGTCCAAGTACTAGCCCTTGCAGCTCAGCTAAGGGATAGTGAATATGACTCGATAGTTGTCACCGACGACTATTCAATGCAAAATACTGCGGAGAGAATTGGGCTAAAATATACTTCACTAGTGAATCTCGGAATACGCTACCAATTTCATTGGATTATCCGTTGCCCAGCGTGTGGCAAGAAGTATCCTCCGGACCGAAAGGAGATGATATGCGAGAACTGCAGCGCGCAGCTTGAAAGAAGACCAAAGAAGAAGATTCCGGTAAGGAGGAAGTATAGGTAGTACTTTAACTCGATAAACTTACGGGCATGTAAGGGATCTCGCTGGCATAAACGCCAAATTAAATGGTGGATTTAGACTTCTCCGGCAATCTCTTTCAGAAAGACGCGCAGCTTCTCTTCTGGTATAGGAATTTTATATCTGCCGTTCATCGAGACCATTTCACCTATACGCTTAGGTAGGACAAACATTATCGTTTCCCCCTCAACCTTCTTGTCATAGCGCATTACCTCAATCATCTTCTCAACGTCAAATCTCATGTCAATTGATAGACCGAGTCTCTCAAGAAGCCCATTCTGCCTTTCCCACTCCTCTACACTCCAGAATCCCATCCGCACAGCAACCCAACCGGATATCCTCATACCAACCGAGATGGCCTCCCCATGCAGACATTTGTAACCGCTAAGTCTCTCTAGAGCGTGGCCGGGTGTATGACCGTAATTTAGTATAGCCCTCTTATTCTCCTCATAAGGATCCTCCTCGACAATGGTCTTTTTTATCTCACATGACCTTCTTATAACATGAATCAATGTCTCCTCGTCAAGGCTCTTCACCTTGTCCACATTCCTTTCTAAATACTCAAATAGATTCCTATCATAAATCACTCCGTACTTGACGACCTCGGCCAGCCCGCTGATAAACTCCCTTCTTGGCAGAGTTTTTAGTAACGATGGATCAATGTAGACCCTCTTTGGATGGTAAAAGGCTCCCAGAAGATTCTTTCCTTCAGCGGCATCCACGCCAGTCTTCCCACCTATGCTACTATCAACTTGGGCCGTTAAGGTTGTTGGAACCTGAATATATGGTATCCCACGCATAAATATTGCAGCGAGAAATCCTCCAAGATCTCCAATAACCCCGCCCCCAAATGCGATTATTACCGACTTCCTGTCAACGCCATTTTTAAGTAGCTCACTGGCCAGATAACCGATGGTATTTAAGTTTTTTGATTCCTCGCCAGCTATAAAGTCTATAAGACACGCATTAAGGCCCTCCCTATTAAATTGGTTGAGGAGTCTCTTACCATAGATGTCCCTCAAAATAGAATCTGTTATTATTGCATACTTGTTGCTTGGAAACGTCTTCTTTAAATCAGAGGGTATCTCATTAAGTAGGCCGAATCCTATGAGGATTTCATAAGATTCGTCAATAAATCTTCTCAAGCTTAAGTGTAAAACTTCGACCAATTTTGCTCACTAAGGTACATTAACAAATATATGTTGAAGGTAAAGGCAATATAACAATATCTCGTCCCCTGATGAGATAAACAGGTTCCCAGCAGAGTTTACGGCATATTATCTTCCATGACGTTTACGGCATAGATCCTCTTGCAGACATCAATTATCCTCTTAAGCTCTTTAGGCGTAATCATTTGTGGGCCATCAGATAGAGCCTCATCAGGGTTATAGTGAGCCTCTATCATCAGCCCATGCGCGCCAGCTGCTATCGCAGCCTTACTCATTGAGTATATTAGATCCCTACGTCCGGTCCCGTGGCTCGGATCTACTATTATTGGTAAATAAGTTTCCTTCCTTATCACTGGAACCGCACTTAAGTCGAGGCTATAACGAGTGAACTGACGTCCCCTACCAATTGGGAGAACCCCCCTCTCACAGAGAATTATGTCTTTGTTTCCCTGCGCGGCGGCCCTCTCCGCAAATGAGAGAAACTCCTCTATGCTGGCCCCAAAGTTCCTCTTTAAGAGAATTGGCTTCTTCTGTTTCGCAGCTTCCTCAATTAAGTCTTGGTTATACATATTTCTCGCGCCAATCTGCAGTATATCTACATATTTTGCGACCAGCTCAACATGCTTTTCACTTCTAACCTCTGAAACAGTTGGCATACCGTATTCCTCGCCAGCTCCAGCTAAGTACTCTAAACCCTTCTCGCCTAGGCCCTGAAAAGAGTGAACCGAAGTCCTTGGCTTAAAGGCCCCTCCGCGGAGTATGTTTGCGCCAGCCTCATGAACCTCACGCGCTATCCTAAATATCTGCTCCCTACTTTCAATCGCACAAGGCCCCGCTATGAAAACTGGCACATTACCTTCGCCAATCTTTACACCCTTAACTTCTATAACCCTATTCTCCGGGAAAAAATTTCTTGAGACAAGCCTGTATGGCGAAGTAATCCTATAAGCCCTCTCAACACCCGGCAATGCTGCTAGCTGTTCAAAGTCCACCCTATCCTCATTGCCTATCAGGCCTATCACGGTCTGAAACTCACCCCTAGAGACATCGACACGCAAACCATATCTCTCCCTAACAAATCTAACTACGCGCTTGATATCTTCTTCATTTGCACCAGGCTTCATCACAACAGCCATTACAACAGCTCTCCCCGTCAAATTAAACAAATAACAAAATTAACAGACAAAAAGATTTAAACTAATCGATGCTAAATAAACCAAAAAAGTAAAATTTAACCCAGAAAAATAAAAACAATAGTGGTGCCGGGGTACCCAAGCCTGGACAAATAGAAGATGGGTCAGACCCCTCTAGGCTAGGGGGGAGGACTTAAGATCCTCTGGCGTAGGCCGTCGTGGGTTCAAGTCCCACCCCCGGCACCAAGAATCTTGCCGATTTTCCGAAACGGGGCTTAAAATTGGCTCTGTTGATAGGCCACCAGACATTTGATAGAACCCCTCGGTTCTGTTAAAGTTTTCGTGACCAGTGGCATTCATGTTTTCTGTTTTAATTTTCGTGACTTAGGCTTTAGCAGCCTTTTGAAAGAACTGTTTACTCTTCGTGACCAACATCCCTTTGCGTCCATTCCTCCTCATTCGAGCCTAGCCCTAGTGCCTAAGGGCATGTCAGCTTCACAATTATAGCTCTAACAAACTACCATGACTTCATATGAGAGGAACAGAGGAATATTTAGTAAAAGCGCCTAATAATTGCCTCCTAAGGCGCCTATTCTATAGGAAAAATCTATAAACCTTATATCCATTTGCCCAATATATTATTGTTGAGGGGGTAGATTTTATGGTTTGCTGTAGTTGGGCTCCGCTTCTTTTTGTTGTGGGCGCCATCTCTGGAGGGCTATTCGTTGCGGTGTTGTTTGGGGGTTGGTGATTGATATGGCGAACTGGGGGGCGAGAAGGGGTTTTGTTGAAGTTCTTCGCCATGTTTTTAGGAGGTTTCTTTGCTCTTCTCTCGGAGAGTCCGCTGGGGAGGCAGTCTTATTCTTTTTGGAGAGGGATTTGGGGCGTGATCCATTCGAGGTTCTTTGGGATGATCCGGGAGCCTTCTACAGCGCTTTGGAGAGGATTTTTGGCGCGGGGGCAAAGGTCATAATGAACATTCTGACAGCTGGCGTTAATGGCGAGTGCGGCTTAAATATGAGCCCTGAACGCTTCATAGAGCTTATGCGCAGCGGCTCAGTTAAGGAGATACAATCCTTACTTAGGAAGATAGCCGAATCATATAAGAGTAAGGAGGACGGTACGAAGTGAGCGGCATAAAAGGGTTCCGACCGGAATAAGCGGATTAGATGAGGTTTTGGGCGGAGGGTTCCCGAGGGGCAGCCTAGTGATCTTGGCCGGAAACCCGGGAACAGGTAAGACAATATTCTCGGCAACCTTCCTCTACAATGGCATAATTAATCTGTGAGAGGGGCGTATATGTAAGCTTCGCCGAGAACAGAGAGACTTTCCTCAGCAATATGCTGTCTCTCGGCTTCAACTTTGAGGAGCTTGAGAAGAGGAACATGTTCCGCTTCCTAGATCTAGTGACGGCGAGGGAGGAGGTTGCGCCAGCGATAATGGAGACAATGCTTAGGGAGGTAAGCGAGTTTGGCGCTAAGCGCCTAGTAATAGACTCATTCTCGGCCATGGCGCAGGCATTTAAGGATGCTCATGAGGCTAGAATCATTCTACACATGGTTCTAAGCAGGGTTACTAGGCTCATGGGCTGCACAGCAATCCTGGTGGTGGAAGTCCCATATGGCGAGAATAAAATGGGGCTCGGCATAGAGGAGTTCGTCGCAGACGGCATAATTCTGCTCAGGAGAAGAGAGTTTGAGGGTGGAAGGTTCCTTAGGGAGATGGAGATACTTAAGATGAGGGGCACCTCAACCCCTGAGGCGCGGTTGGTCTTCACACTTAAGGATGGCTTCAAAGCCTTCCCACCATTTAAGCCCAAGCCAATTGAGAAGCCAAGCAGGTTCCAGCCCCAGCCAGACACAAAAGAATACTTCTCAACGGGTTCACCAGACCTGGACAAGATGCTTGGAGGAGGTTATCCAAGGGGCTCAACAGCCCTAATCGAGATTGAAGAGCATATCTCAACACCACAATACCACTTGATTTCGGTTCCAACAGCATGGAACTTTGGGGCTCATGGGAGGGGCGTAATCATACTTCCCTCAGCCGGCGTGGACCATAACCTCCTGAGGTTGAGGGCTGAGGAGGCGGGCTTCACCAGAGACGAGATAAACAGGCTTTTAAGGGTATGCGTTAAAGCCTCTCCAGAGCTTAAGCCGGAGCCATATATTGTGATGTTTAGGGGCGAGAGCCTCCAAGAGGACTATGCTAAATACCTAGAAGTTGAGAGGGAGCTTAGGGAAAGGACGGGAAAGCCGATACTCCACGTCACCGGAGTAGATGTGATCGCAGACATATATGACGTGAAGGAGACGGTCTCAGCCATAAAAAGCTATGTTACAAGGATGAGGGAGACCGGAGACTTAAGCATACTATTGCTGAAACTAGGATACCCAGACCTAGAAAAGATCCTCGCCGCAACAGCAGACATACACCTAAAGATCACAAGAGAGTATGGAATTGTACTCGTCCACGGCATAAAGCCAAGAACAAGCCTCCACGTGCTAGAAATGGATGTATCAAAGGGCTATCCAATGCCAAGACTAACGCCGATAATCTGAGGTGAGAGGGCAGAGCGGTCTGAGGAGAAGACTTGAATCAACTGTTATATAGTGATTTTTATCCTCATGCGAGCAGTAGCTTAGCGCTCCTCTAGGCTTCCCGCGAATCACATCTTTTAAGATGCCCCTTATCGCTTTTTCTTTTGGGTAAGAGGCGAGTTTAAACATGAATTATGATGAATTTACAAAGAGGTGGAACGGATGGTTATAAAAAAGTAACTATCCGACAACGGTGAAGGACATGCTTAAAGGAAAATGTCGTGTCATAGTTCAAAAGCGGGGGATATTATCTCTAAGGTTCTGGTTTACATACCACTCGATGTGACTCAGGACCCCAATTTCCCTATAAAGAGAATAGCGTAGCGAGGTTAGAGGTAGAGCCGGAAGAAGGAAAATTGATAATTCTCTCCTTTTTAGATGCCGTTGCTAATACTGTTGCCAAGATAGTTGTCTGCTCGCCTGGAAATCGCCTTCTTAAAACTTCGTTTAACCTTTTTAGGCTTTCCAAATTGTATACCTCAAAAATAAAGGGATTTGATGGTTTAGCGTGCGATGTATGGTTTTTTAACTTGTTCTACAGCCTTTAGAGCTACTATCTTCGGCATGTAGTGGCTTATTGTAAGGATTGTTCCCCACGTGGCTAGTGTGGCAATGGACATGGCTGAGCCTACAGTGGCCATTTCATGAAGCATTACTGGTATATCCGCTGGATTCGCCATAGCTGTCAGGAAAGGTGGCCATGGAACTATTTCGCCATGCCACACATGTTCTAGAGCCAGCAGTATTACGCCGCCCCATAATAAGGCGTTGAGAACCCAGAGCTTCAGTTTTTCAGATAGGCTTCGCGCCGTCTTCTGTACGATTGATGTGATGATTGCCAGAGCCATAGGAACCAAGAAACACGCCATTTATTTTCCTCCTCTGTAACACAAATTTTATATTTCGTAACACCAATATAAGCCTATCGGAGGAAAAGTCATGTGGCTTATAATCTTAGCGTTTGCAGCAGCAGTCGCCACCCCTATATGGTATGCCAAAGCCGAGGACGACAAGTATATGCTTAAACTTCTCTGCCTCATACTTTGGGGAGCAACAATAATGGTGTTCGTCGACCATGTAATGGCCTTCCTAATGGAAGGCGGAGAATTCTTTGAATTAACCTTCGATGCGACAGTTTTAGGCTTTGTCATGCTGACAGCTGCCCTCGTAATCTGGGAAATCGCCCTACTGCTTAAAGACCCAAAAGGCATACTATACAAAAAGAAGAACGAGTAAATGCTGCTGAAAAGCCGCTAAACCACGGAAATAAACATTACGTGTTGCAGGCTTCAAAAAAGAAGAAACTCTAAAACCTCAGAATCAAACTTAAACGGCACGAGAAACACCTATTAAACCGGAAAAAAGAAAGAGGGGATTTGCGGGAGATATCCCCAGCTCTCCGCGGGTTCAAATCTCCCATGTAACCAAAAAGGTTTTTGTTTCTAGATTAAGGCTTTTAACTTTGAAATGGATAATTGGCTGGGGTTATATTTGACCTACCAGTGGAGATTAGGCTGTTTTTCTGCTTGTTAAATAACTGTTAAATTTTACTTCATATCCTAATCTCTTAGCCACATTACTTATAACTTCAAGATCTTGGTCTCTCGTAATTAATTCTTCTTCTGTTTATAGCTATTGAGGCGACCAGCAAGTCTGAGAGAGCATGCGGCTTACCTAATTCGAGGAGACCTAGCTGGAGCCTATGGGCTAACATAAAGTCATGTCGGATAGGGAATATAACTCTGCCACTAAACAACTTGTAGTAGACTATTCTAGGGAACTCAACCAATGTTACAGCCGTTATATCCTCGTTAATAGGCCTCCTAGAT
>Ga0105163_1000819_pt1 | contig 17673 bp, 13 predicted proteins | sample JNZ110809AmetaG_FD_81531 | JGI IMG/M metagenome (GOLD analysis project Ga0105163, IMG submission 81531) | Hot spring microbial communities from Jinze hot spring, China to study Microbial Dark Matter (Phase II) - JNZ 110809A | ecosystem: Environmental > Aquatic > Thermal springs > Hot (42-90C) >... | reverse complement strand
CCCTTAGTACCTCTTGAGAAAGGGGAGATGTAGGCTTTTCCTTAAGGGTTTGGATAGCCAGGTTTTGCCTCAAGGCCTCTTCAAGGTGCCTCTTCATAGCCGGAGTCCAATCCCCAGAGGCCTCCTTGGCCAGGACCCTTGTGGCAGGCGAGATGGATATAGGGCTTACCTCCCTTATTACGCCCTTTTTGGTCAAAAAGGCCCATACGTCTTCCTTAGGTACAGGCACAAAACCCAAGGAGAAGAGGGCATCTTCTATGGCTTCTTCTACAAGGGGACGTCTTCCAAGGGCGTCTTCTAGGCTAAAAGGCGTATAGTCAGAAACCGGCAACACCGCTACCTTGTACCACTTGCCTTCAGGGGGATTAGGTTCTATCGGGCCGTAAGACCTCTGGAGCTTTAAAGAACAGCCAAAAAACACAACCACCAAACAAAAAGCCAAAAATTTCCCTCTCATTTGTTCGCCCTCCTAGGCTTTCTAGCAAGCCTTGATATAGCAGTAATCCCTGACTGAGTCAAGGAAGGAGTAAAAAAACATCTCAACACCTGTACAAGCCAATTGGGGTTTTGGTCACCTACTTGAGGTAAGAAACATTATACATTGAGAAACGCAGCATGAAATGCCCCTTGTTATTCTTTTTACGTATTCTAACGATTTTTTTAATGTTTAATGTATCGTAGAGTTTAGGGTTACGTGGTTCTTTTCCTTTTTATTTTCATAAGCCTGTGTTAAATTAGTGTTCAGGTTTGAGGAGGTCTTAAAATGGGTGAGCTTTTGAAGGTAGAGGGGCTCCACGTAGAAGTAGGTGAAAAAGAGGTCCTTTCTGGGGTGAACCTCGAGATAGGCTGGGGGGAGGTACATGCCCTCTTTGGGCCAAATGGATCAGGGAAGACCACCTTGATATGCGCTATCTTCGGTTTTGAAGGTTACAGGATTACACAAGGCCGGGTTTTGTTTCAGGGCGAGGACATAACTCACCTTACACCCTACGAAAAGGCGCGCCGCGGGCTTGGGCTTTCCTTCCAGAGGCCGCCGGTCATAAGGGGCCTCAAGTTGAAGCAGCTTGCCGAGATATGTGCCAAACAGGACGGAAAGCTCATAGAAGAATACGCAAAAAGGTTAAACTTGACAGAACACCTCGAACGCGAGTTGAACGTGGGCTTCAGCGGTGGTGAGATGAAACGGGCTGAACTGTTCTTATTGCTCCTGCAAGACCCACTTATGGTGTTTCTGGATGAACCTGAATCAGGCGTCGACCTTGAGAACATCGCCCTCGTCGGCCAGGCCATAAACAGGCTTTTAGGGCGTAAGGTGGAACCCGAGTCAGAAAGGCCCATAAAGGAACTTTTACGGGAGAGGAGGAAATCGGCCTTGATCATCACCCATACGGGTCACATCTTGGATTACGTAGAGGCCGACCAGGGGCATGTGCTTTTAGGAGGGAAGATCGTCTGTAGGGGTAACCCCCGGGAGATCCTCCACACCATAAAGGAATACGGTTATGAAGAATGCTACCGCTGCTTCCGGAGGTGAGAAATGTCAGAGATAGACCTCTCACAGTTCTTAGAAAGGACTGACCTTTCCAAGGACCTAAGGGACTTGTCCAAAGAGGAAAAAGAAGCGCTTCTCCGAGCCGGAATAGAACCTGAAGGCAAAGGACGTTCGGGAAGTTTTTTCATGTGTGACCATAAGGTCTCCGAATGTAGCGTAAAACAAGAGGGCCTTGAGGTCCTACCCATACAGGTGGCCCTTGAACGATACGGCCTTGAGGATTACCTATGGCGTGCCCTTGACCCGGAGAGGGACCTTTTCACCAAAAGGGCAGAGGAGCATCTAGAAGGAGGGTATTTTATAAGGGCCTTTTCAGGCGCAAAGGTCCTCTTTCCCCTTCAGGCATGCCTTTACATCTCTGTGGACCGACTGGCCCAGGACATCCACAACATCATCATCGCGGAAGAAGGCGCAGAGCTCCACGTGATAACCGGGTGCACTACCTCACCCCACGTGAGGTCAGGACTCCACGTAGGGGTAAGCGAGTTCTATGTTAAAAAAGGGGCAAAGCTCATCTTCACCATGGTCCACAACTGGCCCGAAGAGATGGTCGTAAGGCCAAGGACTGCCGTAATAGTGGAAGAAGGAGGGGTATATATATCCAACTACATATGCCTTTTACCGGCAAAGGACATACAAGCCTATCCCACGGCCTACCTCAGGGGACCTGGGGCTATCGCTACCTTCCAATCTGTACTTCTGGCCCGGAAGGGTTCGCTGATGGACCTGGGTTCAAGGGCAGTCCTCGAGGCACCTGATACTAGGGCCGAGATCATCTCAAGGAGCGTTTCCACAGGTGGCACCATTATTGCTAGAGGACATCTAGTGGGAAAGGCTCCAAGGGTAAAGGGCCATCTGGAATGTAGGGGACTTTTGCTCTCTTCAGAAGGGGTTATCCATGCCGTTCCCGAACTTGAGGCGAGGGCAGAAGAGGTGGAGATGTCCCATGAGGCCGCCGTGGGGAAGATCGCCCGTGAGGAACTGGAGTACCTCATGGCAAGGGGATTGACCCAAGAGGAGGCCACCTCGCTGATCGTCAAGGGGTTCCTCTCCATGGATATAGGGGGGCTTCCGGAGGCCTTAAAGTATGAGCTTGACGCAATCATAGCGCAGACCAAGGACGCCCTTTAGTCAGGATGGGGCAAGGACTGTGGTTGTTGATTACCTTTTCCTCTTTTGTGTTACAGGTACTTGCAGCCTATACCGCCTTGAGGTTTCTCGGGCTTATAGGGAGACATGTAGCGTGGTGCCTTCTGGGAGGGGCTTTGAGTGTAATGGCCTTAAGGCGCGGTTTGGTCCTTTTACGTACTCTTGAAGATTGGCCATACTATAAGCCCGACCTTTCAGGCGAGTGGCTGGCCCTTATCACCTCTGCCCTGGCCCTTTGTGGGGTCTACGGGATAAAGGGGATATTTTTTAACCTCAAGAGGTCAAGGGAAGAGACCTTCAAGGCCTGGGAACAATATAGGTCCCTTGTGGAGTCGACAGACGACTCCGTGTACCTTGTGGACAAGGACTGCCAGTTCCTTTACGTCAACCAGAGGTATCTCTCACGGTTGGGACTTCCCCTTGAGGAGGTGTATGGCAAAAGATACGAAGACTTCCACCCCCCTGAGGCCTCCAAGGAGTTTTGCCAAAAGGTCAAGGAGGTCTTTGAAAGCGGTAGTTCAGTGCAATACGAGCATCGGAGTTTGAGGGATGGCCGCTATTTCCTCAGGACGCTAAGTCCAGTCAAGGACACCAAGGGGGAAGTAGTGGCAGTTACGGTCATCTCCAAGGACATAACCGAACTCAAAAAGACCCAGATGCAGCTCGCTTACCTTGCCACCCATGACCCCTTGACGGGCCTCCCCAACAGGAATCTATTCATGGATAGGTTAAAGATGGCCTTGGAGCACGCCAAGCGCCATGGTCGGTATTTTGCCCTTTTGTTCTTGGACCTGGATAACTTCAAGGACGTAAACGATACCCTTGGGCATACCGTGGGAGATGAGGTCCTTAAGGCCGTAGCGGAGAGGCTCAGGCGATCGGTTCGAAAGACGGATACCGTGGCCAGGATGGGAGGTGACGAATTTTTGATACTGCTTTCTGAGATATCAAAGCCTGAGGATGCAGCTACTGTTGCCTCTCACCTCTTTGAGGCTTTGAAAGAACCTTTTTACTACCAAGGGGAGAAGTTCGAGCTTTCGATTAGCATCGGTATAGCCGTTTATCCCTTACATGGTACTGATCCCGAGACCCTCTTCAAGAATGCCGACAAGGCCATGTACGAGGCAAAGGCAAAGGGCAAGGGGGCATGTGTCTCCTTTGGGGACTTAATAAGGGGCCTTAAAGAAGAGGGCAGAGAGGGGAGGCAAGGTGAGGTTCAGGCTGTAGGGGAAACCGTGCATGGGCCAGGGCTCAGCCCACACCCCACCGAAGTTCCCGAGGTTTGACCCTCCGTAGAGGGCAGAGTCGCTGTTCAAAAGTTCCTTCCAGAACCCACCGGTTGGCACCCCGATCCTGTAGTTATGCCGCGGTACCGGTGTGAAGTTGAAGACACATAGGACCTGGGAACCGTGCCCACGCCTGAGAAAGCTGACTATGGACTTCTCCCAATCGGAGAAGTCCACCCACTGGAAGCCTTCTGGCGAAAAGTCCAGTTCGTATAAGGCCCGTTCTGACCTAAGCAGTGCGTTTAAGTCCCTGACCCACAGAGCAAGCCCGCGATGCATGGGGTCATCTAGGAAGTACCAGGGAAGTCCTTCTTCGTGGTTCCACTCATAGGGTTGCCCGAATTCCTGGCCCATGAAGAGGAGCTTTTTCCCAGGTTGGGCATACATGTAGCCATATAGACACCTCAAATTGGCAAACTTCTGCCACCTATCACCGGGCATCTTTTGGTAAAGAGAGCCCTTACCATAGACTACCTCGTCGTGAGAGAGGGGCAGGAGGAAGTTCTCGTTGAAGGCATAAAGGAGCCTGAAGGTCAGCAGTTCATGGTGGTATTTCCTAAAGATGGGGTCATAGGAGAAATAACGTAAGGTATCGTGCATCCATCCCATGTCCCATTTAAGGCCAAAACCAAGCCCCCCGAGGTAGGTGGGCCTTGTAACCATAGGCCAGGCCGTGGATTCCTCGGCTATGGTCTGTACGTCGGGGAAGCGCCTGTAGACCTCCTCGTTTAGACGCCTCAGGAAATAAATGGCCTCGAGGTTCTCACGGCCTCCATAGACGTTTGGGATCCATTGGCCGTCCTTCCGAGAGAAGTCAAGGTAAAGCATAGATGCTACCGCATCCACCCTTAGGCCGTCAGCATGGTACTTCTCAAGCCAGAAGCAAGCGCTTGATATAAGGAAACTCCTTACCTCGTGCCTCCCGTAATTGAAGATGAAGCTGTTCCAATCGGGATGGAGCCCCTTACGTGGGTCTTGATGCTCATACAGATGGGTACCGTCGAAAAAGCCCAGACCATGGCCATCTGTGGCAAAATGGGAAGGGACCCAGTCCAGGATCACCCCGATCCCCTGCTGGTGGAGGTGGTCAATCAGGTACATGAAGTCCTGAGGGGTGCCATAACGGCTTGTCGGGGCGAAATACCCCGTGATCTGATATCCCCAGGAGCCGTAAAAGGGGTGCTCCATCACCGGTAAGAACTCCACATGAGTAAAACCCATCCATCGAACGTATTCTGAAAGTTCATGGGCTATCTCCCTATAGCTTAAGAAACGCCCGTTCTTCCTTCGCCAAGAGCCGAGGTGAACTTCATACACACTTATCGGTGCTCCAAGGCCGTTCTTCTCCCATCGAGTCCTCATCCATTCCTCATCACCCCATTGGTAATGTAGATCCCATATCACTGAGGCCGTGGCCGGAGGGGTCTCATGTAAAAAACCAACAGGGTCAGCCTTCTCACCCCTCCAATCCCCATAATGGCTAAGGATATGGTATTTATAACGCTGTCCGACCTTTGCCCCAGGGACGAAACCCTCCCATATCCCCGAGCTACCCCTCGGCCTCAAAGGGTGGGATTCCTTATGCCAGCCGTTGAAGTCCCCCATTACCCAAACGGCCTTGGCCGATGGTGCCCAAACGGCAAAATAAACGCCCGAAACCCCGTCAACGTTGAGGGGATGGGCACCGAGCTTCTCATATATCCGGAAGTGGGAGCCCTCGTTGAAAAGGTAAAGGTCAAGATCCGTAAGGAGACTGACCTCGTAAAGGACCTCTCCCATCTCAAGAACCTCCTAGGGCCTTTGAGATCCTTTGGGCCGTCTTCGTCAAAAGATCCAGGAGATAATCCCCTGCTTCTTTCCACATAGAGGGGTCGGTCTCCAGACACCCCAAAACCCTATCCCAAGCTCCATCCCATGGATGGGCTATCCTGTATTCGCCATAGGAAAACCAGTATTTGCCAAGCCTTGGCCTCTTGTCCTTGAAAGGCCAGGACCTCTTTAGCTCGAAAAGCCCAAGGAGGCCTTCCCTTACAGCACCTATGGCCAGATGCCTAGGCTTTAGGGCCTCTCCGACCTTATCTGCTAAAAGCCCGAGGATCCCTTTGACGTAGTCTATGTCAGTTACCAGAAGCCCATACAGGTACCAATCGTCAAGGAGCTCAATGATTATGGCCTTTTCGTCTTCGTTTAGGTAATAATGGCCTAAACACAGATGACCCCCGCATAACCCTTTGCCGTAAAAGGAGACATCCCTTAGGTCTAAACCCCCATGAAGCTCGGGGTGTATAAGACAACCGGGGAGCCTTCCCTCCGGATCAACAAAGCCCAAGAACTCACAAATGTAGACCTCTTGACAGAGAGGAGGTGAAGGGAAGAGTTCCCTTGCCCTTTTGCTGTAGGCCCTAAGTCCCTCTTCAGTGAGAGGGTAAAGGGAAAAAAGAGCCCTTGTGGCAAAAAGGAGCCTTTGCAGGGTTTGCCTTGAGTGGTCCAAAAAGTTGTAAAGGCCACAACAAGCAGCGCAGGACTTCCTTCCGTCAGGATGGCAAAGCTTCTGCATCAATTCGAAAAGTTTATCCACCCAAATGTTGAAGTGCAACCAGATGGTTGAAAAGGCCTAACAAATGAGGAAAATTAACAGAAGTGAAAGAGCGCTTTTTACCGCTCAATATAGCCTTGTTGTTGCCTGACCATCCCTTGTTAGAGGAGGACTTTTACCTCAAGGTAGGTGATCGGTTCGTACTCCTCCGCAAAAAGGACATACCCCTCACCCCGGAACGGATAAACAGGTGGAAGGAGGTAGGCGTCAAGTCCATATACCTAAGGGCCGAGGCGAGAAACGCCTATCTGCTTCACCTCTACAACCAGATGGAGGAGACCCTGAGGTCCAATGCCCAACAGGAGGAAAAAGCCAAGCTGATCTATGGGGTCTCAGAGTTCGTGACAGAGCGGATCATAGAGGACCTAAGTGAAGAAGTAGTGAGATTAGCCAAGGACTTTGTAGGCGAATGCCTGAAACACCTCAGGGAGCAACCCGACCTCCTCCATTTGGTCATAAGGAACATGTCCCATGACTTCCTCAACCAGGTCCACAGCAACAACGTCTTTTTCTTGGCCACAGGCCTTGCCTTGTTCCTCGGAATGGAAAAATCCGAGGTAGAGAAGGTCTCTTTGGGGGCCCTTTTCCATGACCTCGGCAAGACCAAGCTCGATCCCCAGATCCTAAAGAAACCCGGTAGGCTTGACCCCTACGAATGGACCGAGGTGAAAAGGCATCCCCTTTGGGGGAAGGAACTTCTCAAGTCCCAGGCGAAAGGGCTTCCAGAGGAAGTCGTGAGAATGGCCCTGGAGCACCATGAGTCAAAGGATGGGACGGGTTACCCCTTGAGGCTCTTTGGCGAGGAGATCCATCCCTACTCCATGATGGTCAAGATCTGCGATGTCTTCGAGGCCTTATGTGGGATACGCCCTTATAGGGAAGCCCTTCCTCCTTTCAAGGCCCTGCTTTTCATGAAAGAGGGTATGATACATAAATTTGACCGCGAACTCTTCAAGGCCTTTGTGACCTTTCTAGGCCCCGAGTACTACAATAAACTCCTGAAGAAATGAGGTCATAATTCTTTCAAGGCATCCCTTATCCGATCTAAGGTCATGTAGATGTCGCTTTCTGTGTGGGCCAAGGATAGGAACCAGGATTCGAATTGAGAAGGCGGTATGTAGAGGCCCCTTTTAAGTATGGCGTGGAAGAAGGCGCTAAAAAGCCTTGTATCGCTTTTCCTTGCCGAATCGAAGTCCTTCACCGGTCCCTCCGTGAAGAAGACCGTGAGCATAGAACCTATCTGATTAACCGTTACCGGGATCCCTTTCTCAGAGAACAGCTCGAGTAAGCCCAAGGCAAGGTTCTTCCCCAAGGCCTCTAGGTCACCATAGGGCATGCTTTCCCCTAAGACCTTCAGGGTCTCAAGGCCTGCCCTTACTGATAAGGGGTTCCCAGAAAGGGTTCCTGCTTGATAGACAGGACCAGAAGGCGAAAGGAGGTCCATCACCTCAGCCCTACCACCAAAGGCCCCTATGGGCAAGCCCCCACCTATGATTTTGCCCAAACAGGTAAGGTCAGGCATCACCCCGAAGAGCCCTTGGGCTCCAGACCAACTGAGCCTGAAGCCGGTTATGACTTCATCGAAGATCAAAAGGGCGCCTTCACGGGAACAGATCTCCCTTAGGCCCTCAAGGAACCCCTTTTCCGGCAATACAACGCCCATATTGCCGGCAACAGGCTCTACTATCACGCAGGCAATTTCACCCTTATGCCTCTGAAAGGCCCCCTCTACTGCCCCAAGGTCGTTATAAGGTACGACAAGCGTCAAACCTGCATACTCCTCAGGGACACCAGGACTGTCAGGTACCCCAAAGGTCAGGGCCCCTGAACCGGCCTTCACCAAAAGGCCATCCACATGACCATGATAACACCCCTCGAACTTCAAGACCTTCTTCCTCTTGGTGTAGGCCCTTGCAAGCCTTATGGCCGACATGGTGGCCTCGGTCCCCGAATTGGTGAGCCTCACCTTCTCCACCGAGGGAAGGGCCTCCACTAACAACTTACACAGCTCAAGCTCCCACTGGGTTGGGGCCCCAAAACTCGTCCCTAAAAGCGCTTGCTCCCTCAAGACCTCCACTACCCTAGGATGGGCATGCCCCAAGATCAGAGGCCCCCACGAACCCACATAATCGATATACTCCCTACCTTCCACATCCCACACCCTAGAACCTTTGCCCCTAGAAATGAAAACCGGCACCCCTCCCACAGCCCTAAAAGCCCTCACCGGACTGTTCACCCCTCCTGGCATATAGCGCAAAGACTCCAAAAACAAGACCTCCGAACCCATACCCACCTCCACCAAAACATCCTACACCCTTTACAAACCCAAAGCAAAATAGTAAACTCTTCGGCCTTAAAAGGAGTTGACAATGGAAGGGGGTTATCGTTGGGTTTTTGAGGAAAGTTTGGGGAAGGTGTTTTTTGAGGCTTCTTCTTTGCGGGAGAGGTATTTTGGCAAGCGTATAGGGCTTTGTGCCATTGTGAATGCCAAGTCGGGGCTTTGTCCTGAAGATTGTGCCTTTTGTGCGCAGTCGCGGCACAACAGGGCGGAGGTTTCGGTGTATGGGCTTTTGCCTCCTGAGGAGGTCCTCAAAGCGGCTGAAAGGGCGAAGGCCATGGGTGTAGGGAGGTTTTCGATAGTGACAAGTGGAAGGAGGCTTTCGCAAGGTGAGCTGGACAGGGTCCTTCGGGCGGTTGAGCTTGTCCGTGAGCGGACGGGGCTTAAGGTATGTGCCTCCCTTGGGTTTTTGGGGTACAAGGAGGCCATAAGGTTAAAGGAGGCCGGTCTTTCCCGTTATCACCATAACCTCGAGGCGGCCCCTTCTTTTTTCCCGAGGGTGTGTACCACCCACACTATGGAGGAGAAATTTGAGACCATCGCAGCTGTCAAAGAGGCCGGGCTTGAGGTCTGTTCCGGTGGGATATTGGGGTTAGGAGAGGGCAGGGAAGAACGTTGGGAGCTGGCTTTGACCCTTAAGGAGCTTGGGGTCCAGTCGGTGGCCTTAAACTTCCTTCATCCTATAAAGGGGACAAAGTACGAAGGGGCACAAGGGATAACGCCTCTTGAGGCCTTGAGGTCGGTGGCCCTCTTTAGGTTTGTCCTTCCTGACAGGGAGATAAGGATATGCGGCGGAAGGCTTTATGCCCTAAGGGACCTTCATCCCTTGGTCTTCCTGGCCGGGGCCAACGGCCTGATGGTAGGTGACTACCTTACCACCAAGGGAAGGGATTGGAGAGAGGATCTGAGGATGCTGGAGGACCTTGGGCTTGAGGTGGAAAATGGGTAGGCTTTCTTTCCTGCAGGAGGATCTAGAGGTCCTTAGGGGACGCGGGCGGCTGAGGGAACTTAAGTGGATCGCTTCAAGGCTTTCTAACCGGGTAAGGGTTGAAGGGAAAGAGGTCTTGCTTTTTTGTTCCAACGACTATTTGGGGATATCCCAGGCCCTTTTGCTCAAAGAAGAGGCAAGCCGTGCTATAGAGGAATGGGGCGTTGGGGCACCTTCTTCGCGTTCGATAGCTGGCAGCCTCCTCATCCACAAGGAGTTGGAGGAAAGGCTAGCTGAGTTCAAGGGTACAGAGGCCGCCCTTCTTTTCCCCACGGGATATATGGCAAACATAGCCATCTTGACGAGCCTTGTGGCCGAGGGGGACTTGATCCTAAGCGACCAATACAACCATGCCTCCATCATCGACGGCTCAAGGCTTTCGCGGGCGGAGGTATGGGTTTACAAACACCGAGATATGGACCATCTGGAGGACCTCCTCAAACGCTCAAAGCACAGGAGGAAACTTATCGTGACCGACGGTGTCTTCAGCATGGAGGGTGACATAGCCCCTTTGAGGGAATTAAGGGAGCTTTCAGACCGTTACGGGGCCTTTTTGGTTGTGGATGATGCCCATGCAACGGGCGTGCTCGGCAAGGAAGGAAGGGGTACAGCCGAATACTTCGGGCTCTTGGGGCAGGTAGAGGTCCAAATGGGGACCATGGGGAAGGCCCTTGGGGTGATGGGGGCCTTTGTAGCAGGGGAAAGGATACTTATAGACTATTTGATCAACAAAGCGAGGACCTTCATGTACACCACTTCCCTTCCTCCCCCCCTTGTAGGGATACTGCTTGGGGCCCTGAGGATCCTAAGGGAAGAGGGGTGGAGGCGTGAGAGGCTATGGGAAAACACGCGCATGTTCCGTGAAGGGGTGAAGCGTTTGGGGTTTGAGGTCCTCGGGGACACGCCCATTGTGCCCCTTGTGATAGGGGATGACAATTTGACCATGGAGTTTTCGAGGAGGCTTTTGGAAAAAGGCGTATACGTACAGGGGATCAGACCGCCGACTGTCCCTGAGGGGACTTCAAGGCTTAGGTTTTCCATAAGTGCCCTCCATACCGAGCAGGACATCCGCTATGCCCTTGGGGCCCTGGAGGAGGTTGGAAGGGAGTTGGGGGTCCTTTGAGGAGGTCAGGGATGGGGTTAAAGGAGAGGTTCAAAGAATGGGACAAGACCTATGTGTGGCATCCCTTCACTCAGATGAAGGATTGGCTTGAATCGGACCCACTTGTGATCGAAAGGGGTGAAGGGGTCTACTTGATAGACATCTACGGGAGGCGTTATATAGATGGGGTCTCCTCCTTGTGGTGCAACGTACATGGTCATAGGCACCCTTTGATCGATAGGGCCATAAAGGAACAGCTTGAAAAGATCGCCCACAGCACCTTCTTAGGTCTAACGCATCCTCCGGGGGCAGAGCTTGCCAAGCGCTTGGTGGAGATAGCGCCTTCTGGACTCAAGAAGGTCTTTTATTCTGACAACGGAGCCACCGCTGTAGAAGTGGCCCTGAAAATGGCCTTTCGCTATTGGCAGCTGAAGGGGGAGAGCGGTCGCAAGAAATTCATATCTTTTGTCAACGCATATCACGGCGACACCATCGGAGCCATGAGTGTAAGTGGTATTCCCCTTTATACAGAGGCCTTCAGACCCTTGCTCTTTCCCTCCTTAAGGGTACATGCCCCCTATTGCTACAGGTGTCATCTGAGGAAGACCTTCCCAGGTTGTGGCATGGAATGTCTCAAAGAACTCGAGGAGGTCCTGAAGAAGCACCATTACGAGTGCGCGGCCCTTATAATTGAGCCTCTCGTACAAGGCGCTGCGGGGATGATAGTCCAACCCCCTGGGTATCTCAGACGTGTATGGGAGCTTTGTAGACATTACGGGGTGTTGTTCATCGCCGACGAAGTGGCCACTGGTTTTGGAAGGACCGGAAAGATGTTCGCATGTCAACATGAGGGTGTGACCCCTGACTTAATGGCAGTTTCCAAAGGCCTAACCGGAGGCTACCTTCCGCTTGCAGCTACCCTTTGTACTGAAGAGGTCTTTGAGGCCTTTTTAGGGGAATACCATGAATTTAAGGCCTTTTTCCACGGACACACCTACACGGCAAACCCTTTGGCCTGTGCTGCTGCCCTAGGGAACCTGGAGGTCTTTGAGAAGGAAAGGACCCTTGAGAAGATGTCACATAAGGTCGATTTACTTAAGAAGGAGCTCGAGAAATTTTGGAACCTTGAGGCCGTCGGCGATATAAGGCAGAAGGGCTTCATGGTGGGTATAGAACTTGTGAAGGACCGCGACAAAAAGGCGCCTTTTTCACCGGAAGAAAAAATAGGACAAAAGGTCGTCCTTGCCGCGAGGAAGCGAGGGGTTATAATAAGGCCTTTAGGGGACGTGATAGTCCTCATGCCTCCTTTGGCCATAGGCGAATGGGAATTGAGCCTATTGGTCGAGGCTGTGTATGAGGCCATAAAGGAGGTGACCGAAAGGTAAAGGAGGTCGGTAATATGGAATTGAGACCCCATGTGTTTGCAGTGGTCCCGAAGCTTCCCCCTAAGCTCAAGCCCCTTGAAGAATTGGCCTATAATCTGCTGTTTGCTTGGAACCTCGACATAGGGAGGATCTTCAGGAGGATATCAGAAGAGCTTTGGAACGAGACCTATCACAATCCGGTGCTCTTGTTGGCAAGGTTAAGTCAAGAGAGGATCTTGGAGCTTGAGGCAGATGATGCCTTCCTTGCTGACTTGGAGAGGACTTACAGGGCCTTCAAGGACTACATGGAGCATCCTGCCTTCAGCCACTATAAAGGGCTCCCTGAAGGCTTAAGGGTGGCGTATTTTTCTGCTGAGTACGGCATTACCGATTGTATGCCCTTTTACTTCGGCGGTCTAGGGATATTGGCCGGTGATTTCCTGAAGTCGGCAAGTGATCTGAACCTACCAGTGGTGGGTGTAGGGCTCCTCTACCAATATGGGGCCTTCAGGCAAAGGCTCACAAGTGAGGGCGAACAACTGGAAACTATCCCTGAGCTTGATTTTTATCACCTACCCATAAGGCTCCTGCGGGATGACGAAGGTGAACCGCTTTTGGTAAGGGTCGAAACGGACCACGATGTGCTCTACGCCCAAATATGGCTTGCCAAGGTAGGGAGGGTATCCCTCTACCTCCTTGATGCCAATATCCCACAAAACCCTCCTTTCTTGCGACAAGTGACCCATTACCCGTATCCAGACGATAGAAGGCTTAGGCTCTTACAGGAGATGCTTTTGGGGATAGGCGGCATGAGGGCTCTAAAGCTCTTGGGCGTCGAACCCACAGTGCTTCACATGAACGAAGGGCACTCTGCGTTTGCGGGACTTGAAAGGATCAGGATCCTAAAGGAAGAAAAAAAGTTGAGCTTTGACGAAGCGCTACTTGTAGTGATGGCCTCAAACGTCTTTACTACCCATACGTCGCTTCCTGCAGCCATAGACCTCTTTGATCCAGGCCTCATGGTGAGCTTTTTTGCCCCATATGCAGAACAGCTCGGGATAACCATGGAAGCCTTTCTCGGATTGGGCCGCAAGAACCCCAAGGACCCACACGAACCTTTTTGCATGAACGTCCTTGCCATGAAACTTTCCGGACACATCAACGCTGTAAGCAAACTCCACATGGAGGTCTCCAAGAAGATGTGGCATTCCCTTTGGCCCAACGTTCCAGAAAGGGATGTCCCCATAAGGTGCATAACCAATGGCATACACGTTCCCTCTTGGGTCTCACGACAGATGGCCGAGACCTTCGACAGGTTCCTGGGTCCCAAGTGGCTTGAAGACCCTGACAACGTAAGAGTTTGGAGCCGTGCCGATGAAATACCAGATGATGAACTCTGGGGTGTACATGAGAGGCGAAGGGGCAGGCTTGTGGCCTTCTGCCGCAGGCGCTTAAGGGAACAATTGAAAAGGAGAGGGGCCTCCCCCCGGGAGATCGAGATGGTAGACGAGACCTTGAACGCCGAGGCCCTGACCATCGTATGGGCTAGGAGGATGGTCTCCTATAAGAGACCGCTTTTGATATTCAAAGACCTCGATCGCCTTGCCCGCATCCTTTCAAACCCTAAAAGGCCTGTACAGATCATAATGGCCGGGAAGGCACACCCCAACGACAACGAGGGAAAGAGGCTACTGAAAGAGCTTATGGGGATCATGAAGCTTGAGCCTTTCAGACGGTATGTGGTCTTCATAGAGGACTACGACATGAACGTGGCCCGCTACATGGTACAGGGGGCAGATGTATGGCTTAATACCCCCCTTAGACCCCTTGAGGCCTGTGGGACAAGTGGGATGAAGGCCATGTTCAACGGTGCCCTCCACTTGAGCACCTTGGACGGGTGGTGGGATGAGGCCTATGATCCGCTTCTGGGATGGGCTATTGGGGGGAGGGATTCTGAAGTGGACCCAAAGTACCGTGAGGAGCTGGAGGCAAAGGAGCTGTACGACCTCTTGGAAAACGAGGTCATCCCCCTGTTTTATGACCGAGGTCCAGATGGGATCCCTAGGAAATGGGTCAAGAAGATGAAAGCAGCCCTTAAGCTCCTTGGGGCCTTTTACAACTCCAATTACATGATAGAGCGATACGTAGAAGACTGTTACCTCAGGGCATATGATCAATCCTTGGCGCTCTCAAAGGAAGGTTATAAGGGTGCCAAGGAGCTTGCTTCCTGGTACAGGAAGGTATCAAGGGCATGGGAGAAAGTGAAGGTGGTCAAGGTAGTAGAGGAAAGCCCAAGGGAGCTGGGGACCGGGGAGTTCCTGAAGGTAAAGGCCTATGTGGACCTAGGTGAACTCGAACCAAAGGACGTAAGCGTAGACCTTTATTACGGTCCTCTAGGCCCGGACGGGAACTTAAGGGATAGGAAAATAGAGCCCATGGAGTTCCTGGGCAAGGAGGACAACCTCTGGGTCTTTGGGGTGTCTTTACTCTGTCAAGAAACCGGAAGTTTCGGCTATTTTTGCCGTGTCACCCCCAATCACCCTTACCTCATCCCCACCCACTACGCTCTGGGACTTCTCGTTACCTGGGGTTAAGGGCGCAGAGTTCCTCATACAGCCTAAGGTAATGGGAAGCCTGACGTCTCCAAGAGAAGTCCTCCTTCATGGCCTCCAGCTGCAGCCTCCGCCAGATCCTCTTCTGACCGTAAACCCTTACGGCCCTAAGCAAGGCCTTAAGGAAATAACAGGGTTTGGGCACTGAGAACTTAAAGCCCGTCCCCTTGAAGGTCTTGAGGTCTACCCCTTTAACGGTGTCCTTTAAGCCCCCTGTGTTTCTCACCACAGGGATGGTTCCATAGCGGAGGGCCACCATCTGGTTTAAACCACATGGCTCATAAAGGGAAGGCATAAGGTATATGTCGGAGCCGGCGATCACCTTATGGGCCATGGTTTCATCAAAGGCCAAAACAGCCCTTATGTTCCCCAGACTTTCTGATGCCCTCGCTAGGGCCTCTTCAAACCTCCTTTCTCCTACCCCTAGGACCACCAAGGGTAGTTGAAGTTTTGAAAGGACCTCTAATATTGCCAGCAAAAGTTCTATCCCCTTTTCGTATACAAGCCGGCTTACCATCCCCAAAAGGGGCCTATTGAAGAGCTCAGGCTGAAATCCGAGTTCTGACATAAGCTCCCGCTTAAGGAGGGATTTTCTGGAGAGCTCTTTAGGGGAGAACCTTACGGGCAAATAAGGGTCGTTCCTTGGATCCCATAGGGAGTAATCCACGCCGTTCAAGATCCCTATGAGGTCTTTGCTCCTTTGTCTCAGATACTGGTCAAGGCCAAAGCCCATCTCTGGGGTTTGTATTTCAAGGGCATAAGAGGGGCTCACCGTCGAGAGCTTCTCAGAACAGAGGATAGCACCCTTCAAAAAGTTAACCCCTTCACCATGGACCAAGGTATCTATTGCCCTAGGCGGCAGTTGCATCTCTTCCAGGACCTTTAGGGGAAAAGCACCTTGGTATCCGTGGTTGTGGATGGTAAAGAGCACAGGCGGTCTTTCACCCAAAGGCAAAAGCACGGGTATAAGGGCGGTATGCCAATCATGGCAATGCAGTACATCCCAAGGCCAACCTAAGGTTCTGCCGAGGGCCAATACGGCTTGACAGAAAAAGGAAAACCTTTGGGCATTGTCCGGATAAGCATCACCAGGGGGACCGTAAAGGAAAGGTCTGAAGTAATACTCAGGTCTGTGGATGAAAAAGGTCCTAAGTGGGCCTTCTTCGAAAACCAGTACCTCTGCCTCTTTAAAGGGGCCGTAGTCCAGTCTAAGGTCCAAAAGACGCCGTAATGGGATACCCTTCTTCGAGACCTCCTCGTAAAAAGGTAGGATGAGGTCTACTTCGACCCCAAATTCCTTCAAGGCCAAGGGTAGAGCGCGGCTTACCTCTGCTAGGCCCCCCGTACCTGTAAAGGGAAAGGCCTCCGAGGTGGCGTAAAGTACCCGTATTTTCCTTGCCATTTTGAAGGACAAAGTTTAACATATTTCTTCGTGGTGGAAGAAGGTGGAAAGAAAGAGCTTGCCCTCAAAGAAAGCGAGTCCATAGCCCCATATGATCCCTTACAGCGCTATCTCCAAGAGATAAGGAAGATACCGCTTCTTACCGAGGAGGAGGAAAGGGAACTCGCCATAAGGTATAAGCTTCACGGGGATAAGGAGGCAGCCTTCAAACTCGTGGTCTCAAACCTAAGGCTTGTGGTGAAGATCGCCTTGGAATACCACCGCTACTGGACTTCCAACCTCCTTGACCTCATACAGGAAGGAAATGTGGGACTCCTTCAAGCCCTCAGGCACTTTGATCCCTTTAGAGGGGTGCGCTTTACAAGCTATGCCTCCTTTTGGATAAGGGCTTACATCCTGAAGTTCATAATGGAAAACTGGCGTCTTGTGAAGATCGGCACTACTCAAGCCCAAAGGAAGCTTTTCTTTGACTTAAAAAAGGAAAAAGAAAGGCTTGAACAGATGGGATTTGATCCGACGCCCGAGCTTGTGGCCAAAAGCCTCAATGTGAGGGAAGAAGACGTCATCACCATGTCGCAAAGGTTAGAGGAAAGTGAGATATCCCTTGAAACCCCTCTGGGAGATGACTCAAGGGAGACCCTTGCCGATGCCATTCCGTCTCTTACGCCGCTTGCGGAGGAAAGCGTCGGTTCCCTTGAGCTGAGGGAGCTTTTCAGGAGGAAACTAGAAGAGTTCAAGGAGACCTTGCCCCCTCGCGAGAGGGAGATATTGGAAAGGCGCATGCTTTCCGAAAAGCCGGTGACCTTGAGGGAGCTTGGTGAAAAATACGGCATAACCCCAGAAAGGGTTAGGCAGATAGAGGCTGAAATAATCAAGGACCTGAGAGAATTCCTCCGCAAGGAGATACCAGATTTCGAGTACTATAAGGACGCCCTGGTGGGATTCGACTAACTACTCCTTTGGGCGATTTCGAGTTTTCGTGAGGCCTTCTGTAGCTTCATCAGGACTTCTTCATATCGGGGATCAAGGGGGATAAGGCCTTTGAGCTCACCTTCGGCCTCTTCCTTTTGTGCTCGGGCTTCTTCAAGGTCTATCTCCGATGGCAGTTGAGCTTCACCAGCAAGCACCGTCACCCTGTCCGTGAGCACTTCTACAAACCCTCCTGCTACAAAGACCGAGTGCTCCTTTCCCCCCTTTCGGTATATCAATTCGCCTATCCCCAAGGAGGCAAGGAGCGGGTGGTGTCCTGGGAGGATACCTAGTTGTCCGAGTTCTCCGGGAAGT
>Ga0105163_1000814_pt1 | contig 17710 bp, 11 predicted proteins | sample JNZ110809AmetaG_FD_81531 | JGI IMG/M metagenome (GOLD analysis project Ga0105163, IMG submission 81531) | Hot spring microbial communities from Jinze hot spring, China to study Microbial Dark Matter (Phase II) - JNZ 110809A | ecosystem: Environmental > Aquatic > Thermal springs > Hot (42-90C) >... | reverse complement strand
CTCCAGCACCGAGAGCAAGTGCTACTGGGACGAAGGCGAGGATAGTTGTCAAGCTTGTCATAAGTATTGGTCTAAAACGTTGCGCAGCTGCATCTTTTACTGCTTCAATTTTTGAAAGTCCCATTGCTTTTCTTTGATTTGCAAATTCAACGATTAAAATTCCATTTTTCGTGACAAGACCAACGAGCATAATTTGTCCGATTTGACTGAATATGTTGAGCGTTTGATTAAAATACCAGAGTGAGAAAAGAGCACCTGCAAGAGCAAGTGGAACTGTGAACATTATTATAAGCGGGTCAAGGAAACTTTCAAATTGTCCTGCAAGAACAAGATAAGTTAAGATAAGGGCAAGAAACATAACGAAAGCCAAACTTGATGAACTTTCTGCGTAATCTCTTGATGGACCGCTTAGGTCAGTTGAAAATGTTTCATCAAGAACTTTGTTTGCAACCTCTTCCATTGCTTTAATTCCATCTCCGATAGTTTTTCCGGGGGCAAGTCCTGCGGAGACAGTTGCGGAGATATAACGATTAAATCTATAAAGTTGAGGCGGATTTGCTTCTTCTTCCGTAGTTATCAAATTGTCAAGCTGAATTAATTTCCCTTCATTGTTTCTGACATAAATTGATTTCAAATCCGCCGGTTTTTCGGCATTTTCTTTTAGAATTGAGCCGATAACCTGATATTGTTTTCCACCGATTGTGAAAAATCCCCAGCGTTGTTCGCTGTAAGCAAGCTGGAGGGTTTGAGCAACATCTGCGACTGAGACGCCAAGTGCCTTTGCTCGTTCACGATTTACTTTGACTTTTAATTCAGGTTTGTTGAATTTAAGATCAACATCAACGATTGTAAATTCTGGGCGTTTGCTTGCCTCATCAAGAAATTTTGGAAGGAATTGTTTTAACTTTTCAAAGTTTGGTGCTTGAATTACGAATTGAACCGGGAGACCACCCCTTGCGACGCCAATGCTTTGATCCTGTGTGACAAACGCTCTAATTCCCGTTAATTGTCTCAATTTTTTTGACAAATCGTCAGCAATTTCCTGCTGACTTCTTTGTCTTTTATCTCGCTCTGTTAATCTAATTCGCATAAAACCAGTATTTGCACCTGTTCCTCTCCATGTTGGTGAAGTTATTGAGAAAATTGCTTCAGCTTCTGGGACATTTGTCTCTACAAGTTGCAAAAGTTCATCCATATATTTGCTCATTTGATAATATGATGTTCCCTCTGGAGCAGTTGCATTTATACTTAACATTCCTCTGTCTTCAAGTGGTGCAAGCTCGGAAGACAAATTAAGTCCAAAGACGACAATCGCTATTGCTGCGATGCCCATTATCACAAACGCAAGCCATCTTTTTTCCATAAATTTTTCAAGCGATGCTCTGTAAAGATTCATCAATTTTTTGAAAAATGGCTCGGTCTTTAAATAAAATTTTGAATGTTCTCTTTTCAAAAATTTTACGCTCAACATTGGTGAAAGAGTTAAAGCGACGAAAGATGATATGATAACCGAACCAGCAATTACAACTCCAAATTCACGGAACAATTTTCCTGTGAAACCTTGAATAAAAATAACTGGCATGAAAACTGCAACAAGCGCAATCGTTGTTGCTATTACCGCAAAGAATATCTCTTTTGTTCCTCTTATGCCAGCTTCGTATGGATTGAGCCCTCTTTCAATTTTTGAATAAATGTTTTCAAGCACGACAATTGCATCGTCAACGACCATACCAATTGCGAGAACAATCCCGAGAAGAGTAAGCACATTGATTGAGAAATTTGCAAGATACATTATGAAAAATGCACCTATCAATGAAACTGGGATCGCAAGTATTGGGATAAGTGTTGCTCTCCATTCACGAAGGAAAAAGAAAATAATAACCACGACAAGACCAAATGCGATAAAAATTGTTTCTCTTACTTCTGAAACCGATTGTTTTATGTATTTTGTTGTGTCAAAGCCAATTCCAAGTTGTATATCTTCTGGGATTTCTTTTTTGATTTGTTCAATTCTTTTATAAAATTCGTTTGCGATGTTTATGTGATTTGCTCCGGGCTGTGGAACAATCGCAACGCCAACTTGCGGAATTCCACCCTTACCTTTCATTATTGTTCTTATATTTTCAGGTGCAAGTTCAGCATAGCCAATGTCTCTTAATCTTATGATTTTGCCTTCCGATTCTTTTATGATTAAGTTATTGAATTCTTCTGGAGTTTGAAGGCGACCGATTGTTCTAATTGTCAATTCTGTTGTTCTTCCTTCAATACGCCCAGCGGGGAGTTCAACATTTTCTCTTAAAAGCGCATTTCTAACATCAATTGGAGTTAGATGATATGCAGCAAGTTTGACAGGATCCATCCATATTCTCATTGAGTATTTTTTCTCGCCCCAGATTCGTATTTCGCTCACACCCGGGATTGTCTGCAATCGTTCTTTGAAAATGTTATTTGCTATATCCGTTAATTCAAGCAAACTTCTTTTATCACTTTGAACAGTCAAAACTATGATAGGGAAAGCGTTGGCGTCTGATTTTTGAACTATCGGCGGATCAACATCTGGTGGGAGTAAACGCATCGCTCTTGAAACTCTATCTCTGACATCATTTGCAGCTGCTTCAAGGTCTTGATCAACTGTAAATTCAACCCTTATCGTGCTCATCCCATAACTGCTTACTGATGTTAAAGTTCTTATCCCTGCGATACCACTTATTGATTCTTCAAGTGGCTCTGTTATTTGTGATTCAACGATATCTGGATTTGCTCCGGGATAACTTGTTGTAACAGTTATAACTGGCGGGTCAACGGCTGGATATTCTCTTACGCCGAGATAAAAATATGATATTATTCCGAAGATCAAAATAACAAGAGACATCACAATTGAGAGAACTGGTCTCCTTATGCTAAGAGATGAAAGCCCCATAGGATCTATCTCCATTTTAGATTTTATTCAAATTGAGTTATTCTGACTTTGAAACCCGATTTAAGTTGCAGAAGCCCTGTTGTAAGAACTGTGTCTTTGCTTCTTAGACCCGATTTAATTTCAACAAATCTTTCGGTTCTTATTCCCGGCTCAACTTTTCTTTCAAAAGCTTTTCCATCGCTATAGACAAAAACTTTACTTCCTTCCGCACTTGGTATTAATGCCTCTGCCGGGATCAAAATTGCATCGGGTATTTCTTCAAGTATGACTTCAATTTCTGCGAATGCTCCGGGCAAAATCTCATAATTTTTATTTGGGAAGATTGCTCTGGCTTGAAGAGTTCTCGTTGTTGGGTCTATTTTGGGGTCAACGGCATAAATCACAGCGCTATATACTTTGTCTGAGCCCTGAACCTTGAAATTAATTTTATCCCCGACATTGACAAGTTTCATATATTTTTCCGGGATAGCAAATTCAATTTTCAAAGTGTCTATATTTTGCAAAGTTGAAATTTTCGTCGCAGGCGAGATGTAACTTCCTTCGCTTACATATCTTAAACCAATGACGCCGTCAAATGGAGCTCTTATTTCTGTTTTATCTATCCTTGCTTTTATGAGTTGAATTTCCGCTTCAAGCGTGTTAAGTTCTGTGCGTGCAATATCGTATTCCTGTCTGCTTATCGCTTCTTTCTCAAGCAACATTCTCTGCCTGAATTCTTTTTCCTCCGCAAGTTTTTTCTGATACTGAGTTTTCAAAAGTTGTGCTTGAAGTTCCGAATCATCAACTTTCACAAGTAAATCGCCCTTTTTAACCTTGCTTCCTTCTTTGAAAAATATCTTTTCAACCTTTCCTGATATTTCGCTTCTTATTTCAACTTCTTCATTTGCTAAAACTGTCCCCGTGACAGTGATTTTATTTTGGAGTTTCTGTGGTTTTACAATGTATGCTCTGACATTTAATTCTGGCACGAAGCTGGGATTTCGGTTGGATGTTTTTTTATCCGCAAAAATTGATCTCACCTTTGGAAGTGCAAGTCCTACGATTGCAACAGCAACAAGCAAAATCAATCCTTTGTTTGAAATTTTCACTTTAAAACCGTTGTCTTTGTTTTTCAAATTAGACGCCAAAAAATTGGGCAGGTTTCCTCAACTTTTTCATCAATTCAAAAGCGAAGGCGGAATTTAAATTCTTATGGTTTTAAAAGACCCAATTCGCTTCTTACTTTATTAAGCCATGCTGAAAGTGTTTCATATTTATGTGCTCCAACAATTCCATATCTTCTGTTTGCAACAAGCGTCGGGACTCCGTTTATTCCGTAATGCCTTGCGAGTTCAAGATCAAAAGCGAGAGATTGAAATACTTCTTCACTTTGATAATCTTTTTCCCATTTTTCAACATCAAGCCCGATATCTTTTGCACACATTTTTAAAACTTCAAAATCAGCTATGTTAAGACATTCAACAAGATGTGCTTTTTGAATTCTATCAAACATTTTCCAGTGCGCATCTTGTCCGCCTTGAAGTTCGGCTGCTTTACATGCAAGAAGTCCAGGGATTGAATGAGGATAATCAAATTCTCGCTGTTCCATCAAATCAGCGTTGATTCTGTGTTCATCGTCGTTTTCATTAGCCATCCTCCAATGGTTTAAAATTTCTTTTTTGCCATTTTCTTTTGAGCCAAAAATTTGAACAATTGCATCTGGATTTGGAGCAAGAGCAAAGGCACGATGTATTATCTCAACATCTGGATTTTCCTCTGCAAGTTTATGAATGCGTGGTGAAATGGCAAAGCACCACGCACATAAAACATCGTGGAAAAATTCAATTTGAATTTTCATTTTTTCTCCTTGATTTATTTTCTGTAAAATAGAAAAACTCTAAACAATGGTGGAATTACTACAATTCTCGCACCCTTCATTTCACCCGCACCAAGTCCATAGTTACCCTCAATCCCTAATCCAAAATTGTTAAATGGAAGCGCAACAATTTGCATTCCAGCGCTTGAAAAACCATAGCTAAAGCCATACTTTGTTGGTTCATAAGGAAAAGCAAACCCAGCTCCGCCTCTTAGAACAAAAGCAAAGTTAAATCTTTTTCTATAAAATCCCGGCGCAACGCCAAATTCAAAATGACCAGATGAATAATCACCATAATCTAAATCCCAGTTTGAAGATGCTTGAATTCCGCCATATACATTAGCCCAGGGATTTTCTGCTCCACTTGATTTGATCCACTTTCTCACAAATCCGGATAGATTAAAATGGTCCTCATCTTTTTTATTCCTGATATATTGACCTATCATCAGTCCTATGTCAAGGTCATCTTTTTTGGAGCCCCAGATTTGTGCTTCTGCGCTGTATACCGGAAAGCTTGCGCCTGCGGAGATTAATGTTGCATCTTTGTGATAAACTGGGGATGGCAATGGATTAAGTAAAATTCCATTGATGGCGCAACCACTTGAAAATAGAATTACAAAGATAGCAAGAAAAATAAGCCCGCCTTTCATAGCAACCTCCGTTTTTGTTTTTGCAAATTAATTTTTTCTGATGCTATTTAAGTTTTTTGTTTTTAAAATCAATTCAGCATCAAATGTTGCTGGCTCTATTTGAATTGTTATATGTTCAATGTTTGAGTTTTCTCTTATCGTGTCTTCAACTTCGCTCAATAAACTTCGCAATTTATTTCTGTCAATTTCACCTTTGACGCTGACATGTGCTGTTAATATATTTTTTCCGCTTGAGATAGTCCAAACATGAAGGTCGTGAACCGCTATGACTTCTGGAATTTCAAGAAGTGCTTTTTTAATTTTTTCAATATCAACATCGGATGGCGCACCTTCCATAAGTATGTTGATTGAGTTTTTGAGCAATCCTATTGAGTTGTATGCTATTATTATGCTTATGAACAAACTTGCGATTATATCTGCATAGAACCAACCCGTTGTTGTGATTATAATTCCAGCGGTTATAGCGCCAATTGAGCCGAGCGTATCTCCAAGAATGTGAAGGTAAGCGGAGTGCATGTTTAAATTTTTCTTTCGCTCTGAGAAAATTATCAAGCCAGCAACAACATTTACAATTAAGCCGAGGAAAGCAACAATTAACATTTCCAATCCTTTAACATAAGGCGGATTTTTCACTCTTTCAATCGCTTCAATCAATATATACCCGGAGATTAAGATAAGCATAATTCCATTTATGAAAGCAGCAATTATTTCTGCTCTGTAAAATCCGTATGTTTTATTTTTCGTTGCCTTGCTTTCTGCGATTTTAAATCCGAATAAACTCACAAGGATTGCAAAAATATCTGTGAGCATATGTCCAGCGTCCGAAATCAAAGCCAAGCTGTGCGTTAAAAACCCTGCTGTTAATTCAATTGCAAAAAATGTGCTCAAAAGTAAGAGAACGGTTTTCAATTTGCTTTTAAATTTTCCTGAGGACATTGTATTTCGTCAGCAGGTTTTGTTTTTGTTTTAAAAATGCAACTTCTGGATGAAAAAATCAAAATTTGGGTATTGTGGAATCTTAATTTTTAGGATTCGGGGGAGCGTAAAAGATTTTTCATCGCTGTTGCTATATTTGATTTTTTTAATTTTGGGAGTTAAATTTTTCTGGCAAAATAAAATAAAAATTTGCTTTGTTATGAACCCATTGAATGAACTTATAGTTCGCACCTTGCCTTTGGTTCCAAGAAAAATTGTCCGTCATTTCGCAAGCCGTTATATAGCGGGGGAAAAACTTGAAGATGCAATATCAACAGTTAAAAAGTTAAATCAACAAGGAAAACTTGCTACAATTGATGTCCTTGGTGAAAACATCACCAATGAAAATGAGGCGCTTGAAGCGTTAAAAACTTACAAGCAGGTTCTTCAAACGATTAAAGAAAATAATCTCAACTCCGACCTTTCAATTAAACTAACTCAACTTGGTTTGAAACTTGACTTTGACTTTTGCTATGCCAATGTTGAGGAACTTGTAAAGTTTGCGAAACAATATGACAACATTGTTGAAATTGATATGGAGGATTCATCAACCACGGATGCGACGCTTGAAATTTACAGAAAGTTGAAGTCAAAATTTGATAATGTCGGCGTTGCGATTCAAGCATATTTAAAGCGAAGCGAAAGCGATATAAAGTCGCTTTTGCCTCTAAAACCGAGAGTAAGATTGTGTAAGGGGATTTACATTGAACCAGAAACAATTGCATACAAAAAAAGAGAACTTATAAACCACAATTTCAAACATCTTCTTAACATTTTACTTCAAAGCGACGCTTACACCTGCATAGCAACCCACGATGATGAATTGATAAACGAGGCATACCGCTTGATAAAAGATTATAATTTGAAAGATGAAAAATTTGAATTTCAGATGCTTCTTGGCGTTCGTCCCGAGCTTGGGAATAAAATTGTTTCGGATGGATATAAATTGAGAATTTATGTTCCATTTGGAGAGAAATGGTATGCATATTCAATGCGAAGGTTCAGGGAAAATCCGCAGATAGCGGGTTATGTTTTCAAGGCGATTTTTACAAGGAATTCATTTTAAAAATTTAAGGAGGTGAAAATTTATGGCGGAAGTTTTAAATCAAGTTGTTGAGTTTGATGTAAAAAATATAAAAGCGCCAAGAGGAAACAAGTTAACATGCAAGGGTTGGGCGCAAGAAGCAGCTTTGAGAATGTTAATGAACAATCTTGATCCAGAAGTTGCAGAAAAACCCGAGGAATTGATCGTTTATGGTGGCACAGGCAAAGCAGCAAGAAACTGGGAATGCTTCCACGCAATCGTTAAAAGTTTGATTGAACTTGAAAATGATGAAACGCTTTTAATTCAATCGGGCAAGCCAGTTGGAATTTTTAAAACACATGAATTTGCGCCAAGGGTTTTAATTTCAAACGCAATGCTTGTCCCTGCTTGGGCTACATGGGATGAATTCAGGCGACTTGAAGCTTTGGGACTTACGATGTATGGTCAAATGACCGCAGGAAGCTGGATTTACATCGGGACGCAGGGGATTTTGCAGGGAACTTATGAGACATTTGCAGCGTGTGCGGATAAGTATTTCGGTGGAACATTAGCAGGTAGATTTCTGTTAACTTCTGGACTTGGAGGGATGGGCGGAGCTCAACCTCTTGCTGCAACTATGAATGGAGCTGCTTTCCTTGGAGTTGAAGTTGATAGAAAAAGAATTGAAAGGCGACTTCAAACGGGTTATCTTGATATGATGACAGACAACCTTGATGAGGCTCTTGAAATCGTTTTGAAGGCGAAAGAGAAAAAAGAGCCAGTTTCAGTCGGGCTCGTTGGAAATGCAGCTGATGTCTTGCCAGAAATTTTAAGGCGGGGAATAATTCCTGATATTGTGACGGATCAAACCTCAGCTCATGATACTTTGAATGGTTATGTTCCAAATGGAATTCCTTATGAAGAAGCGCTTGAACTTCGGAAAAAAGATCCGCAAAAATATATTCAAATGGCAAAACGCTCAATTGTTGAGCATGTGAAGGCAATGCTTGAATTCAAAAGAAAAGGTGCAATTGTCTTTGATTATGGAAATAACATTCGTGGTGAAGCATACGCAAATGGTGTTAAAGATGCATTTGAAATTCCCGGCTTTGTTCACGAATTTATTCGTCCCTTGTTCTGTGAAGGTAGAGGACCATTTAGATGGGTTGCTTTGAGCGGTGACCCAGAAGATATTTATGCAACTGATGAAGCGGTTATGAAAACGTTTCCGGAGAATAAATCGCTTGTTCGTTGGATTCAGAAAGCGCAAAAGCATGTTAAGTTTCAGGGTTTGCCAGCAAGAATCTGCTGGCTCGGGTATGGTGAAAGAGCGAAAATGGGAAAGATATTTAATGAAATGGTGAGAACTGGCGAAGTTAAAGCACCGATCGTCATAGGGCGTGATCATCTTGACACTGGTTCTGTTGCGTCTCCAAATCGTGAAACGGAGAAAATGAAAGACGGAAGCGATGCAATTGCTGACTGGCCGATTTTAAATGCTCTTTTAAATGCTGTCGCTGGCGCAAGCTGGGTTGCGGTTCATCACGGCGGTGGAGTTGGCATCGGACTTTCAATTCACGCCGGAATGGTCGTCGTAGCAGATGGAACGAAAGAAATGGAAATACGGCTTGAAAGAGTTTTAACTACTGACCCAGGGCTTGGCATCGTAAGGCACGCAGACGCAGGTTATGAAAAGGCAATTGAAATCGCAAAGAAGCACGGAATTAAAATCCCGATGTTAAAATAATTTCTTGCTCTTTTCCCAAAGTTCGTCCATCTCTTCAAGCGTTGATGTGTAAATATCTTTGCCTTGTGATTTTAGCTCTTTTTCTATGAATTGAAATCGTTGGATAAATTTTTCAATCGTCTTGTTAAGGGCGCTTTCTGGATTTATCTTTAAAAATCTCGCATAATTTACAAGCGCAAAAAGTAAATCCCCGAACTCTTCTTCAATTTTTTCAGCGTCTGCGGATTCAATCACTTTTTTCAACTCGGAAATTTCTTCCTCAACTTTTTTCCATACATCATCTGGATTTGTCCAGTCAAAACCAACGCTTCCTGCTTTCTCCTGAACTCTAAGGGCTTTTATAAGAGCTGGAAGATATTTTGGAATTCCAGAAATAATTGAATCACGGTTGTTTTCAGATTGTTTCAATTTTTCCCAGTTATTCTTTACTTCCTTCGCATCTTTGACTTTGACATCGCCGAAAACATGCGGATGTCTGTAAATCAACTTTTCTTTTATCCCGTTTATCACATCATCAAGTGTAAATTTATTTTCTTCTTCCGCCATAACCGAGTGCATCACCACATGCAAAAGCAAATCACCAAGTTCTTTTTTTAATTCGTCAAAATCATCATTATCTATCGCTTCAACTGTCTCATATGCTTCTTCTATCAAATTATGTCGTATTGATTTATGCGTTTGCTCTCTATCCCATGGACATTCTTTTCTTAATTTTCTAACTATTTCAACGAACTCGTGAAAGAGCTCACTGTCCTTGCTCATTATTTTGCTCCTTCTTTTCGTTTGTTTTCCCGTTCATCGCATTATATTTGTCGTATGCCTCAATTATATCTTTAACAAGCCGATGTCTTACAACATCATTTTTATCAAGATAAACGAAAGCAATTCCTTCAATTCCTTTCAATATGTTTTGTATCTCAACAAGTCCAGATGTAGTTTTTGAAGGCAAATCTATCTGAGTTATATCGCCAGTGATAATTGCTTTTGAATTAACACCAAGTCGTGTGAGAAACATTTTCATCTGTAAGCTTGTTGCGTTTTGGGCTTCATCAAGTATTACAAAAGCGTTGCTTAATGTTCTACCACGCATATAGGCAAGTGGGATTATCTCAATTATTCGTTTGTCAAAGTATGATTTAAGTTTATCGGATGGAAGCATATCATCAAGTGCATCATACAGAGGTCGCAAATAAGGATCAATTTTTTCTCTCAAATCGCCGGGTAGAAATCCAAGATTTTCTCCTGCTTCAACTGCGGGTCTGCACAAAACTATTTTGCTCACTTCATTATTTTTCAAACTTGCAACAGCCATTGCAACCGCAAGATATGTTTTACCCGTCCCAGCAGGTCCAATAACAAAAACAATATCATTTTTCTTAACCTGACGATAATACTCAAGTTGTCCCGGCGTCTTCGCTTTAATAGGTCCATTTTTTGTGAAAAGAATTATTGAATCAAAATCATCAGTGTGCTTCTTTCTCCTGTGGTGCGATGTTCCTGTATCTTCGCTGTCAAGTTTAACAAGATCAATCACTATGTTTACATCGTTTTCCGTCAGATGTCCGTTTTTATTCAAAATAAAAATTAACTCCTTGAAAACACGTTCAACTTTTTCAACTTCTTCTTTTTCTCCCTTGAGAATTAAATTATCCCCACGGACGGTTATGCCGGCGTCAAATTTTTTCTCAATCAAATGAAGATTTGTATCATTATAGCCCAAAAGGGCAAGTGTGTTAATTCCAGAAAGCTTAATTTTCCTTTCTACCATAATTTGAATCCTTAACCTGCCTCCTGTTTTGTTTTTTATGTTTCTCTACAAAAATAAACTGCAAAATTTAAAAATAGTTCCAAAAGAAAAAACCCCTGAGGCTGCGATTTGAAACAGCTCTCAGGGGTTCTGGAAAACCTTTCATAGCCCGAGAAAATTCTTACATTCCACCGCCAGCTTTTTCCGCTTTTTTGCGGTAATATGCGTTCGCTTGTCTCTTCTCTTCTTTTGTCAATTCCGCCTTCGGTGGAACCTTCAAAACCCATCCCGGATAAATCAAATCTGGATCTTTGATTTTATCTCTGTTCGCAAGCCAGATTTTTGGCCACAAGAATGGATTATCATAAATCGTCGGTTTCTTGGCAATGTTCCAGAGGCAATCGCGATCTTTTTTCCATGTCCCAACCGTATAAGTTGTTTCTTTTACTATAGCTTCGGCAACTAAAACCTGTCCTTCTTTCGTCTTCACAAGAGCTTTAACCGTGTTGTTAAGATTATTGACCTGTGATTCAAACCCCATAACTTTGTCATAAAATTCCGAAAGAGCAACTCTTTTGTCTGATTTCAAAGCCTGATAATCTTTATAAAGCTGTTCAACCTCTGCTCTTCTTTCATAAAGTTGTTCATTTGAAAGACGTGAAAGTTCATTCAATCTTCTTTCAAAATCTGCAACCTTTTGCCTATATTCATTAACTCCTTCAGGCGTTGTCCCAACCAGAGCATAAATTTCATCCTGCGTCTGTTTGATTTGAGCATCTTTATCAGCAGATTGTTTCTTCAAAGCATCAATTTCTTTGTTCAGCGCATCAAGCTTTGCCCTTAACTCGTCTCTTTTTGCGGTCCATGAAGCCATTTCTTTCTGCCAATCCTCATATTTCATCTTAACTTTCTCCTGGGCAAAGCCAGTTACAACGAAAATTGAAATCAAAAGTAGAATTATAAAATTGCGTTTCATCTTACTCTCCATTTTATTTTTGTTAAACTTACTTTTGTTGTTGGAGACGCTGTTGAACTTTTTCTTTCTCTGCTTGCAATTCTTTCAACTTTTGATCTTTCGCCTGAATCTCTTTCTGCAACGCTGCCTTTTCTTGCTCTTTCGCTTTGATTTCCTTATCAAGCTGTTCCGTCTCCGCCTTCAAATTATTTAACTGCTGAATTTCTTCATCTTTTGCGTATTTCGTGCAACCTGCAATAAAGAAAACAAACAAAGAAATTAACAAAAGTGAGGCGATTTTTTTCATCATTGAACTCTCCAGATTTTATTTTTAACTCAAACTAAATATAATAAAATCTGCTTTATTTGTCAAGAGCGATCGGTTAAAATTTGAAACAAAAAACGCCTTAGAGTTTAAAAATAAATTTTCAAGGTAACAACCGAGTTAGGTTTAAATCTCAAATTTACTCTATATCCGGAAAATAGCACCTCCTCTTTATCTTCCTCAAGAAAATTTGATTTGAAAACTTTTGATGGGACAAATGGAAGCACAAGATTTGCCTGAACTTCTTTTCCTTCGGATTCGTAAAATTGCAAAGTCAATGAGTTTGTGTCTTCTGATTTTTTCATAACTGTGAGGATCAAGTTTTCAGGTTCTAACCTAACGAAAGAATAACTTGACACTGGCAAAGTCCCGCTATGTCTGTTTGTTATGATTGGAATCATCGGATTGTTAAAGTCATAGGCAACATTTACAGTTTTTGCCTCTTTCCAAGTTCCACGATGTGGATAAATTGAGTATTCAATTCTGTGAAATCCTCTATCCGCTGTTGGATCAGGCCAGTTCGGAGACCTAAGCAGTGATAATCTCATAAGCGAACCTTTGCAATCATAACCATATTTTGAGTTGTTAATTAAACTTACACCAAAATCTTTTTCTGATAAGTCAGCCCATCTCAGAGCTGGGACTTCAACTTTTGCGCTGTCAAATGAGTTTCTCATCAAAGTTGATCTTTGAATATAGCCATACGGAATTTCATAAGTTGCAAATGAATCTTTCACCGCAAGAGGGAAAGCGACTTTAAGCATTATATTTTTCTCCCACCAATCAACATCTGTTATAAAATCAACTCGCTCAATTTTATCATAAAGTATCACATATTGAGTGAAGAAGCTTGTCGGGAAAGTTTCTGTTGGCGGATAAGATTTTGTTTCTGGTTTTCTGAAATTGTGTTCAATTTTGATGACTGTGCGAACAGGTCCATTTTCAACAATTTCATAACCTTCGTAGTTTGTGTTAAATTCAACGCCGGTTAAACCAACATTCCAAGCATCCCACGCAGTTGGCTTGTCTTCAAGAAGTTGAAGTTTATTCCCGAAGCCATTTAAAATCTGCCTGTTATATCTTTTATCAAAAATTTCTTTTAACCATCCCGTCGCTGTATCAATCTCAATTTTGAAAAATTTGTTTTCAATTACATTTTTTGAAACTTTTATCTCACTTGCAAATTCCGACGGCTTCCGTCGTTTGATTATGTAAGTTTTATATCCAAGCGGTGGAACATCCTCAGCGATGAATAAAATTTTCTTAACACCATTTTCAAACACAATCTGTGTTGGAACTTCCTCGCCTGAGAGTTTGAAGATAGCATATTCGTTTTCATCAAATTTGTCAAATTCAACTTGAACAACATCTGTTCTTGCCCACGAACTCGGATTAAATACGATGAGAGCATCGCCTTCTTTTATTTCCGCTGTATTTATGTTCTCCGCTATTTTTTCAAGTGATTTTCTTATTTGAAACTTTGCGAAACTTTCAATGTCTTTGTAATCTTTGATTGCATCAAAATAAACCTCTCGTATGCTTGATCCAGGAAGAATATCGTGAAATTGGTTGAAAATAAATTTAAGCCAGTATTTTTCAAAAAGTTTATTGTCATAATTTAAACCGAAGATAGTTGCAATGGATGAAAATTTCTCTGCGTTTGAAAGTGAAATCTCAAGTTTGCGGTTGAATTTCTTAACTTCCGATTGTGTCGTGAAAGTGCCTTGATGATATTCAAGATAAAGTTCATCTTTCCAGACGGGGATGTTTTTCAAATCTTTTGATTTTATCACCTTGAAATAATCTCCAACTGTTGAAAATTTTATCTCGGGGAATATGTCAAGTTTTTGAAGTTTTTCTATTCTTTTGAGCATTTCTTCTGTTGGACCTCCGCCGTGGTCGCCAACGCCAAATAAAACAAGCATCTCTTTTAATCCAGTGTTTGCTTCAAACTGCCTCAGCCAATCAACAAGACGAAACGGATTTTCAATTGTGTTAACATAACTAAATGGGAAATATGTCAAAACCCTTGATCCATTGGGGCTTTCCCACCAGAAAAGTCGGTAGGGGAAAACATTCCTTTCGTTCCAGTTTAATTTTTGAGTCACAAAATATGTAATGTCTGCATTTGCAAAAAATGTTGGCAAGTTCCAGTTGTAGCCGAAAGAGTCAGGAATCCAGCCGATTTCAGGTTTAAGGTTCAGAAGATTTTTAAAATATCTTTGTGCATATAAAAGATTGTGTGTCCAAGATTCGCCACCGGGCAAATTGCAGTCAGTTTCAACCCACATTCCACCGACAACTTCCCATCTTCCAAGTTTTATGTTTTCTCTTATTTCGTTGAAAAGTTCGGGGTAAAGAGTTCTCATCCATTCGTAATAGACAGCAGAGCTTTGAGTGTATGTCAAGTATGGATATTTTCGCATAAGGTTTATCACAGATTTAAAAGTATTTTTGCAAACTTCAACTGTTTCTTTTGAACGCCAGAGCCACGCAGCGTCTATGTGAGCATTTGAAACAAAGACAAGCGTATATCTTTTAGCGAAATCACGGACCGGCTTAATTTTGGGTTTTATTTTTTCAAGCGAAAGATAAAATTTTTCTAAATCTCCACTCATCAATGAGTTTATGTCAAGTTCAGAAATGCTATTTTGCAAAAGGGAATTTAATTTCATTCGTTCTTCTTTTTTGACCGTTGAGCGATCAATTTTGGGATCATAGCGTGTCATATCATTTGTCTGGTATGTGTCAAAACTTAACAATTTTTGTCCGACCTTGAAGCTCAAAGACAAGCCTTTCAAATTATCAAGGATGTCTTTTACACTTTCAATTTCAAACTCAGCTCTTAAAAGTCTAAGCGGTCCACCTGTGTTAATTGCCTTGATTGCGAGCGTTGTTTCTTCGCCCGGCTTAACTTTTCCTGTTAAATCAAATTCACCATCCCACGGGATATATCCAATGTAATTTCCATTTACCCAAAGATAGCCGTAATCATCAACTGAAACTTTGAAAATAATTTTTCCATCAACTGATTTCCCGAAAACTTTCTCCGGAATTTTAAATTTTGCTCTTATCCAGCACGAGTCAACATAAATTCTTTGCCCTAAATTTAGCGTGTCCCATTTTGAATCGTCAAATTCTGGTTTTGTAGGTTCTTCTGTTTTTACATTCAAGCATTTGATGTCGGGGCTAACTTTCCATTTTCTAATTGAAATGGAACTTAAAGAGTCAAGAATTGATGTTACGCTGTCAATTTTTGTTTTGGTTTGTGAAAATGTTAAGGTTGATACCGCAAGCAGGATAATTGATAATTTTTTGAGCATTTTAGTTGCGGTAATTTTATTTTTTATCTTCTGTCAAGAACTTCTCTAACTTTCAATGCGATTATCTCATATGAATATGGTTTTTGAATTAGGTCAAAGCCCTCAAGATTAAGGTTCAATCCATTTAAACTATAACCGGTTGCAAATAGCACTTTAACATCGGGTTTAATTTTTCGTATTTCTCTCATTGCATCGTATCCACTTAAAACAGGCATAACTATGTCAAGGAAGACAAGATCAATTTCATTTGCTTTTTCTTTGAATATCTCAACCGCTTCAAGTCCGTTGCTTGCGGTGTAAACTTTATAGCCGAGATTTTGCAAAATATCTGCAACAGTTATTCTCAATTTCTCCTCGTCTTCTGCGACAAGAATTGTCTCATTTCCGCCTCTTATTTCAACTTTTTCTTCTTCTACTGCTTGTTTTTCCTCTTCATAAACAGCGGGGAAATAAACCCTGAAAGTTGTTCCTTGCCCGGGCTTGCTATAAACATTTATAAATCCATCGTGTTGTTTGACAATTCCATAAACTATTGAAAGCCCCAAACCTGTGCCGTGTTCTTTTGTCGTGAAAAACGGCTCAAAAATTTTGTCAATTATGTCTTTGCTTATTCCAATGCCTGTATCAGTAATTGATAAAACAACATAATCTCCGGGTTTTGCATCAAGATGAAACATGCTGTATTCCTCATCAATGTGTCTTGTATAAGTTTCAATTATTATTTTTCCAGCGTCGGGAATTGCTTCTTGAGCGTTGATTATAAGGTTAAGCAAGAGTTGATTTATAAGTGCAGGGTCTGCCTTGATGTTGGGAAGTTTTGGGTCAAGGATAAGTTCAATTTTCACATTTTCACGAATCGCTTTTAAAACAACTTTTGTCAAGTCATTTACCACACTGTTTAGGTCAATCGTTTTCATCACCGCTGGCTGTTCACGGCTGAAAATTAAAAGCTTCTTCGTGAATTCACCAGTTTTCCTTATCGTCTGCTCAATTTCAACAAGTTTTTCCTTAGCTTTTTCAATGTCTTGGGAAAGCAATCGCTTCGCAAGTTGAGTATTCCCAAGTATTACGGTTAAAGCGTTGTTTATGTCATGTGCGACACCTGCGGTCAATCTCCCAAGCGCATCCATCTTTTGGGATTGAAGCAACTGGTTTTCAAGAATTTTAACTCTTGTCACATCACGCAAAATTCCTTGATATGCAATTATGTTTCCTTTTTCATCGTAAATCGGGGTTGAAGTATCATAAACTATAAGTTTCTTTCCATCTTTTGTTTTGAGATGGAGCTCATAATCTTTTACATAACCCTGTTTTTCAATCGCTTCAAGATTTTTCTTTCTATCTTCAGGGTTTTCGTAAAGTTCAGTTGCAATGTCAACCTTTAAAATTTCTTCTTTTGATGAGTAGCCGAATAGCTCAACGAATGCAGGATTTACATCAACGAGTTTTCCTTCTGGGGTGCTTATATAAATTGGGTCTTTTGAGTCCTCAAAAAGTTTTCTGTATCTTTGCTCTGAATTCCGAAGCGCTTTCTCATTTTCGCTTCTTTGAATTGCAAGCCCTAAAATATCTGCAAATGTTATAATAGCGTCAATCTCTGAACTTTCCCATCTTCTCTCATTTTCACAATCATTTAAGCTTATAAAGCCCCACCATTTATCTCCGACGAAAACAGGAGCAACCAGAATTGACTTAACACCAAGAAAACTTAAAAACAGATATTCTCTGAACGGAAAATCTTTGACAAGCCCGTAAATAACTTCCTTCTTTCCGAGAACATCAAGCCAACGCTCAAATCCGCTCAATTTGTATGATATATTTTGAAGTTGTGCGTCTTCAATTTTTTGTTTTGTTTCAGTTGAATACCATCTAAATTTTAAACTCGTGATAATTTCAGAATCAAGCGTTTGATTTTGAAATACATAAACCGAGCTTACTTTCATCGCCTTTCCAATTTCAGCGATTAGGTTATTTATCTCACTTTCCCAGTTGATCGTTTTCAGCAGAACGCTTGCTGAGTTATTTATAGTTTTTAAAACTTCTTCACGCTGTAAAAGTTTTTGCTCCGTTTCTTTGAGTCGTGTTATGTCAATTATCATCCCGAGAGTTTTAATTGCTTTGCCTGTTTCATCACGAATTATGTATGCGTAGTCAAGGCAATAAATAATGCTTCCATCTAATTTTTTTAT
>Ga0105163_1000813_pt1 | contig 17711 bp, 17 predicted proteins | sample JNZ110809AmetaG_FD_81531 | JGI IMG/M metagenome (GOLD analysis project Ga0105163, IMG submission 81531) | Hot spring microbial communities from Jinze hot spring, China to study Microbial Dark Matter (Phase II) - JNZ 110809A | ecosystem: Environmental > Aquatic > Thermal springs > Hot (42-90C) >... | reverse complement strand
TCAAGAGGTTGCCTAGAGAGATCGCTAAAGCCAAGCTCAAAAACATAGTGGAGGCAGCTCGACTAGCTAGGGAAGAATGGTAATTAAAGCAGGGAAACTTAGAGGGGACAGAGCACTAGACTAGTCAATGTTGCTTTATAAAATGTCTCAAAGACCAAGATAGATAGCCCAGGTGACTCGCTTGGAGTTACTTTACGAGCTCACGCCTGTTAAAAGAAGAGGGGAACTGCGCGCTAGACTAAGCGTTCTTAAAGAGCTAGTTGATTGGATAGACGTTCCCGATTCTCCCATGGGTTCTACTTCTCAGTTTTCTCCTCTAGTTAGCTGCCTTGTTAAGGCTATGGAGGAAGTCAAAGTTATTGCCCATATCAGAACTATAGACTTGAGCCGTGTGGCCTTAACGTCAGCAACAAAGAGCTTAGAACTTTGTGGAGTTGAGCGAGTAGTCTACGTTAGAGGTGATTTAGTACCTAACTCTAGCGTTGTTAAAGACGTAGAGCCGGAAGATGCCGTAAGTTTAGTTAAGCAGCTTGGCCTTAACATAAGCCCAGGTCTTACCTTAAGTTTGAGAAAAGGCCTAACCGAGATCCTTAAGAGGATGAGCTCTAGCGCTGACTTTTACCTCGTATTAAACCTCACTGAAAAAACCTCCGAGATTCTGGAGAGAGTCTCTAGAATAGCAAGAAGTGCTAACGTTAAAATATATCCGTATCTGATCATCGCTACTGAGAACAGCTATGAAGCTTTAGCCAATCTCCTAGGTAGGGAGAAGGTACTCTCCATAGAGAAAGCACTCGAGGTAGCTTCAAGTAGTTCTCACCTAGTTGACGGATTCCTAGTGTCTTCCCCACTGGACTTCAAGGGAGGCATAAATTTCTTAAACACTCTTAGAAAGATCGCTTAGGGGAAGCTATTACCTCAAGGTTCTAGTGCTCACGTGTTACCTCATTTCTCTCGTATCGGTTATAGAGCTACGCTACCTCCAAAAGTCGGAGAGATCTCGGGACACGTAAGTAATAAATTCAAAGACCTTATGTAGACCCAAGTGATAATGTTCTACCTCAATCTATCTTAACGTAATCAACATACGCTTAAGTTTCTGTCTTTCGGTTCAGGTAGTGGTGTGGCAACATGAGAGTGAAAAACATCGTAGAAGGTGTACTGATGGTTGACTTAGAACCATCGGGTACAACTGGGTGGCTAGCGACTTATGTCATATTGAGAGGAGACTTTGCGGCTATAGTCGACCCGGGTCCAAAAGCCTCTCTAGAGAGCTATAAGAAGCTCATCGACGCATTGAGTTTAGACCGCTTTAAAGAAGTGTACATAGTGTTAACGCATGTTCACATAGACCATTCTGGTGTTGTTGGTGACTTACTTGAGTATTTACCGAGTGCTAAAGTACTCGTTCACCCACGTGGAGTTAAGCACTTAACTGACCCTTCTAAGCTCTGGAGTTCATCACTTGAAGTTCTCGGAGATGTAGCGAGGCTACTAGGAGAACCTAAACCTGTTCCACAAAGTCGAATTTTAGTAGCAGAAGATAGAGCTGGACTTAATTTAGGTGACCTCGTGTTAGTACCCATTTACACTCCCGGGCATGCTACGCACCACGTATCCTACATGCTCGATCCCATAGGCATTCTCTTTGCCGGTGATTCTATAGCTAACTACTTTAACGAGAGGATATACCCGGTTACCGTTCATCCATTCAATGGAGATGAGTACCTAAGTAGTCTAGACCTGATGCTGAAGCTTCGACCAAAAAAGATAGCAGTAACACACTATGGAGTTATTACCGAGAACCCGGACGTCTTTATACAAAGAGCTAAAGACAAACTAATTTCGTGGACCTATAGCATTAGCAACATGATTAATGAGGGTGTTTTAAGTGTCGAAGAAATATACCACAGTATTTTAAGTAATGACGTAGAGCTAGCATACGCTAAACAGTTGGAAAACTCTATGCCTGCTTTTAGAGGATCAACGTACAGAGTCATAGTTGGATTATACAACTACCTGCTTTATAAGTTGAAAAGAGCTAATCTAGCGACTAACCCACAAAGGTAAGGGACCCTGTAGAATAGTGGAAGTGACGTAGAGCTCTTCTTTACTTCGATCTTATTAAGTTCCTCATCACATAATAAATTGGTGATACCATGCCCTGTAAAGCCAGAAAGAAGAAAGAGCAGAAAGAAGAGAAAGAAGAGAAGAAGTAGAGTTTCCTCTGCGCTCTGACTTTCTCTATCTAAATATGGGGCGAAGGCTTTTTAGATGAACTACCTACCACCTAAGTAGATATTGTAATGACGTGGAGTTAGCTCTGCATCCAGTCTTTAAGCCGCTGCCGAGCTTCAAGCCTCCCGTTACGATCGCTGCCTAAACCCAGTTTGAGCGATTAGCTCTCACTATTTCACTCTACAAGCGATTTGCGAAGCTCGACGGATTGGCAGAAAATCCGGGAAGGCCTAGGTCATAGTTCTTTAGCTCTCCATAGTAGCTCCAAATTTGGGTTTAGCTACTTGAGTTACCTATAGCTAGATACCGAATCTCAAATCTCACTGGTAGTGTTTGAGGTAGCAAACTTCTTTCATCGATAGCTCTGTTAGAACGTAGTGCTTTTCGAAAATGCGGATGGAAAACGGGAGAAAGCATTTTAGGCTACGTCATCATGATGGTTCCTCGATGTTCTTAACATGTTTATACGGGCTTAAACTATGTGTGCGTAAATTAAGTAAGATTTTTTACTTGACTTGCTCTACGCTGGGACCTGTTTGAGCTCGGTAAAAACGGTGCTCGTGGGAGCTGGTAAATGGGGGACGAATATCGCTAGAACTCTAAAAGAGCTAGAGCTTGAGGGCTTAGTTGAGTTAAGCTATGTAGTAGATATAGACATTTCTCGTGCTTTAGAGCTCTCCAAGAAGTACGGCTTTAAGGCGGTATCTAGTAGTATCTATGATGCCTCTGGAGAGGCCTTCATTATAGCTACTCCAATAAGCACGCTTTATCAAAACGCTTTAGAGGCCATGAAGATGTCTTCGTGTGTGTTCATAGAGAAACCTGCGGCAGAAACTTACGAGGAGGCTAGCTATCTATTGACCCTCGCTAATGCTAGGGGAATAGTACACCAAGTTGGGTATCTCTCTAGGTTTGACTCAACTGTTGTCGAACTTAAGCAACAGATTAGCGATAAACACGTTTATGCTTTACGCTTTAGAAGACTATCTAGGAGACCTCCGCATATGCGGAGTTATCCGGTAACTCTTGACCTCATGTCTCACGATATTGACCTAGCTTTCTACATACTTAACACACGTGAGGTGAAACCCTTATTTTCCTTATTCGATGTAGACGGAGGAGTCCCGCAGAGAGCCATTGCTGAAGCCATCTACGGCGGGATTGACGTCGTATTTGAAGCCGACGGGGTACTTCCCGTAAAAGTTAGGGAGATAGACGCACTAACAGATCGAGGTATTATTAGAGCTGACTTGATTTCGAAAGTACTAACGGTAGTATCCGAGACCGGTAAAACGCAGATTGAGGCTAGTGATAGGGAGCCTTTAAAAGAGGAGCTCAGAGTCTTTATAGAGAGATGCCGTGGTAAAGATGTTGAAGCCCCCGATCTCAGAGACGCCGCAGCGGTTCTTAAAATAATAGACGAGCTTACCAGGATAGCTAATAAAATGTAAGACATTCAAAGTTAGATAATATTCTGTTGTCTACAAAAAATATTTATTTAGGAGTGGACTAAACTTGTGGGGATAACATGGTTAAGAGAGTGATTATCGCTGGTGCCGGTGGGAGAGACTTCCACAACTTCCTTACATACTTCAAAGACAGGTCGGATTACGAGGTCGTAGCCTTTACTGCTACTCAAATACCGGGCATTGAAAGAAGAAGGTTTCCTCCAGAGCTTGCTGGACCGAGATATCCTCAGGGAATTCCCATATACCCTGAGAGCGAGCTCCCTAAGCTTATTAAAGAGCTTAAAGTAGACGAAGTAGTACTGTCTTACAGTGACTTAACGTACCAAGACGTTGGGAGGTTAGCTTCAGTAGCCCTCTCAGCTGGAGCATCATTTAAGCTGCTGTCACCGCATGAAACCTTCCTCAGGTCCTACAAGCCTGTTATAGCTGTTACTGCTGTAAGAACTGGTGCGGGCAAATCTACGGTATCGAGAGCAGTAGTTAAGGAGTTGATCAAGAGAGGTATCAGAGTTGTTCCAATTAGGCACCCGATGGCATACGGAGACTTAGTTAAATCAGCTGTGCAGGTATTTAGGTCTGAAGAGGACTTCGTTAAGTACGGAATTACGGTAGAGGAGAGAGAGGAGTACGAACAGTACATAAGGCTAGGCCTACCGGTGCTTGCGGGTGTAGACTACGGGAGAATACTCCTCGAAGCCGAGAAGCTTGGGGACGTCATACTATGGGATGGAGGTAACAACGATACACCATTCATAAAGTTTGACTACATGATTACTGTAGCAGACGCTATGAGACCTGGTCAGGAGGTCTCTGCTTACCCAGGTGAAATTAACGCAAGGCTGGCAGACGCTGTAGTAGTCAATAAGGTCTCTAGAGCACGTAAAGAAGACGTTGAAAGAGTAGTATCTAATATCAGGAGTATCAATCCTAGAGCGAAGGTGGTTCTGGCGGATATGGAGGTAGTCGTAGATAAACCCGAGATCGTTAAAGGTAAGAGAGTTGCTGTAATAGAGGACTCCCCATCTGTTACTCATGGGGGTCTACCATACGGTGCTGGATATGTTGCTGCCGAGAAGTATGGTGCGGCTGAAATAGTGGATCCTAGACCATATGCTGTAGGTATAATCAAGTTAATGCTTGAGGAGTATCCGCACATGGGTCCTGTAGTACCTTCCACCGGCTATACTCCGGAACAGTTAAAAGACCTCAATGAGACATTAAGAAAAATGGATGTAGACTGCGTAGTTCTTGGGACTCCGGCCGATATATCGAGCTTGTTAAACGTGAGTGTCCCTATAGTTAAAGTTACTTGGGAACTTAGAGTAGTCGATGGACCGTCTATCGCTGACCTAGTAGACGAGTTCCTAACTCGGACTGGGCTAAAGTGACTTAGTGCATTAGGTAAGATACTCTTCTTTTTACTTACCAAAACTAGCATCATTGGTGTAAAAATTAGCATTACATGTTGGAAAGTTTAGAGAGTACAACGTCCACTTGAGGACCTCGGGTCGCCCTCGGATAGCTCTCGTTTACCCGAGCACGTACCAAGCCTCGATTACGAATCTATTTACTCACATAGCCTACTACTTTTTAGTAGAGAAAAGCGATGCCTTAGTCGATAGATTTACGTTAGACAACCCAAGTGAGGGTGCTATTACTTCACGTAAGCTTCATGAATTCGACTTACTTCTTGTCAGTGCTAACTATGAGCTAGACTTACTATACTTATCGAAGTTACTCGATAGGTCTGGAATTGAGCTCTCCTCTAATAAGAGAAGGAAGAAACCGATTATACTGGTCGGCGGTCTCGCCGCGATGGCCAACCCAGAACCCTTTCTAGAAGTTGCTGACGCATGCTATGTGGGTGATGGTGAGATACTCTTGGAAAAACTTGCTCGCTCACTCAGTTTACTGCCTGATAAACCAGCTGACTTCTTGGAATCTTTAGGTGAAGGTCTATACACCGGTGAAGCTACCACTGAGAAGGTCTACGTAGAGGACTTAAACGATGCCCCTCATCCAACAGCCGAGATCAGGTCGAAGAACGTTGAACCAGTTTACGGTGAAGGTTTCTACATCGAGATATCTAGAGGCTGTAGGTGGTTGTGTAAGTTCTGCCTCGAGGCATACACAATGTACCCGTTTAGGTACAGAAGTCTTGAGACCATAAAGAGCTTGGTAGGCGAAGGATTGAAGTATGTGCGACGAAGGAGGGTAGTGGTTTACTCACTTTCCCCGTTTGACCACCCACGCTTTAGAGACTTCCTAAGCTATATGGTCGAGAACGGCATCGATTTCTCGATACCGTCGATTAGGTGGGACACCTTGAGGCTTGATGATTTAGACCTCATATCACTATCAAGCCAAAGAACTCTCACTCTCGCACCTGAATCTATGAACCGCGATTTAAGTTGCTCTATCGGTAAGTGCTTCAACTTCGACACCTTTAGCGAGCTCGCAATATCGGCCCTTAAGAAGGGGTTTAACATCAAGCTGTACATAATGGTTGGTCTTCCACTAGAGCGAGAAGAGCATGTTTTAGAAACGATAAAGCACGTCAAGTACTTAGTGTCTTACTCGCGTAAGCTACGCAAGAACATAACGATAAACATAAACCCGTTAGTGCCTAAGCCGCACACACCATTGCAGGACCATCCTCTAATTACTGAAGAAGAATACCTTAGAAAAGTCGAGTTCTTCAGAAAGGAGATCGGGGAAAACCGTGTTACGTCTCTTCGCTGGCTCTATGCTTTCCTTCAATCCCTCATAGCTCTCGGTAATAGAGAGATCGGAAAGCTAGCTGTGTCTCTAGCTCTTAGAGGCTTATCGAGGCGAAACATAGTGGAACTATCAAATACTCTCGGAGTTAATACCGAGTATCCGCTTAGATGGAGGTCTCCAAGTGAGAGACCCTGGCATAAAGTAGTCTTTCCCCTAGATCACGTAGTTAACAAGCTATCCTTGTAAGTAAAGACTATACTAGTTTGACACTAGATGGAGTTCAGTGTCTCAGTCCTCGTAATTCAGCTATGAGGTGTCTTACTTCAGGAAGTACTAGCCTATCTAAAGCTAGTTCGACTGCATTAGGAGACCCTGGAGTAACGAATACTAGCCTATCTCCAACGGCGCAAGCCATAGCTCTTGACGCTAAAGCTACCGCACCATGCGTTTGGAAGGTTATATACCGAAATAGTTCACCAAATCCGGGAATATCTTTAGAGCAGATCTCTCTTACTACTTCAACAGACAGGTCTTTAGGACCGAGACCCGTCCCACCTGATACTACAACAACGTCGCATTTTCTGAGGCTATCTGCTACTGCTGAAGCTATAGCATCTCGACTATTCGGAACTAAAGTGTGGTTCTTCAACTCGCACCCATACTTAGCGACCAACCTTGCGACTAAGGAAGTAACTTCATCTGAGTAGATGCCACTGAGAATCTTGTCGCTAGTAACAACGAGACACACTGAAACGGGGATTTCAGCAGCATAACGCCTGTGCCGCTCTATGGACAACTCGTCTCCCATCTCAAGTTTGCTTAAAAACCCCTCTTTTAGAGTAAGACTCCAGGATGTCGTAACCAAATAGCTCTTTAAACCTCTTCCTTCCTTCCTCAGTCATCTTAGTAGGGTCCCATGGGGGGTCGAAGACTAAGTCGATATTAACTTCGTTAATGTCTTTGATATCTGCTAGAGCACCATATACTGCTTCCTGTACTTGGTGAAGCAGGAACGATACTATAGGACACCCTGGAGCGGTTAGAGTCATCTTGATCCTTACGTTACCGAAATCGTCTACGTCGATACCATAAATCAACCCTAAATCCCAGATGTTTATAGGGATCTCGGGGTCATACACATTCTTAAGAGCTTCTTTCAACCTGTTGATAACGGCGTTCCTGTCGACCACCTTTAACACCCTTAATGATCTTATAATGAAACTTATAAGTATGAAATAGGGCTACTCACTCAACCAGACGTCTCTGAAATGAAGTACAAGCGAGAAGTCGAGGAAAAACTAGGTGTTTCTAGCTTAACGCACCTCTTCTGAGGACCTTACCGGCTCTAACTGAGGAAACTAGCTTACCGCCGTCAACAGCGATCTTACCGTTTACTATTACGTACCGTATTCCCCTCGGATACGAATGCGGATTTTCGTATGTGGCTGTATCCTCAATGCTGTAGTAGTTAAATATCACTAGGTCTGCCTTAAACCCAGGTCTTATTAGACCTCTGTCCCAGAGCCTCAGCTTTCTTGCTGGTAAAGACGTCATCTTCCTTATAGCTTCTTGTAGTGTTAGAACTTTTTCTTCTCGAACATACTTAGCTATAACTCTCGGAAAAGTCCCGTACCTTCTTGGGTGGGGCTTTCCTACTCCAAACTTACCGATTGAGCCATCACTTCCTATGGCTACTAGTGGGTGGGATATCACGGTTCTGACGTCGTCCTCTCTCATGGTGAATGTAACCATTCCTGTTGCTAGCTCGTCGTCTAAAAGTATTTTTACGACCGCCTCGACCGGGTCTACACCCAGGGACTCTGCTATCTTGTCTAGTCTCATACCCTCAAATTCTCTGTGTTTTGGGGAGTAAGATATCATGATATCAGACCACGAAATGTATCTCTCCTCGAACACGGCTTCTCCTAGTTTTTCCTTAATTTCTCTCACTATGTTGGGATCCTTAAGCTTCCTCAATATTTCCTCGGAACTTGCCCCCCTTATTTCCTTTGGCAACAGTGTTGAGAGAGAAGTGGAGGCCGCAGGATAGGGATAGGCGTCAGCCGATATGTCGAATCCTCTAGAAACGTAGTCTTCGATGACCTTTAAGGCTGCTACGACCTTCCCCCAACTAGGTTTACCGCTAGCCTTTAGGTGCGAGATCTCGACGGATATCCCGGCTTTAAGACCTATGGATATAGTCTCGTATATGGAGTCAAGTAACCTAACGCCCTCGTTCCTCATGTGTGTTGAGTATATGCCACCGTATAGGGCAGATACCTTCGCTATCTCAACTATTTCTTCTGTTGTAGCGAAAGTCCCTGGGATATATATGAGCCCTGTGCTTACACCAAAAGCTCCCGCCTCCATAGCTTCTCTAGTTAACTCCTTCATCAGCTCCATGTCTTTTTCAGAGGGTTTTTCTGGACCGAAACCAAGTACTGCGGACCTGATCGTTCCGTGCCCCACTAGCGGAGCTATGTTAATCGACGGCTTAAGCTCGTCGAGAGCTTTGATGTACTCGCTAAAGCTTCTCCACCTGACCTCTACATCTGGGTGCTCCTTTTTGATCCACTTTACTTCTTCCTCAAAGTTTACATCAGTTAGAGGAGCTGGAGAAGACCCGCAGTTTCCCACTACAATTGTCGTAACTCCCTGAAGTATGTAGTTGTCTGCTGTCGGAACTTCGAAGATCGTTATGTCGCTGTGGTTATGGATGTCGATGAACCCAGGTGAGACCACCATTCCGGAGGCATCGATCACTAAATCCGCTTTCTCTCCACTGAGGTCGCCGATGGACTCGATCCTATCATCCGAAATACCTATATCAGCCCTAAACGGAGGTGAACCACTTCCGTCTACTACTATCCCCTTCTTGATGACTAAATCGTATCTCACATCACACACCGTAAGAGTAGAGTACCTCTTGAGCAGCCTTTACTGAAGACCCCATCTCTACCCTATACCCTAGTTTCGCTAGAGATCTCTCAAGTGCTGCTAGAGTAGCAATCACATCGTTTGCTGTTACTTCACCCATGTGACCTATCCGAAATATCTTGCCCCGCAGTTCCCCTAATCCTCCTGCTATCTCTACACCCCGTGCACGCATCTCTGCGTAAAGTTTTGGCCACTCCACGCCCTCAGGTATATAGGCAGCTGTAACTGTATTAGCCCTAAAGCCCTCTTCAGCAACGAGCTTAAGACCTAGGGCCTCAAGCCCCCTCTGGACGGCCTTAGCTAGCGCCTCGTGTCTCTTGTATCTTGCCTCAAGCCCCTCCGCAATTATCCTCTTTAGGGAGGAGTGAAGAGCGTAGATCAGGTTTACGGCTGGTGTGATGTAGTAGTTCCTAGTAGACTCCATCTCCTTCAGTAGCTTGGATATATTGAAGTAAGTTGTCTCGTTCTCAGATAGGGGGGTGAAGCCCTTCCTGTAAGCAACGATAGCTAGACCCGGAGGTACTGCGAGAGCCTTCTGAGACCCCGTTAAGCACACATCAACACCCCACTCGTCTAACTTCATGTCCATTCCACCAATAGACGCTATGCCATCTACTATGACCTTAGCCCCGTACTCCTTGGCCTTTCTAGCTATCTTCTCGACTGGGTTAGCTACGGCTACCGACGTTTCTACATGCTGGAGTAGCACAGCGCTATAACCACCCTCCCTCAAGAGCCTCTCGACCTCACTCGCATCGAATCCCCTACCAATAGGTGACTGAACTACCGTAACGTCTGCACCAACCCTCTTAGCAGCGTCGGCAAGGTAGTCGGCAAAGAAGCCGGCTTTTAGTACTACTACTTTCTCACCTGCTCTTAGAGAGGTTCTTATAGCGAGCTCTATCGCAGCCGTACCGCTCCCGGGAATAACTACGACATCACCCCCCGTTCCAAAAACCTTCTTAAGTGCCTCAATAGACTCTCTATGCACAGCATCAAACTCTGGTGAAACATGACTAAAGGTAGGTTTGGCCATATCAAGCATGGTCTCCGGGTCGGTTATCGAAGGACCCGGAATCATGAGCAGGAACCTAGTCAACTTAACCTAACACCTCATGTTATGTTGTGCGCCCACTATTTTAAAGCCTAATTATCAACAGCAGAAATGTGGGGTTCTATCTCAACAGTAGTTTAACCTCAGTTAGTTTATGAATACTGCCGTAAGGAGGTAGCCACTAATTGAGGTTCTAGCCTCCGTTAGTCGCTAGAGCTAGAGCTTACTACCAAGAGTTACTACGAGTTACTACATACTGCGGAAGTCTGTTTCGCATTGAGAGCTAGAACTTAGACTTAGGCGTCCCAAACTTATTAACACTACTTAGCTATCCCAATTTGAGGTGTTAGGAAGATTGCTTAAAGTGAAGGTGATAGATCATCCGTACGCTCAAGCTATACTAACAGTCCTAAGGGACAGAAGAACGTCGCAGATAGAGTTCAGAAAAGGGTTAGTAAGACTAGGCAGAGTTCTCGGCTTAGAGATGGTGAAGGAGCTTGAGGTAGAAGAGTGCGAGGTCGAGACACCTCTGGGTGTAAAAACCCGTGGTATAAGAGTAAAAGACCTAGACCAGGTTGTCATAATTACTGTACTAAGAGCTGCATGGCCTCTTACTGAGGGGTTAGTTAAGATCTTCTTTAACGCAAAGCAGGGAGTTATTGTAGCAAAGAGAGTGGAAGAAAAGGGGATGAGGAACTATGAATTCGAGGTTGACGTAGCTTACGTGAAGATACCAACTATAACTCCAGAGAGCATAGTGATACTAAGTGATGTAATGGTGGCTACAGGGTCTACGGCAGATAGAGCACTTAGAGAAATAATAACCCATGGTAGAGCTAAGAAGTACTTACTAGCGTCCATTATTATAACGCCAATAGCACTCACTAGATTAAGTAAGGCTAGTGAAGAGCTTGGGATAAATCTAACGGTATACTCTGTCGCTGTAGACCCGGAGGTAAACAACAGGGGGTACATAGTTCCGGGGCTTGGTGACGCAGGGGATAGAGCCTTTGGCTCATAGAAAGAGCTTGATTAAGGATATTGCTAGACAGAGAAGCTTGATTCTGTACTCACTAGCTGTCCGCTACGTTAAAGAGAATAGGTTTGATAGAGCTCGAGAATATATTATGAGAGGTGTGAGGATATTGCTTAAAGCTAGGGCAAGAAAGCCTATCATGTATAGGAGGTGGGTATGTGAGAAATGCCACATCCCCCTAGTTCCCGGAGTAACAGCTAGGGTAAGGATTAGGGGGACCAGATCGCACTTAACTATAGTCAAGAAATGCTTGATGTGTGGTTGGATAAATAGGACGTTAGTTAGTCGAAGGAAGTCTTTCAGCATCAGCGGTGGTGTTAACGAGTAACAGTAAGTAGCGCTCGCAATGCTTAAACTACCTCTTATTAACGCATTATTACAGCATGTCGGATCCGATGAGCTCTCCCGACTCGTTCAGTCCAGCTCCACCGAGCTTTTCCAGCATGTCCGGGTCCGATACTTCAGCACTTGCATAACTTAAGATACGCTTAACTATGTCTCGAACACCTGTTTTTCGGAGGTCTATAATCTCTCCTTGAACTATTAGCTCTGGTTTCTTACCACCTTCTACTAGCAAGTGAACTCTAAAGTCTAGCTCCTCGAGACTGCTAGTAATCTGCCTAACTTTAGCTATGTAATTCCTACTTTCAGTAGCCGGTACTCGAACGACTAAAGTGATGGTCCTCAAAGCCTACACCGCAACAAACCTGTGTCGCTAGAGTTGATAAGCAGTAACCCTTAATCGATAAAGCTGTATCTTGTTTGACAGAAATCTGCTAGCGCTTTCTCAAAACAGCGATATCTACGTAGGAGCTTTTACGTTGAGCGATGTGTGAAACCTTAGTAGCTTAAACCGAGTTTTCTAAGGACGTAAGTGCTCATGTTGCGACTAACACTGTAGAACGGTGTAGAGTCTTAGAGTTGGAAATAGCTCTTTGTGTATACCTTCTTTGGGTAGTGTTTGCGACCTTAATGTATAAAGGATTTATGTGTACGAGGTACAGTTGTTTTGTGGGCGTATGGTAGCTTACGCAGATCCTTCCTTACTCAGTCTTGACGATGGAGTGCTTCTCGTGAAAACAGCTAGGCGAGCTGTTGAAGAGTACCTCCTCTCGGGTAGAGTCATCGAACCACCCGACGTTGGTGGGGTACTACAGGCTAAAGGCATGAGTTTTACTACAATTAGAAAGATATCTGAAGGTGAGTACAAACTACGAGGATGCATCGGGTACCTCTCACCGATAGAGCCTCTAATAAAAAACGTGATAACTACTGCCCTGGCAGCTGCGCTAGAGGACCCGAGGTTTGAACCTGTGTCCGCAGAAGAACTGGATCAGCTAGTTTTTGAGGTCAGTGTCCTATCTCTACCTAAAGTCATGGAATCAACGGGAAGGGAAAGGGTCCTCGAAGTAGTCATAGGACGAGACGGACTTGTAGTAGAGTATAGAATATATAAGGGCGTCCTTCTCCCGGAAGTACCCATCGAGTACTGCTGGGATCGGGAAACGTTTTTATCTGAAACCTGCGTTAAAGCTGGAATGACCCCGGACTGTTGGTTGAGCAGTAAAGTAAAGGTAAAGACGTTTAAGGCGAGAGTCTTCAAAGAGACCTCTCCTAGAGGCTCCATTGTGGAGCTAGATTTAGTGAGAGAATACAGAGAGAAGTGTCACGCCGTCCAACCTTAGTGGTGCCGCGGCCGGGATTTGAACCCGGGTCACGGGCTTACCCCGGCGAGCACGAGAGGCCCGCATACTTGACCGGGCTATACTACCGCGGCACCGTTATTAAATAAGGATTAGGAGTACTTAAAAGCTTTTGAAGTACGTGAGCTCTGAGCTACTGAGGTCTTTTCGGCATTGCTTCGCTCTAGGCTGCTCTAAGCTAGGTGAGCGACATACGGTAAGACCTATAGAGTACTCACGTTAAGGTAAGCGGCTGCCGCAGTCTTTAGTGAATACGGGTTGTATTGAGCTTAGTATTTAGACTCGATTAGGTAAACCAAAGACCCTAAGAACTACTTGAGTTTTATTTAATTTGATGCGTTAGGTTGCTCTGTAGTACGGGATTGATCTAGATAAGAAAACTCTATTACTTAAAACCCGGGGGGCGAACATTCAGCACGCTTTCGTTTACTAGCGTAGGCGGCTTTCTTCCTTCGTAAAACGCGATTAGGTTTTCGAGGACTACTTGAGCCATCCTATACCTTCCTTCGAGTGTGGCACTACCTATGTGAGGAACTAGTACTACGTTTTTGAACTGCGTTAATGGGTGGTCTCCTGGGATCGGTTCTCCTTCGAAAACGTCGATTCCGGCTCCAGCTATCCAGCCTTCTTTAAGTGCTTTAACTAGTGCCTGAGTATCCACTACAGCACCTCTAGCAGTATTGATTAAGATAGCGGTTTTCTTCATAAGCTTTAGTCTCTCCTCGTTTATCATGTGGTAAGTGTCTTTAGTTAAGGGTACGTGTAGACTCACTATATCAGATTCTTTAAGAAGGTCTTCCAGGCTACTCTTGTACTCGACCCCCAGGATTCCTTCTTTCTCTTTGTACCTAACGATATCGTAGTATATCACCTTCATTCCAAAACCTAAAGAGCCTATCTTAGCGACTCGCGTTCCTATCCTACCGAGACCTACTATTCCTAACACCTTACCCTTCAGCTCGGTACCCAGCATCATCTTAGGGTGCCACGGAGTGCCGGTTCTATGCCACTCTCCTTGCCTAACGAATGAGTCAGACTCTAGGATTCTTTTAGCTACTGCTAGTATAAGAGCCCACGTAAGTTCTGCGACAGTGTCGCTTATGACGTCCGGCGTGTTAGTTACGTATATTCCTAGCTTTGTCGCACACTCAAGGTCAACGTTATCGAATCCCACAGCGTATTGAGCGACTATCCTCAGTTTTGGTGCGCTCTGAAGAAGATTGCAGTCTACTTTATCTGTTAAAAGCGTTACTAGAGCATCTACTTCTCTAGCTTTACTCAAGAGTACGTCGTATGGTGGGTGATAGTACTTGTCCCATACCTCTACTTCGTAAAGCTCTGACATCTTAGCTATTATGTCGTCAAATAACTCCCTAGTTACGAAGACCTTTGGCTTCAAAATTTCCACCACTACTTTTACTTTTATAACATTATAAGCGTTAGACTCCAGGGGTTTCACGCCTGTAGCCGCAGAGGCCTCATCGCATAAAGCAATGAAAAGTATTTAAGTGAGTGAGTGCTTCAAACTAGAGGAGGGACTATGGAGGACTGCGTTCCCGTGGTAAGGCTCAGTAGTGGTAAGGAAATCTCTTTAACTAAGGACGTAGTGGCTCTACTGAATAGGTACGTACACTCAGAGTATAGCTTAGAGAAGCTTGCTGCTGATATAGGTGTTGAAGACTGGGGAGAGGCCTACGAGTTCGTTAAGAAGGTTCCAGCGTGGGTAATGTGGGTGCAACCATCTTACTACGAGAAAGTAGTCTTAAAGAAGCTCTGTTCTAGTAGCTAGGTTTCCTCATGTATTCAGAGCTTACTGTGTATTCTCCTCACTCTACACCGAGGTATACGTACGTAGCTACTAGCCGCTACTCTAAAGAGGAGAGAGCTGCTCTAGAGCTTGGTGACACAATATATCCCTACGATAGCTCTGTGGAAGTCCTCCTCCCAGATATCAAGGGAGTTGCGATCATTAAGAGCTCTCAGCCGCCCGAGTTCCTTAAGAGCCTTCTCGCTAGACACTACTTCTCTGCGGTTGAATACGTAACCTACCTATCGTCTTGCATTAATTGCTACAGCGTTCCGCGAGAGCACTTAGTGGACTACGTAATCAACGCGCTCACCAACCGGGTTTGCTTCCATAGGATTAGAGTCCCTAGAGTCGGGACCATAGGTAGGGAAGTACTCGATAGAGTTAGAGTTGAGCTTAGTAAGTACGCAAGGAGAGACTGCTTAAACACTCTATCTCTCGAAGTCTTCGGGTTCTTACTCTGCCTTGGACCAGTAATCTACCCTTAGAGAGGTCGCTCAATGAGTCTCATGAGAGCACTTAGGGTCTGTTGAGAGCAGTAAAGTAGCTGTAGACTAACTAGGAGAGTCGTGGGTTTAGTTTCATCACTACCTCTCGCTCTTCTCATGACACAGGCAGACTTAGTCGGTATAGCGTAAGCTAGCTAAGCACAGAGAGGTCGTCTAAATGCGTAGACCTCGCTTAACCTAAGACTCCCGATTTAACGCTATGTGTGCGAGCACAGTAAGGGAGTGTGAAAAGATGTGGCTAGTGTAGAGAGTAGCTGTTGCTAAAGGCAGCACTCTAAACTCGCGGTACACTCACGACTTACTTAAACCGTGAACTAGAGCATTAAGTACAGCACAGACTACTCAATACGCTCACAGCTCTCGAGCTTCATTAGGCTACTAGCTGAGCAACCTACTGATAAACCATAGTACCTACTAGATAGTTCCACTACCTTACGTACCACTATGACGGAACCAGTAGCGTAGGTCTTCACTAAAAGCAGAACTCCATTAGCTAATGGACGCCTAATCAGCTGATGGAGTTGCCATCCCCACTTTTAGTGGTCAAGATTGTTACCTAGTCCCGAGGGTCCGATGGTGTAGTTAACCCGAGCTTAACTACACTTTGGTAAAGTTAACCCAAGCTCACGGTCTCTCCCTAACTCCATGAACTCAGATAGTGATGCCCTCAAACCTGTTAGCTGATTAACTCGCATCAGCTTGAAGAAGTACTGTTGTTGCTGTATCTAGCTAGAGGCTCTGTTTTCTAAAGTTGTTTGCTTCTCTAACGTATTCGTTTCTTTCAGTTATTGCTGTATAGGGTCGTCAGCATACTGCTTAACTGATTGCTCGGCTTAATTCGCGGTATCCTACTCTATCTACTCGTGCACTCAGACTAATTCAGTTCTCACTGCTCTTAGTTAAATGAGTTCGCTGAAGCTTCATTAGGTTTGAGTATCGAACTCAGTGCGTTATTTAGGTAGTTTCTCGGTTAGTTGATGTCTCGGTATGCTCTGACTAGTTGGTGAAGGCTTGTTTTGAGCTAGGTCATCGGTATAGTAGCTTATGTAGTTCGTGTTCCTAAACGGGTTAGGCTACTAGTTGAACTATCGATTGGTCGCTGGAGCGTGCTATGAGTGTGGTACTCGAAGGCTTAGCTAGCTTTGAGGTAGCTAGTGTTACTTATAAGTAATTAAGACACGTAATCTCGGAGTGCAGATGTCTGAGCGCTTAGTCAAGAAAGTGAACGTGGTTGGTAAGGGTTCTCTATCTATAATAGTGCCGAAGAGGTGGGCTGACGCTCTAGGTATTAAACCTGGAGATAGAGTTAGCCTCTACTTCGATGGCTCTAAGATAACTGTAGTTCCATCTTCGAGTAGTGAGCAAAGCGAGGAAGTCAACGTCTTGATAGAGTACGAATCCAGAGATCTAGCCATTAGGAAGCTAGTTGCCTCCTACGTAGAGGGAGTAACGAGAGTTAAGATAAAGTCGAGCTACGAGCAGTCTCTAGAGCTCTCTGAGAGCCTTAAGGACTACGTGACGAGCTTCGTCCTCATGGCTAACCCGGATTCGAATATCCACGAACTAGTTTTTTCTGACGTAAAGACAGACCTCCTCTCACTCTTAAAAACCATCGAAGCTACCTCTAGCAAGCTCATAGACTGCATTGAAGAGAAAGACCCCTCTACTCCCGCTACATACAGAGAGTTCTACAGAAAGTACCTGTACTTCCTTAGAACCATAAAGCAGAGTGTTGCCGACGGCTCTATAGACCCCTACGAAGCTCTAGACCTAGCCGTATCGATTGAGTACATCAAGGAGCTCTTCGACATCTTAGTAGGAGTCGAGCAACCTAAGCTAAGCGAAGACGTAGAGCTGTCGAGAGTCCTAGAGCTGTCGAGAGCGGCTATAAGTGCTACCCTAGTTCAAGACGTTGAAACAGCTGTCAACAGCGTGATCAAGGTCCTCGGCTTGTTGGGAGAAGCAGAGTGTCGAAACGAGATCTGTAGAAACATCAAGTACTTAACCTCTAGGATATCGGAGGTAGTCTTAGGAAGGTGTGTTAGAAACAAGGCGTGTAGGTGCAAGTACTTCTTCCCCAAGGTATAATTACACTTACTTACACTACTTACTCCTTAATTACCATAAATTAACCCTCGCTTTAAACAACGGTCGAAGATCTAGTTGAAGGGGGCGAGTGGATCCTAGAGGATTCGTTGAGAGCGTAGTTTCGAGGATCGGTACGGATAGAAGTAAGC
>Ga0105163_1000811_pt1 | contig 17730 bp, 17 predicted proteins | sample JNZ110809AmetaG_FD_81531 | JGI IMG/M metagenome (GOLD analysis project Ga0105163, IMG submission 81531) | Hot spring microbial communities from Jinze hot spring, China to study Microbial Dark Matter (Phase II) - JNZ 110809A | ecosystem: Environmental > Aquatic > Thermal springs > Hot (42-90C) >... | reverse complement strand
GTCTCTGCGGTGAGGGGCTCTGAGGAGATCGTTGAGGAGTGTATGGCTGGGAGGCTTGATATGAATGAGCATGTAAGCCTATAAACAGCCATACACTGAGAAACGATATCTTATCAACATTTAAGAATTAAATTCTTGAAGTGTTTTTACTATGGTTGGTCTGAAGTGGTTAAGATATTGATAGCTAATGCTACTATAGTGACGTTGTCTAAGAAGCATGATTTGATTATTAATGGTGGGTATGTATTCATAAGTGATGGTGTTATTAAGGCTGTCGGTAGTGGTGAGGTTCCTGAGGAACTTCAGTATCCTGAGTTACTGATTTCTGGTAGGGGGAGATTAGTAATTCCTGGTGTTTCGTCAGGTTATACTAAAGTTACTACGTATCCATTAAGACATGTGCTACCCTTCCTAACTAAGGAGAGGGTTTATGAGTACTTATCAACTCTGAGTAGAAGTGATGTTTACTACTCAGCAGTACTAGCATTTACAGACATGCTCTATAGGGGGGTGACTTCATCGATGGTCTCAGACATATACTTAGACGATATTGCAAGAGCGGCTAATGATGTCGGTATCCCAGTAGTTCTAGCATCACCTATAAACATAGGCCTACGTGACTACGACCCCTACCACGAGCTTAAATTAATTATGCAGAGGTGGCATGGTAGGGTTGAAAACATATACGGAGGGGTTACCGTATACGGTGACTTAAAGGAGGTGGACCTAGATGAATTTCAAGATGTGAAGGTCTTCGTTGTAGGGGCTAATGATTTAGAACGCCTGAAGGAGCTCGACCGAAGTAAGATCGTAGTTGTAGATCCACCTAAAGAACCTCCTGAGGGATTAGATGTCATAAGGACTTATAATACGTTAAGCATGTGGAGGCCTTTCCAGGGCTTCGGAGTGGGTGATAATATCACCTACGATATATTCGATATGTTAAGATTCTTACTTAGGTCTGGGCATAGTAGTTTAGACCTACTCTTCAGCGCTACGAGTAGTACATCAACTATGATAGGCTTAGATGGTATGAACTGTATTGAAGAGGGTAAGAAGGCAAACATAATTATCTACAACTTCAGTGAGCCGCCTGCATGGCCTTTAATACCTTCAGTAGAAGCTATAACTAACGCCGTTGTGGGAGGTCAGCTTAGAGTTGAGTCAGTCATAGTAGGTGACAACGTCTTAGTAGATGGTGGGGAGGTATTAAGTGTTGGGAGTGATTTAATTAAAAAAGCTACTGCTAGGCTTGAAGGCATGATTAGAAGTTTTATTAAATAACTTACTCCTCAAACTCCTCCAATCTCTCAACTCTGTACTCCACACCAACCCTCCTCTTAACCAGCTCTACGATCTTAGCAGCATCGCTAAAACTTACGTACTTAGCATTTGATGAAAACTTATCTATGTTTCGCTTAAGTGCTTCCTCAACACTTAAGCCACCGCAATCTATCCTCAACTTCTCAATCACCATAGGTGTTGGCTCTAACGCCGCCCCCTTCTTCACGAAGACTAACTCATTATTTACTGGAGTTATTATGAAGGCCCCCACCTCCCTATCACCTAACTTCATAATGTAAACTAAGTCGCCGTCTTCAGTCTCACCCAACTTCTCAACACTAAACGCTATAGCTGCCTCTACCACAGCCTTAGCCTCTTCCTTAACCTTCCTCAACAATTCTGCGACCTCCTCATCAGGAACCCTCCTAAATACTTCAATCTTTAAAGTATCGAATAACCACTCAATACTACCTCCCTTCACCTCATAATCTATTGACACCCTCACAACATCCCCCTTACCTAACCTCAACTCATCTACTAAGACCTTATAGAGAAGCTTATTCAGCTGCGCTACTCGAAACGCTACGTCAGACCCCTTAATACTGCCCTCCTTAATAAGATCTCTTAATTGGGCGAAGGCAACCCTCCTAATTTTATCAGCATACGCACCTACTATTATATAACCAGACCTTAATGTAGCCAGAGAGAACCACCTAAGACTTATATCATTATCTAAATATATAAACTTAATTTATATTAAACCTACAGCTAATTTAATTAGCATGCGTGAAAAACTAATCAAAAAAATAGCGAGTGAGGTATTAGGTGAGGAGGTAGCGAGTAAGATATGGGGTAGGGTTGAAATAGTGGGTGATATAGCGTTAATAAGAAAACCTCCTCAAATACCTTCAGACATGTTAAAACCCCTAGCTGAGGAAATAATGAGGAGGCTCCCCTACGTAAAATCTGTTTGGGCTTCAGCATCACCGGTAAGTGGTACGTATAGAGTTAGGGACTACGTACACCTAGCAGGTGAGTGCAGAACTACTACAGTCTACAGAGAGCATGGCTGCTCATTCTACGTAGACATAGCTAAGGTCTACATATCACCAGCACTTAACTACGAACATTTAAGAATAGCTAGAGATGTAAGGGAGGGAGAATTCATAATCAACATGTTTGCCGGTGTTGGGCTATTCTCCATAATCATAGCTAAATACGCCAAGCCTTCTAAGGTGATCTCAATAGACATAAATCCATACGCATATGAACTCATGGTTAGGAACGTAGAGGTAAATAAGGTTGGAGGCATCGTAGAACCTGTATTAGGTGATGCTGCATCAGTAATCAGTAATTACACATCAACTGCTGATAGAGTCCTAATGCCATTACCGGAATTAGCGTTTGATTACTTCGAACATGCCGTAAAGTCTATTAAGAAATCAGGTATTATACACGTCTATGAATTCGAGAGGGGCATTAACAAGAAATCAGCAGTAGAGGGAGTTATTAACAAGTATTTAAGAAGGTGTTCAGAGCTTGGAGTTAGTAGTGAAGTCATATCAAGCAGAGTTGTTAGGACTGTAGGGCCTAGGAAGTATCAAGTAGTCGTAGACCTAAAGATCTCTAAATAACTACCGTAAAAGACTCCTTAAAGATTCCCAGTAAAAGTATTTAGGAATAGTTCATAAAAAATGATAGCTGATAAAAAACTTTTAAGGTATTTGTAGCTATTTGTTTTAAGTTTTATTTAAGCCCAGGCTTCTTCAATCTTTCTTAGATATTAAGATTTCAATAGTTGATACTCTAGTCTGCCTTCCGTTCTGAGCCGTCACTACCTGACTTCCAACCTTTATATCCTTAACTAAGACTCTGTCCGGCAGGAATCTACTCCTAACAATTTCTACTGCATCAACTGCTTTGCTGATAGCTCTACCCCTAGCCTTTATTATGACTTCATCAACACCTTGGTTTAGTAACGTTAGAGTTGCTAGTACGTAGTTCATTACGGGCTTCTTACCAACTAATACTACATTACTTGAGATCGGACCTGACTGAGCCATACTTAACACCTCTGTCTATCTCTACTTGTTGTCAGATATGATGTTAAGGGTAAGCTTATAAGTTTTTAGTATAAACTCATACACCCATCTTAAACTAGTCCCTAGTAGGGAGATAGTGCTAGACGTGGCCAGCAGACCCACCGTTACTTAAGAACTTAGATAGATTCCGGGCTTAAATGGTAGTGCTAGGCGTTTCTTACCGCCGAAGTCTGGTGCTTTGACATCATCTGCATAGTAAACATTTAACTCTCTAATACCTAGTGATGACTTTATGTAGTTAGCCAATGACCTAATAACGTATCCCTCATCTATACCTCCAGACGCAGTTATCAAATCCCTCACATCAGGTCTTAACGATATTGCGAGTTCGTACAACCTCCTAACCTTCTTAACATACTCGCCTAACTCCTTAGGACCTAAGTCCCTACCGAGAGCTTTAATCACATCATTTAACGACCTACCCTCAGCTACATGCTTCAACACTTTAACTAACTCCTCGTAGTCCTTCTTACTAGACACGTATAGGTGTAGGGTTCTCCCCTCCTTAACGAACTTACTGACCTCCCTTACATCGTTTATAAGCGTCCTCACAAACTCTACAGAGACTTCCGCCTCACTATCAACTAAGCTCTCATTATAGGAGGGCCAGCCCTCATTAACCACTAACGTATTCTTACCTATACGATGCCATACCTCCTCCGCTATATGTGGGACGTAGGGAGCTAACATCTTAATCCAAGACTCTATATACTCTACAACTACGTCTGAGGGTGAATTCTCAGAGAGGCTAACGTAGTCTATTAAGTCTTGATACATTAGGTAGAAAACCCTAACGGCAGCTGATCTAAGCCTGACGTTATTCAAGTCTTGAGTTACTTCCTTAATATGTCTTTGAAGCCTGCTCATTAACCACCTATCAACAATTGTCGTGTCGGTACGTTTAACACTACCGTAGATTTTAAGGATTAGAGATTCTAAGTTCTTAATGTGCTCTACTACAGAATACGCCTGATTCTCCCTAAAGTCTAAGTCCTGCTCAACCTCTGCCGACAGCATCAGTGAGGCTCTAAGACCGTCTGGTGAGTACCTACTCACAGCATCTTCTAATGTTAGGACGTTTCTCTTAGACTTACTCATCTTCTCCCCCTCCCTTAGGACCCAGCCGTTAACGACTATTGACTTAGGCCATAAATCCCTTGGGAATATGGCTACATGGTTGAATATAAAGAATGTTAGGTGGTTGGGTATTAAGTCCTTACCACTACATCTAACGTCAAGTGGGTACCAGTAAGTAAATTCATCTCTCATACTCTTTAAGATGTCTTCACGTATTTTAAGCTCCTCGCCGAGCTTCTTAGGGTCCCCCACACCTAAGAGTACATACTCCCAGAAATCCTTAGTCAGCTTATTAGGCGGTATTGAGAACTCCCTAATCTTATGTATTACTGTGTAGAACGCCATGTAGATCGTGGAGTCACTCAGGCTTTCAATGATCCAACCCTTCTCCCAGGGTAACTCCGTCCCCAACCCCCTACTCCTAGTGCAGGCTTTCCTCTGCAACCACTCTACTGTCGCTTCATACTGCCTACGTGTTTCCTCCGGCACTAACCTCATATTACTTAATGCTTCTAATGCTAACTTCTTCCAACCGATGTCTCCGTAGTTTATAAACCACTGATTTTCAAGGATTTTAACAACTACTTCAGAACCACACCTACAGTAGACAGGCCTATTCATAATCTCATAGATCGTTATTGCGTAACCATTATCGCTTAAGAACTTCTTAATGTTATCCCTAGCCTTAGGTACTGGGAGGTTGCAAACCTCAGCCCCTACGAACTCCTTACTCCCCGGTATAACCTCATCAGCTACTAGTTCTTTTAAGTCTGCCCTCATAACACCGTAGGCAAACTCACTTAAGTATATCTCCTTAGTAGCTTTCTCAAGTAACGTAACATCCTTCTGAGACTTAATACCTAACCTAATTACGACGTCCTTAGCAGGCGCTTCCGAATATCCTTGAAGTGTTATTAAAGGAATTAAGGGAGGGGATTCTAACAAACCCTTCCTACTGTAGTAATCTGCTAATGCTACATAGTCGTATGGAGCGTGTGCGGGGACACTCATAACAAGTCCTGTACCAAACTTAGGGTCTACGAAGTCCGCCTCTAAGATAGGGACCCGATGCCCGCTTAGAGGGTTAATGACCACCCTACCTATTAATTCCGAGCCTTTAAACCTCTCAAGAACTCTAACCTTCATCTGATATGAGAGTTTTTCTGCAGCATCGCAGGAAAGGATTAAAAGGTATTTACGTCCACTACCCTGTAGTACCTCACACTTACAGTAATCTACGTCAGGCCTCACCCAAAGATTGGTAACACCTAATACTGTCTCAGGCCTTAACGTTGCGACCGGGTAGAGTAGGTTATTGTTTGAGGAGTCTACGAAGTTTATTACTGTGACTTCATCTATTTCTGGCTCGACGTCATCCTTAGTGTCATGCATGCCTACAGGCATCTGATGGTTTGGACACCAACCAACCGGGTGGGAACCCCTCTCAATAAAGTTCTTCTCCCTTAGTTTTTCAAACTGCCACCTGATAAATGATTGGAATTCCGGATCTACTGTTGTAAACTCTCTACGCCAGTCGATACCTAACCCATACCTCATCATAGCGATCTTAGACCTTCTATGGAAGTACTTAGCCAGCTGTAAGGGGTCTTTAAGTAGTTCTATATCCTCCTGTGTTAACCCGTAAAGCTCTCTTAACTCGTTGATCAGTACTTCATCCCCCTTAGCTATGGATTCAGACATAGCGAGTATGGGTGTGCCAGTGTAGTGGAAGCCCATCGGGTATAACGTATTAAACCCTAACATCCTTGCAAACCTAGCCATGACGTCAGCTATTAAGTAAACTCTAGCATGTCCTAGATGTGCTGGTGAGTTAGGATACATGAAAGCTGCAGTTATGAAGAATTTAGGCCTATGGTTGGGATTTGACTCATACACTCTATGCTTATTCCACTCGTCCTGCCACTTACTGGCCACCTCATTTAGATATCTAACGTACTCAGTAGCAATAGGCGGTCCCCCAACTACTAATACATCATTGCAAATAAATATTACCTTCAGACTTTAGGGTTAAGTTATGATAAGGTTAAAAACTTCTTGACCGTTAATACCTTGGTGATTTTACGCATACTTACAGGCTCTTCGGTACTGACGGTGTTAGAGGTATAGTTAATGAGTGGTTAACGCCTGAGAACGCATTAAGACTTGGTCTAGCAATAGGTTCATACCTCAGCAGTGGTGATAGGGTATTAGTAGGTTATGACGGTAGGGGCGGTAACACCTTCTTAGTCAACGCCGTAATCTCCGGATTAATATCAAGTGGTATTAAAGTTTTCTGTGCCGGACTAACACCAACACCAGCCCTACAACTATATGTTAGGGATATGGGATTCGATGCTGGTATAATGATAACAGCTAGTCATAACCCCCCAGAATACAGTGGTTTAAAACTCATATTAAGTGATGGTGTTGAAGCACCTAGAGATGTTGAAGAAGCTGTTGAGGAGATATACCATGAGTTAAGGTTTAGGAGGGCTTCATGGATTAAGCTAGGCTATGAGGTTAGGAAAGTTGAGGATGTTAACGACTTCTACATAGATAGAATAGTTGAACACGTAGCGGTGGAGCCCATTATGAGGAGTGGGTTGAGAGTTGTTGTCGACGGTGCTAATAATGTGGGTTCTCTAACAACGCCTAAACTGCTTAGGAGGTTGGGTGCTAAGGTACTTACAGTAAATTGCGATATATCGCATATTCCTTACCGCAACCCTGAGCCAACTCCGGAGAACTTGGATGAAGTGTCTAGGATAGTAGCTTCCTTAGGCGCCGACTTCGGGGTAGCACATGATGGTGATGCTGATAGGGCTATCTTCATAGATAGGTTTGGTAGGGTTTTACCAGGTGATAGAGCGGCAATAATACTGTGTGAGCACGTACTAACTAGCAAGGGAGCAGACATCCCTAGAAAGGTTGTTACAGCCATATCTTCTAGTACGATGATTAGTGAAGTGTTAAGTAAGTATGGTGTTGAGGTGATTTGGACTAAGGTCGGAAGTATAAACATAGCTAGGACTATGATGCGTGAGGGGTCCTTACTAGGGTTTGAGGAGAACGGAGGTTTCATGTATGGAAAGCACCAGTATGTAAGGGATGGCGGTATGAGTGCGGCTTTAATGTTAGAATGCGTAGCGTTAAGCGGGCGGGGACTACATGAACTGTATGAGAGGTTTCCTAAGACATACATAGTTAAAACTAAGGTTGCAGTAGGTCAGAGGGCTAAGGATGAGTTAGTTAGTATGTTAAAGGAGAAACTGTTAGGTATTTTCAGTAGTGATAGGATTATAGATATTGATGGAGTTAAGGTTATCAATCCTAACTACTGGTTCTTAGTGAGGCCTAGCGGTACAGAACCGATCATACGCATATATGTTGAGGCTAAGGATGAGGGAGTAGCTAATAAGTTATTAAATACTATAATGAGTTTGGTGGAGGAGGTAGTTAAGAAGTGAAGTACTCGTTAATCAACATAATAGCGTGTCCTATGTGTAAGAACTTCCCGTTAAAGCTAATAGTATTTAACGAGAAAACCTATCAGCGAACCCCACTAGTTGAAAAACCATTCTGCGACTTATTCTGCGGCTTTAAAAACGCATACGTGAAAGATGTTAAGGAGGTACCATGCGATGAGTGTTTAAAGATTGAAGTTGTTGATGGCATCCTAATATGTGGGAAGTGTTTGAGGTGGTATCCAATAATCGATGAGATCCCTAGGATGCTTCCAGACGACCTACGTAAGGCTGATGATGATATTAGCTTCTTAAAGCGTTTTTCCGATAGGGTGCCGAAGGAAGTCTTAGAGAGTGGGGTGCCTTACAACCTAAAATCATAAGACCTTATAAGGTCCGTAAGTACTACACATATGATGTGAGAAATATGTCCTCAAGGCTTTCAAGAATACTTTCTTCGCTAGGAACATTAAGTGAATGGGTTGACATGCAGAAGAAGGCTGTAGAGATGTTCAGCCAGATAAATGATACTGCAGAATTCGCAGATAGGTTGAGTTTAGTCCTCGTAATCAGGCAGGCATTTCAACACATGATCAAGACCTTAAAAGCCTTCGACCAATGGTTAAACGACCCATTCATACTTAACTACGTAACTAAGGAGATGTTAATGGATGTTTGGTCAACAACCTACCACATATTAAATACCCTCTTAGAACTCGACATAAGACATACCCTAACGGTAAAGGAGATGGCTGAAAAACTAATCAGAGAGGGTAAAGTACCGATGTTCATAGAGTTAAGAGGCTACGAAGAAGAGGAGAGTAGGAGACCTACATCACCTCTCTAAACACAAACAAATAAGGTAGCTACATACCATACATAATTTTATGGTTAAGAGTCCCACCCTTTAAGGGCTGGAGGACACGACTTTTAAGACTGTCTTCTTAGTGAGAATCTAAGAAGCTTTTAATTATACGAGGTACTTGAAGGTGTTCCTCACCTCAACGAGGAATTAATAACCATCAGATGTGAGGGAAGTATACCTATTCCTCAAGGCGGTCTTAGCAGTACTAGCTAATGCGGCCCTCAATAACCTCAGGGAGGGTGACTCGATTAAAGAGTCGGTCCTATTCCTTAGGCTCCGCATCTCGGTTTGGGGTCAACCACCACTCCAGTTAAAACATAAATAAGTGTATGTGTACCGAATAAAAATCGGTGTTAGCTGTGGGGCCGTTAATACGTAGGTTTAACACCTTAGGCAGACCGCTTATTCAGATAGCTATGGACTTTCTAAGCATTAATGATGCTGTGAGGTTGATGGAGAAACTTAAGGGCTTAGAGGTTGATGTATATGAGGTGGGGACCCCCCTCATAAAATCCGAGGGTATTCGAGCCGTAAGGGCTGTGAGGGAGTTTGCCGACGACTCAGTAGTATTAGCTGATATGAAGACTGCAGATACTGGTAGTTTGGAGGTTAGGTTAGCTGCTGAGAATGGTGCTAATGCTGTCTCAGTTTTAGCTAGTGCTAACGATGAGGTGATAGCATCAGCGCTTAAGGAGGCGGAATCTTCAGACGTTGACGTCGTAGTCGATACTATAGGTAGGTTAAACGTCTTAAACGTTATTAGCGAGGTAGTACGGCTAGGGGTTCAGATAATTAACATACACCTAGCGATAGACGTACAGTTAAGCAGCGGTAAAACCATTGCTGACGTCATAAGTATTATAGAGGACGTAAAGAATTCCTACAAGAATTTATTAATATCAGCTTCCGGCGGTGTAAGACCCCACCACGTAGGGGACTTAGTACGTAGTGGTGTTGATATAATAGTTATGGGTTCTGCTGTTACTAAGGCTGCAGATCCGGCCGAAGTCGTTAGACAAGCACTTAGATATGTGAAGTAGAAGGGCTTAAACCTCATAGGCGGTCATTGCGTGGGTTTCTCATCAAGTCTCAGCGCTTATTAACCTCATTCATCCCTATACATTCTTAGCTTTTAAGACTTTTATAGATATTAGATATTGAGTAACCATTTAGGGTGGTCATGTATTCAGCTGTATGGGGGGAGGAAGTACAGAAGCCTAAAGCAACGTGTTGAGGCTGTTGAGGTCTTAATTGCGTATAAGGAGGTCTTCTCATATAAGGAGCTCTCAAAGCGATTAGGAATACATACATCAATGCTGTGTAGGTATGCTCAAGGACTTACAGTACCTAATGATGAGAACGTGAGGAAGGTGCTTAACATCCTGCTAAGTAAGGAGGCTGTTAGGGAGCTCATCTATAGGTCCCTCAGTAAGTATGGTTGGGAGCTCTCTAAAGTACTATCAAATCATAAAGTACTAAATGTATTAGGTCTTTACGTATCAAATAGAGTGCTGAGTAGTTTAGTAGGTAGTGGGCTTAAGTTACTTATATCATTACCTGGAACTCCTGCTTTAATAGCGTCTTTAACAGCTATTAGGTTAGGATTACCTGTAGCTTTAATACCTCACACCACTACAAAGCATTCAACAGATGTTTTCAGTATTTTTGATGAGGTGTCCCTATGTAAGGGTGATTACGTAGCGGTTATCACCGACGTACTCACAACTGAGAACTTAAACATAGTTAGAGAGTTTCTCGATAGACATGAATTAATCCTGAAGTGTTTAATATCTGTAGTACTTGTTGATAAGGAGGTGGAGAAAGAGGTGGGCAGTCTTACGTTATTTGATTACCTAATACCTTAAATTACCTAATACCTTAACCGACCTCCTCCCTGCCCTAAAGGAGGAGGCTTTCGAGTTGTAACGTAGTTGACTGGTGTTGCGGTTTAAAGTAGTTTGGACTTACCGGCATATCTTGCATCATCGCCTAACCAGTACTCAATCCTAAGTAGTTCGTTGTATTTTGCAGTTCTTTCACCCCTAGCAGGTGCTCCAGTTTTTATGAGTCCTGTCTCATAAGCCACGCTTATATGAGCTATCACGTTATCCTCTGTCTCCCCACTCCTATGACTTATAATAGCCTTCTTACCGGAGTCTACGAGCATCTTAATACAGTCCTCACTCTCTGATACTGTCCCAACCTGGTTAACCTTAATTATACATCCGTCTACTGAGTTGGAGGTTAATGCCTTCTTAACCCTCTCAACATTAGTTACTGTTAAGTCATCACCTATTAGTAGTGCCCGCCCCTTAAGAGAATTACGTAGTTCTGAGAACTCCTTAAACCCTTCCTCATGGAATGGATCTTCAATAACTTTTATCGGGTAAAGGTCTACGAGCTCCTTATAATATTCTACCATGTCTGAAGTACTTAACTCCCTACCATCAACTTTGAAGACATTCCTACCGGCATCGTAGATCTGTGATGCGGCTACGTCTAATGCTAGAAATACGTCCACACCTTCACTATATCCAGCCCTCCTTACAGCGTTGACTAATGCGTCTAGAGCCTCAGACACCTTCCTCATAGGGGGTGCGTAACCTCCCTCATCGCCGACATTTATTGCCGAGGGTCCATACCTCTCCTTAAGATATTTCCTAAGCTCCTTATAGACCTCAATAGCTATCCGTAATGCTTCTGAAAACCTATCAGCATTTACTGGTATTATCATAAATTCCTGGAATGAGAGTTCGTTCCCAGCATGAGCACCACCATTAATTAAATTCATTAAGGGAGTTGGGAGTAAGTTAGCTTTAAAACCCCCTAAAAATTGGAAGAGGGGTATGCCTAACGTATCTGCAGCTGCTTTAACATTAGCTAGTGAGACAGCTGTTATAGCATTAGCCCCTAACCTAGACTTATTGGGAGTGCCATCAAGCTCTAATACCTTCCTATCTACATACCTATAAGAAGTTGAGTCAAGTCCCCTAATAGCTGGGGCTATTACCTTATTGACGTTTTCAACAGCTCTTAAAACCCCCCTACCCCCGTAACTCCTCCCACCATCCCTTAGCTCTAAGGATTCGTAACTCCCTCTAGAAGCTCCGGCAGGTGCTGCTGCCCTACCAATACCACCACCTTCCGTTATAACAACAGCTTCAACTGTGGGGTCCCCCCTCGAATCAATTACCTGAAGAGCATATACATCTCTTATAGCAGATATCGACATAGCACACACCATACTTAAAGTTAATTAAATACATTTTATAAATATATTACAGCGGTTAAAGTTAAATAACCTTTTAGTAGATAGAAGTTTGGAATGATGTTAACGATGGGCGGTCTGAGGATTGATGAATCACTGCAGCACTGAATTACCTAACTATTAGGCTTCTAGTACTTGTTAATTGGATAGGGGTCCTCCCACCACTTGTACGGGTTTTCAACTCTGACCTCCTCCCCGCCCTTTAGGGCGAGGGTTCTGGGAGGTTTAGAGCTACATTCCCAGCTCCTGCCGGGTTCAGCTCCGCGCCCGGTCTCAGGCGCATTACCCCTACCCCGTGTAGGGCGGGGCTTGGGGGTATGGTCTTTCGTTTTCTCGATACATGTAATATAGGTAGGGTTTTTAAATTACTACTTCTTCCTATGTTTTTTCCCCTTACTTGTAGTGTCTTCACTTGTCTCTATAGGTATGACCTTCACACCAACACCTAATAACCTCCTCATAGCGTTGTCAAGGTATCTTATATACGATCCTTTCTGACCCATGAATGGGCCGAGTACGTCGCTAGATATCTTAACGGTTAGGTATGTACCGACGAAGTCTACGTCCTTAACCTTCTTCCAAACCCATGAGATTGGGTGGAGTGCTCGAATGAATTGTGTGAAGTCTAAGGTTAGTTCTACAGCCCTCACCTTCTTATTTAAGTCCTTCTCAACTGCGTTGATCCTCTCACCACCCTTACCAACCAACCTGCCTAGATGGCCTTGCTTAGCAACTATGAGTAAGCTAGGCACGTGTTCTGATGAGAGTTCGTACTTCTTAATTATGTCGTCTAACTCTACTATGGTTACTATGTCAGCATCTGGTGCGTGAGCTCTTACAGATTCTAAGGACTTAACCTCACTCTCAGTTAGTGTGCGACTCCTCATTAAATACTCAATAGCTAGTTTAATACCCCTCTTAGCCCCAGCTCTGACTATATCCTTAACTCCTAAGTCAACTACCTTAGCCTTAGACTCACTTGCCAGTACGTCTCTAAGTAGTGAGGTAGTGTCTTGATCCCCCCTACTCCTTAGGGATTGGAATATGGGGTCAGCAGCAACTATTAACCTACTATTCCTCCCAACCCTTAAGAACACTTCAATCAGCGATTCTATCTTAATTGACTGTGCATCATCTATGAATACTAACGAGTCATCGAACGTCCTACCCTTCAGGTAGTGAGTATCTACGAAGACTAACTTCCCATCATTCATTAACCTAGCTATGGTATCCCATGAGGTAAACGTACCCAATACGTCGATGACGTATGACTTAATTAACTCTATGTACTGCGGTCCTGCCTTAGCTAAAGTTAACTCCTCCCCAGTTGTAACGTCTATGAGTGGTTTTACTACTACTAACTTCTTATACCTACCGTCTAGTACGGAGTCTATCCCGAAGGCTAGGCTGAATAAGGACTTACCACTACCTGTAGGTCCGAAGACACCTACTATTTCATACTCGCTGTTATTTAGGGTGTTGACTAGGTCTTCCTGCCCGGGTGTTAACGGCTTTATTACCTCTAGCAACTTCATCTACATCACCTTCATCAGTTAGGAGTGAATGCTAAAAAATATTTAAACATTTTCGAATTCCTACACGTTAGTAGGTTCGGGATTAATTATAGTATTTAAGCATTAGATGCCATATAGATCTGGTGTTTAAGCTTGACTGAGAGGAAATTAACAACTGTATCAGTTATTAAAGCTGATATTGGCTCGTTGGCTGGCCACCACGTCGTCCACCCGGATACCTTAGCAGCTGCTACTAAGGTTTTAGCTGAGGCTAAGATTAAGGGCGTAATTGAGGATTTCTACGTAACTAATGCTGGTGATGATTTAGAGCTCATAATGACTCACCGTAAGGGCGTTGACTCACCTGAGGTCCACGGACTTGCTTGGGATGCGTTTAGAGAGGCGGCTAAGGTGTCGAAAGAGTTGGGACTATATGCGGCTGGTCAGGACTTACTTAGTGATGCGTTTTCAGGTAATGTGAGGGGTTTAGGACCCGGTGTTGCTGAGATGGAGTTTGTTGAGAGGCCTTCAGAGCCTATAGTTGTGTTTATGGCTGATAAAACAGAGCCGGGGGCCTTCAACTTACCTATGTTTAAGATATTTGCAGATCCGTTTAATACTGCTGGCTTAGTAGTAGACCCTAAGCTACATGATGGGTTTAAGTTTGAGGTCTTCGACGTGTTTGAGGGTAGGAGTGTAGAACTCTTACTGCCTGAGGAGATGTACGACTTACTAGCGATAATAGGTACTACGGGTAGGTATATTGTTAGGAGGGTTTACAGGAAGAAGGATAATGAGATAGCAGCTGTTGTAAGTGTTGAGAGGTTAGGCCTCCTAGCAGGTAGGTATGTGGGTAAGGACGACCCAGTAGCTGTGGTTAGGGCTCAATCAGGCTTTCCAGCAGTTGGTGAGATATTAGAGCCTTTCGCAACACCTCACCTAGTTGCTGGATGGATGAGGGGCTCGCACTACGGGCCTATAATGCCCGTACCTCTAAGATATTCTAAGTGTACTAGGTTTGACGGCCCTCCAAGGGTTGTTGCCTTAGGATTTCAGGTAAAGAATGCTAGGCTCGTAGGTCCTGCAGACCTATTCGACGACCCCGCATTCGATAATAGTAGGAGGATTGCTGAGTTAGTTGCTGATTACATAAGGAGGATGGGGCCCTTCATGCCTCATAGGTTAGGTCCTGAGGAAATGGAGTACACAACACTTCCTGAGGTTCTTGAAAGGCTTAAGGATAGGTTTAAAGTAGTTGCTGGTGAGCCTAAGGCTAAGAAGCCTAGGGTGGAGTCAGAACTCCTAAGCACTCACTCAAGCGAGTAGTTTAAGGTTAAAAGTTTTTTGAGGTCTTACCTTGCTTAACCCACCTATAATAGTGATTAATTATAAGGTCTACAACACATCATTCGGTCTGAACGCGTTATCCATAGCTAGAGCTGCTGAGGAGGTTTCCCAGGAGGTGGGGGTCACTGTAATTGTAGCCCCACCCCCTACTGAGATAAGGATGTTAGCAACTAATGTTAGGATACCTATATTTGCACAGCACGCAGACCCGGTGGAGTTAGGGGCTTATACAGGTCACCTACCCCCTGAAGCTGTTAAGGAGGCTGGGGCTAGGGGATTTATAGTAAATCATAGTGAGAGGAGGTTAAGAATTGATGAGATAGCTAAGCTCATTAAGAAAGCTACTGAGTTAGGTCTCATCACCCTAGCATGTGCTGACATACCTGAAGTAGCTGCTGCTATATCACTACTAAACCCAGACATGATAGCTATAGAGCCACCAGAGCTTATAGGGTCAGGCATAGCTGTCTCAAAAGCAAAGCCTGAAGTAATAACAAATACAGTATCGAAAGTACGTGAGGTAAATAAAAAGACGTTAATACTAACAGGTGCGGGGATCTCATCACCTGACGACGTAGCTAAGGCAATAGCTTTAGGAACCTCCGGAGTCCTAGTAGCATCAGCCATCATGAAAGCAAAAGAACCTAAGAAAATCCTACTAGAAATGGCTGAAGCAGCAGTAAAGACATACCAACAAAAATGAAATAGGTAATCAACAAACCATGAAGGACGTAGGTCCTAAAGACCCCCAAGGCTATTATATAATTAAGATCCCGAAGAAAAGAGACAATTAAAGAACTACTAAGCAACGTAGAACTAATACCAATAGACAATGAAAACATACTAATCCGAACAAAAAGCAGGAAGACAATCACCAAAATAATTAAGAAACTAAACCTTAAAAATTAGAGGGCCCGTGGCCTAGCCAGGATAAGGCGCCGGCCTTCGGAGCCGGAGACCCCGGGTTCAAATCCCGGCGGGCCCGCCAGTTTTCAATCCTTAAGTAAAAAACTTATTAGCTCTCTAAATGTCTCAGCTTTATAGTGCGGACTGAAACATCATGCATGACGACTTTGATTAATAGCTCTAAGTGGTGGAGGAGGAGTGTTAATACTTCAAATCCTGGCGGACTCCACTACTCTCACTACTTACGTTTCTTTCTTTTCTCACTCTTTTCCTATTGCTTCTTCCGTCGTTGTTTTTATTTGGTTGGATTTATAAATTTCTCACCCAGATTCAAAAGCAGAGACGATTAGAAATGACTGAAGGTCTACGGTTTGATCTCTATCCAATATCTTGATATGTCTTTAAAGAAGGCTTTCTCTATCTTGCTGTTAAACTCCTTAGGTGTTAGGGTTAGTATATCGAAGCTTAGTTCGTGTGGTAGTTTCATCCTTACGAATTTAACCCTATCTGTGTATTCCATACCTTCGAAGCATTCGCATATGATGAGAATGTCGACATCGCTTTCGAGTGTGTGGTCCCCTCTTGCGTAGCTTCCGAAGAGGTAGGCTGTGGCGTTGATTTCCTTAACAAGTTTTTTAAGAGCTTCTACAGCCTTCCTACGGATCTCGAAGAGTTTTTGAGACCTCATCTAAGACACCTCTAGCAGTTGAGATAGCCTCCTCTGCATGCTCCTTTAAGATCTCCTCTGAAGGTCTCTCCATGCCAGCGTTGGGGTATCTAGCTAATGTGTAGTATGTGGATAGTTTGGCTAAAGCTACCTCACTGAGGGATATGACTATAGAGTCTCTAACCCTACGGTAGAGTCTGAGAAGGTCGTGCCCCCGTGGATACTCACCTAAGACGTGGAGTGTTAAGGCCTTTAAAGCCTTTTCAACAGCTTGATGAGCTGCGAAACAAGCCCAATTATAATCACCTATATTAACACTAGCCTCAGCATGCCTGAGATCAGCCCTAGCCTCAGCCAACCAATTCAAAACCTCATCCCTAATAGGCATAGACCACCATACCAGAGACTCTACCTACCTCTAAATAAATCAACAAACAGAATAAACCTTACCACACCAGTGTAAAGACCCCCAACATACCTTTCAGAAGTAGCGGAGTTAAAGCAATATAACTTTAAAACCATATGCAGAGTACTCAGCTATGAGAGGCGGGCATTAAGATCTGAGATACCGCGAGTAAGTTTAAGTCCTTGCTCTAGACTAACTTTTAAAGTATCAGTAGTGTATTGTGGTTAGCTAGCCCTCTACCTTCCTCAACCTTTCCAGCGAGCCATCCTGATTTCATCCGTTATAAGTATGATCTGCATAACTCTGCCTGCTGAAATCTCCCTAGCATAAGAGCTTCTCGTAAAACTGTTTCAGATCTCACATCAATAATATATGATTAGTCTATGTTATTCTTCACTACCACTATTGTACAGACTTACTCCCTATGTAAGTATTTACAGAATTTGTTGACTACCTCGTCACCATTAGATAATAAACTCCTCATTACCAATAAATTCCTCATAAAGCCCAACAGCATGTGTAATACCGAGAGATCTATCCCTGATATACGTAACTCGCTTCCTAATACTACGTACTATTGAAAGCTTACTCATCGAGCTTCTCCAGTAGTTAACTTACTGTATATCTCTCTAGCGTTTTTAACTAGTTTTAGGAAGGTCTTAAAGCATTTATTGTATGTGGTGCAGGCCTCTGGTATCGGGTGTATGTGCTCCCCCTCCGAGCCATCCTTCAAACTCTCTAAACTTCTCACATATCCTAAAGCTTTTAGAGCGGTATTTGAGGCACCTATTACTACGGCGTCGCGTGGGCTTAAATGCATAATTATCGGC
>Ga0105163_1000803_pt1 | contig 17836 bp, 22 predicted proteins | sample JNZ110809AmetaG_FD_81531 | JGI IMG/M metagenome (GOLD analysis project Ga0105163, IMG submission 81531) | Hot spring microbial communities from Jinze hot spring, China to study Microbial Dark Matter (Phase II) - JNZ 110809A | ecosystem: Environmental > Aquatic > Thermal springs > Hot (42-90C) >... | reverse complement strand
ATCATATTGAATTAAACCTTAAGAAAAAATTTTATGACTTAGAGAAATCGGAAGAAAAAACCATACAATTGATTGAAAAAAGGATTTTGTGTAAAGCTTGTTCTATGAAATCTTCAGGTTACTTCCAAGCAATTCTTCAAGTTAGAGCTCCTTCGAGCCTTTTAGAAGAAATTAAAGAAGATGTGGAAAAACAAATAGAAGATTTGAGCAAGTACGACAAACTTGCTTTCATATCCAAATTTCAAGAATTGAAAAATGGTTTCGACATTTTCATAGGATCGAGAAATTGTGCTAACCAAATAGCAAGAAATCTAAAATTGAAGTACAAAGCCAAAATGAAAGTTTCTAAAAAGTTTGCTGGGTTAATTAAAGGGAAAAAAGTTTATAGAGACACAATACTCATTTCACTTAAATCTTAATAATATGAAAAGTAAAAAGTGATTTTATGGCAAAAAAAGACGAGCAAACTCAAGAAGAGCTTGAAATTGCGCGTATAAGGATACCAAAAGAAGGTGAAGTTTTGGGTAGAGTTGAGATGATGCTTGGAGGAGACAAGCTTAGAGTTGTTTGTGAAGACGGAAATGTGAGGATTTGTAGAATTCCGGGAAAACTTAGGAAAAAGATTTGGATTTTGGTCGGAGATTTGGTTTTAGTTCAACCTTGGAAAGTTCAAAGTAATGAAAGAGGAGATATAATTTTCAAATATACGCCAACGCAAGAAGGTTGGTTGAAGAGAAAGGGTTTTATTAAATGATATCATCCATAAAAATTCCTGAAGAGAGGCTCAAAAAATTTAGAATTTATTCAAAAGAATTGGAAAAACTTGCTAATTGTAAAATTAGAATAAATGAAGAGATAACAATTGAAGCGGAAGACCCAATAATGGGGATGAGAGTTAAAGATGTTGTGAAAGCTTTTGGAAGAGGTTTTGATTTTGAAGATGCTTTGAATTTGCTTGATGAAGAATATTGTTTAGAAACTATAAACGTTCAAGATTTTTCAAGGTCGAAGAAGAGGATGGTTGAAATTAAAGGAAGAGTCATAGGGAGGCAAGGGAAAGCAAAAAAATTAATAGAAAAATATACAAATGTTAAAATTACAATCTACGGGAAAACAATATCAATAATAGGGAAATGGGAAGAAGTGCAAAAAGCAAAAAGGGCTGTTGAAAGTTTGTTGCAAGGAAGGAAACATGGTACAGTTTTTAGAAGCTTGATGGAGGGAAGGTATGGTTGAAGAGAGCATAGCCGAAAAGATGGCAAAAGATATGAAAGAAGTTTCAGTAGCAGAATTTTTCGAGAAGAATAGACATCTGCTTGGTTATGAGAATCCGGCTAAAGCTTTGCTAACAGTTGTTAAAGAGGCAGTGGATAACAGCTTAGATGCTTGTGGAGAAGCTGGAATTTTGCCTGAAATAAAAGTTGTCGTTAAACAAACAAATGCAGATAGGTTTAAAGTTGTCGTGGAAGACAATGGTCCTGGAGTAGTTGAATCGAAAGTCCCTTACGCTTTTGGTAAATTTTTATATGGCTCGAAGTTCCATAGGATGAGACAATCGCGTGGCGTTCAAGGTTTAGGTATACATGGAGCAGTTCTTTATTCACAATTAACTACAGGAAAACCAACAAGAATCACAACTAGCACAGGGAAAGACATACATATTTTTGAGTTGATGATAGATGTAGTTAAGAATGAGCCAATAGTTCTTTCTCACAAAGTAGAAAAAAATCCAAACAAATGGCATGGTGTTAAGATAGAAATGGAAATCGAAGGAAGGTATGTGGAAAGAGCACAATCAGTTCTTGAATATTTGAGACAAACTGCAATAGCAAATCCATATGCTAGAATAATTTTTGACGGACCAAATGGCAAAATAGAATTTGAAAGAAGTGTAAACGAAATGCCAAAGCCTCCAAGAGAAATTAAGCCTCATCCTTATGGCGTTGAAATAGGTTTGTTGAGAAGAATGCTTTCAACTACCAAAACAAGGACTTTGGTCCAATTCTTAACTTCAGAATTTTCTAGAGTTGGGAAAAAATCTGCCGAGCAAATTTGCAAGTTGGCTAAACTTGAATTTAGAAGAAAGCCTCAAGAACTAACACACGAAGAATCTGAAAGGTTGCATAAAGCCATGCAACTTGTAAAGCTAGTTTCTCCGCCTACAGACTGTCTTTCGCCGTTGGGAGAAAAATTGATAGAAGAAGGTTTAAAGAAAGAGACTGGAGCAGAGTATGTGGTTGCTGTTACAAGGGCACCGAGCGTTTATAGAGGGAATCCCTTCTGTGTGGAAGTTGGTTTGGCTTATGGTGGTAAACTCCCACAAGACCAAACAGCTCAACTTTTAAGGTTTGCGAACAAAGTTCCTTTACTCTACCATCAATCAGACTGTGCTTTAACAGAAGCTGCTATCGAAACAGACTTCCGTAGATATGGCTTATCACAATCAGAAGGTCAACTTCCTTTTGGCCCTTTAGCTATATTCATCCATTTCGCTTCAGTTTGGGTTCCATTCACTTCTGAAGGAAAACAAGCTATAGCAAAATACCCAGAAATAATGAAAGAAGTTAAACTAGCTTTGCAAGATGCTGGAAGAAAATTGGCTTCTTACATAAGGCAACAGAAGAAGCTTAAAGAAAGGCAATTGAGAAGACAAATTTTTGAAAGGTATATGCCAGTAGTTGCCGAATGTTTGGAAAAGTTGGTAAATAAAGATAAAAAGTTGATTTTAAATAAACTTCAAGAAATGATTAAGAAGAAAGTTGAGGTTGTTGAAAATGGAGAAAGCGAAGAAGAAGCTGGAAGAGTTGGGAAATAAAATATGGAAAGACATAGAAAAAGGAGAAAACCCTAGCATACAAATTCCGATAAGGTCTTTGAGCAATGTTTTTTATGATCAAAAAACTAGGATGTTGATGCTAGGAAATAAAACCGCAAGCAGATATTTCTTTAACATTGCTCATGCCAAAAAATTCATGCAAACTCTTCTAGTAGCAGCTTTTTGCAAAGAGCTGATAGACCAAAATCTTCACACAAGCTTGAGAGATTTGTTTTATGCTTTGAAGAGAACTTTACCAAACTCGCAAGAAAATACTTTCAACGAGCAGAATGAAAGCGACCCAATAGTTGTCGATTTGGAAGTAACTTTAGATGTTTTAAGAGAGCAATTGCATTTAAATGCTGATGTGAGAGGGAGAGTTGTCGGTAATGTTGTTATAGAAGATAGAGGGGATTTGGTAGATTGGAGTAAGTTGGGAAGTGGAGGATGGGCAATTCCAAGCAACGTAGAAGATATAATTTTCAAGAAAGTAAAAGCTGATTACATTTTAGTGATAGAGAAGAATGCAGCTTTTGAAAGGTTGCACGAAGATAAATTCTGGCAAAAACACAAAGCAATTCTTGTAACTACTCAAGGCCAACCTGCAAGGGGGACAAGAAGATTAATTCAAAGACTAGCAACAGAATTCAACTTACCAGTTTATGTTTTTACCGATTTAGATGCTTACGGGCTTTACATTTACTCTGTAATAAAATATGGTTCAATAAGTCTTGCTCATGTTTCAGATAGGCTTGGAACACCAAATTCTAAATTTTTAGGTTTGACGATGGACGATATAGATAACTTTGGTCTTAAAGATTTCACTATAAAAGCTGAAGAAGTTGACATCAAAAGAGCTCAAGAAATGCTCAAGTATGAATGGTTCCAAAAAGAAGAATGGCAGCGTTTACTCAAGTCTTTAATTCAAAGAAAAATAAAAGCTGAATTAGAATCGCTTTCAGGTAAAGGTTTAAAATTCATCACAGAAACTTACTTGCCGACAAAAATTAAAAACCAGGAATTTTTGGATTAATTTATATTTTTTCAACAAAAAATTTGCATTATGCAGTTTGCTTTAGTTCCAGCTTACAATGAAGAAAAAACTATTGAAGAAGTTGTTCGCAGACTAAAAAAAGTTGGTTTAAAAGTAATTGTAATTGATGATTGCTCAAAAGACAGAACATTTGAATTAGCTAAGAAAACAGGAGCAATTGTTCTTAAGCATGAAGTTAACAAAGGTAAAGGAGAAGCTATAAAAACAGGGATAAATTTTTTGCTGAAAAGATATCCTAAAGTTGAAAATGTTGTTGTGATAGATGCAGATATGCAGTATTTACCAGAAGAAGCGATAAATCTCCTTAAACCTTTGAAAGAGAAAAAAGCAGATTTTATCATGGGAAAAAGAGATTGGTCTAAAGTGCCTTCAAGGCACAAGCTTGGAAACTTTGTTTGGAGGAGCTTCTTCAACTTTCTCTTTGATCAAAAACTTGAAGATACAAATTGCGGTTTTGTTGCTTTTTCAAATAAAGCTATGGATAAAATAAAAGATTACTTACATGGAGGATACATCCTTGAAAGTGAAATGTTGGTAGCAGCTATAAGGAATAATTTGAAAATAGGGCAAGTTCCTGTAGAAGTTAGATATAAAAAACTGGCTGGAATAAAAAAAGGAGTGAGAATGGTCTTAGGAGTTTTAATTTTCATAGTTAAAGAAGGGGTGAAATATAAGCTTTCAAAGTTAATGGATAAATTAATTAAATGAGAAAATAATTAAGATGGGACGGTAGCTCAACCCGGGAGAGCAACCGTTTGGCTCTATATCGCCTGAAGAGCGATGTGTTGTGGGTTCAAATCCCACCCGTCCCATAAAATGGCAAAAATTACAATTGTTCAATTAGGTAAAATTTCTGAGAATTTGCTCTCTTCTCTTACTTCTGAATTGAGGGAAATTTTTGGATTTACAACAGAAACCACAAATCCCGTAGAAATACCAAGAAATCTTTACAATTACATAAGGCAACAATACCCTGCGCCTTTGATTTTAAGGTTTCTTGAAGAAAATTTCAAGGGAAGAGTTTTAGGTATAACTGATAAGGATTTGTATGCTGAATCTTTGAATTTTGTTTTCGGTCAAGCTTATTGCCCTGGTAGAATAGCTGTTGTTTCAACCCATAGGCTTAATCCAGAATTTTACAAGCAAAAACCTAATGAAGACCTTTTGATTGAAAGAACAATTAAAGAAGCTGTACACGAAATCGGTCATACCCTTGGTTTAAGGCATTGTACAATTTCTTCTTGTGTTATGAGCTTTTCAAACACTGTTGGAGATGTTGATAGAAAGAGCAAAAATTTTTGTCAAAATTGCTTTAGGAATTTAAAAATTTGAAGAGAAAAAATTTTTAAAGACTAGCAAAATAAATTAGTTGTATGGTAGAGAAAGTTTGGGAAGGGGAATTGATTGAAAATAGGGTAATAATTTGGGATAAAGATTCTGTTAAGCTTTATGACGATTCTGGCTATGGCAAACCTTTGCCAGAAGAAAATCCAAATAGGTTGGAATTGGAGCTTGTAGAAGCAGCTTTCTTGTTGGAAAAAGGAAAAATAAAAGTTTTTGTTAAGGAAGATAGCGGAAAAAAATATTTGAGTTTGGGAGAATTGATGGAAATAGCTTCCAAGATTGTGAATCAATTTCACCCTCAATTCATAGTTTACCGAGATTTAAGGGAAAGGGGATATCTTGTTAAAACTGGATTTAAATTTGGAGCCCATTTCAGGGTTTACGATAGAGGAGTAAAACTTGTGAGAGGGCCTAAAGCTCCTCATGAACATACAAAATTTGTTGTGCATGCTGTGCCAGAAGAAGCAGCTTTTTCTTTACCGGAGATGTCAAGGGCTGTGAGATTAGCTCACAACATAAGAGCAACTTTCGTTTGGGCAGTGGTTGATAGGGAAGGGGATTGCACTTATTACGAAATAAAGAGGCTTACCCCTTAGCCAGTGATTTCAATGGGCAGAATCAAAACTTCTTTTATCAAAAGAATAGCTAAAGATTTGTTGGAGAAAAATCCTGAAAAGTTTTCAAGTGATTTTGAAACTAATAAAAGAATGGTGGAAGAGCTCATAGATATAAAATCGAAAAAGATAAGGAATGTTGTTGCAGGCTACATAACTTCTTTGAAGAAAAGAGCTGAAAAATAAATTATTCTCAAAAAACCATATTTAATTTAGGTGTGAATGAAAGCTCAAATAGATGAGTTTGCTCTCGTGTTGTTAGCAGGATTAATATTGATAGGAATTTTAGCAGTTGTTTGGACAACTCAAGCAGCTCAACAATTAACTGTTACACCAGATTCAAAATATTTGACTTTAGCAAGAGGCTCTTCTTCCTATTTCTTTTTGTTCTTGAACGGAAGTGCTTCCAACGTAACTTTAAGAGCTTCAGGTGAAATTGCAAGCTGGATAAGTTTTGATATTCAAAATTTTGATGTTTTTGGGAAAGAAAAAGTGACTGTTTATGTCAATGTACCAAGCTATGCTTCTTACGGCTTACACAGAGGCGATATTTACGTTGAAGCTTTGGGTTATCAAAAAAAGATTTCAGTTGTGATTAACGTTTCAACCACAACTGAAGAAGAAATGAAAATCATAGAATTCGGAGATTTTAAAGTGGGTTATATAATTGGTGAAGAAGTAGTAAAGAGGAAAGAAGGTCTAATAGTTGAGAAGAGTTTTTTCAAAGAAATTTCACCAAGTTTTGCTGTCGTCATTCCAGAAGATAAGTTGCCGATGATTAAAGAAGGTTATATGAGAGTTATAATTGAGCAAACAAATGGTCTTGGCGATTTGGTAATAGAATTGAACAAACAGAAAATCTTTGAAGGAAGAGTTGGTGTTGGTGAATTAATTTTACCTATCCCAAAAGAATTGATGAAGAAATCAAATTCAGTCTTCTTAAAAACAACATCACCTTTAGCTTTCTGGTCGAGCTCAATTTATGAAATAAGTTTGATTGAGTTTGCAGTCGAATACAATGGCACTATTTTCAAAAATTTTGAGTTTGAGCTGAGTGATATGGAAGTGAAGAATTTTAAACAAGGGACAATTTCATTTTTCGTTAAGCGATCAAGTGAAATGGTCGGAGAAGGTGAATTGATAATTAAGATAAACGACCAGAAAATTTATGAAGGTGTGCCATTCCAATATTTGAGGAAAAGTTTTGGTGCAGAAGCAAACCTTCAACCAGGAATCAACAAAATCTCTTTTTCAACAAAAGAAGGAGCTTCCTATTTACTTGAAAATGTGAAACTTACAATCAAAATGTATTAAATCAAAATCAAAACTCTCAAGAAATCTCTTATTGCTGTTGAAGCACCAAGCATACCAATCATCAATTTTATGAAATTCCTCATCTCTTTTTCTTTTGAAAATTTGTCTAAGATCATTAAAATTGAAAAAACTGTAAGGGCTTTGAAGAAAATGAAAGAAATTGGGCTGAAAGAAGAAATCAGAAGTTTCGGTAAAACATGCATCTCTTTGTAGCCGAAATAATTTATCCCAACGAAAGTTACAGTTGCATCAAAAGTATGGATAAAAAGGACAAACTTGTTCTCTTCACTCCATTTAAAAAATTTCAAAACAAGCCAAGGGGCTGAAAAAATTAAGGTTAAAAAAGCTGCATAAAAATTTGAGATTTTTGAAAAGAGGGAAGAAAGAATTAGAGCTGAAGGTAAAAATCCGGAGAAAAACAAAAGTTTGAAGTAAGGGGTTTCAAATTTTTTCTGAAATTGAAGAGAAAGAATTAAAGCTAAAATCAAAAAAGAGCCGATTGTTAAATAAATCAAAGGTGTAACGAAGAAAATGCTATTCAAGAGATTTAAATCTTCAAGAACTCTCAAACAGCTTCCAAGCAAGATGAAAGGCGAAATTGAAGTTGCAAATTTTGCATCAATTTTGATTTTCAATTTTTTAAGAAAAAGGAAGAAAAGGTAAGAAGCTAAAAGGAATTCAACAGCGTAAACAAAAGTGTTTAGAAAAGTGTAGCTTGGTTGGGGTAGAAACAATAAAGATAAAAGATTTTTTAAATAGCTGAACATATACAAAAAATTGTTTTTGTTTGATTTAAATGGGTCCGTTGGGAGTTGAACCCAATTCTCCGCTGTGTGAGAGCGGCGTCCTACCGTTAGACTACGGACCCAATATTATTTATTTAAGCCTATAAATTTAATTCATGATTCTATCGAGAGAAGAAATCTTGGAAAGGATAAAGAAATATAATCTTATAGAAGATTTTTTAAATCTTGATAAACAACTACAGCCAGCAAGTTTTGATTTGACCTTAAGAGAAGTTTATGATTTGAAGACTTCAGGTCAAATAGATTTTTCGAATCAAGAAAGAAAGCTTCCTAATCTAGAGAAAATTAAATTTAAGCACGGTTGGCTCAAGCTCAAACAAGGCTGTTATCTCATAACTTTCAATGAAATTGTGAATGTACCAAATGATTTGATGGCTTTTTTAAGGCCAAGGTCTTCTTTGGTTAGAATGGGAGCAACTGTAGTTTCTTCTCTCTGGGATCCAGGATATCAGGGAAGAAGCAATTCATTGCTTGTAGTTTTTAACAAAAATGGAATAAAAATAAAAGAAAATGCAAGGATAGCTCAGTTTGTTTTTCTGAAACTGAACAAACCCACAAGACACCTTTACTCAGGAATTTACAAAGGTGAAAACATTTCAAAATTGTCTTAAATTTTTTTGAGATAGAAATTTCTCTTTCTTTTGTTCAAAATTTTCATCAAAAACAGGCTTGCTATAGGAGCAGTAAAATGAGTATTTTGGTTTTTCATTGCTGAGCAATTTTTGCAGTTTTATGCTACTTTGGTTGCAAGGAAGAGAAGAAAGTAAAGAGAGCTAAAAAGTGAATTTAAAATTCTCTTAAATTCATATTTAAAATTAGATTTTTCCATTTATTTGTTCCAATTTTACTTCTCAAAAATAAAGAACCGACTCTTGCTAAAGAACTTCTAAAGAAACCTATCTTCGGATTGTACCAATCCAAAAATTGTTTACATGGAAATTGCCTACATTCTATACAAGTTAAAACGTCATTCTTCGTTACGCATTGATAAATAGGACAAACTTTGAATCTAGTAAACCTTTTTAGAAACCAAGGCTCGCCTTTTGTTTCTATACAGCCTTTGCATCTAATTTTGAAATCTTTACAAATTTCACAAAAGGCTCCACAAGGAGGAATTTTTAATTTTATGAAGTCACTTTTCTTTTTCGAGCCACAATTTCAATGCTTTTGTAGTTTCTTCTCCAAAATGGCCTCTCAAAGTTCCATGTTTTTTAATTATTCTTGCTTTAAATTCTCTTAGTATAGCATCATCAACATCATTTACCATTAGTCTGCCCATAACACCACTAATAATATTTAACCGACAAGTATTTAAATATGTATGTTTATATGATATTATAGAGATAAAATGATAAAGTGATAGATATGGAAGAGAAAAATAAAATTTTAGGCACGTTACCACGTGAAGTCCAGAGAATGGTTAAAGGGTTTTATGAGCATTTAAAAGGCAAAAATTTCTCAAAATTAACTAAGAACGATAAAGAGAAGCTCAAAGAAATATTGAAAAAACTTTATTGGAACTATAAATTAAGTTTAAGAAAAATAGCTTCGTTATTTGAAAAAGATTATGACACGATTTATAAATGGTTTTCAAAACTTAACATTAGAAAAAGGAGTCTTCATGAGGCAGCTTCTCTCAGAAGAAATCCAAACAGACAATTCCTTTTAAGATTGTTGCCTCGTAGCTTACGGTTAGAAATTGAAAAATGCAAGAAAGAAATTAAACCTAAAAAAGTAAACATTCCTTTCCAATTGCTTAAGAAATTATACAAAGAAAATAAATTAAGCGCTTCTAAAATTGGCATTTTGTTTGAAGTTAATAGAAGAACTATTGAAAACTTACTTAAAAAATTTAAAATAAAGACACGAAGGAATATTCAGAAAAGAGTTGTTGATCAAAAAGAGAGGAATCTTCTCTTAAAGAAAGTTAAGCCAAAAATTCGTAAAATTGTGAATGAAATTTATAACAAATTTAAAAAGAGAAAATCATTAGGATTAGCTATAAGTTCGGAAGAAATCCCCAAAGAAGTTCTGGAGCATCTATACTTGGAATGTAAATTAAGTTCAAGGGAAATAGGTTTGCTTTTTGATTTAAGTGGTGCTAAAATTAGAAAGCGATTAGAAAAATACAACATTCCAAGAAGAAGTATTTCAGATGCTCTTTCAAAATATCCAAGAAGACCATTTGTAGAAAATAGCAGAGAAATGACAAAATTAAAATGTTACTTATTAGGATTAAGATGTGGAGATTTGTATGCTTTTCTTGATGATAAAAGAGTTGTATGCACTGTTAGTACAACTCATCCAGCATGGGAAAGATTAATGAACAAGTTGTTTGGAAATTTTGGTTTCATCAGGAAGTACCCATTTGAAAACAGAAAAGGGGAATATGCATGGAGGATTTCGGCTTATTTAGACAGATCTTTTTCTTTTTTGGCAGAGAAATTAAATAAAGTACCTTCAGAAATACTTTTGAATAAGGAATTGTTTTTAAATTTTGTAGCAGGTCTTATAGATTCTGAAGGAACAGTCGCTTTGGACATTTATAATAACTACTTAAGATTTTGGATAAATATCACATCGACAGATTTCGAATTGCTAAATGATGTAGCAAAAGGTTTTCTGAATAGAGGATTTAAACCTCTTTTATTTCAAGGAAAAATAAACAAAGATCATTTTGGGAAAAGAATTGTGTGGAATCTGAGAATAGGAAGGAAAGGTGAAGTGAAAAAATTGTTAAGATTATTGCCACTCAGACATGAAGAAAAAATTAAGAAAAGTAGGTTAGTGCTGAATTCTGATAATAAACCATTAGAGGAGATAGAAAAAGAATGGAAGTTTTTATCAAGTAAAATTAAAAAAGATACAATAAAGTATAAAGAATTGGCTAAGAAGACACTAAAATTCAGTTAGACTTTTTTGGTAATGAAAGCTCTGTTTAGGAATAATTCTTTCATCGAAAATTGGTTGACCATATCGACCATCTGCCCCTTGTATGTATTTGACTTTTCCTTCCCTTACTCTAATTATTGCATCTGCAATTTTCTCATTCGTAACTTTTAACAATTCTTCTTTCGTCACATTTAGAAGAACATTCAGCTCATTCCCAAATTTTTCTATAAGCTTGTCATGCTCTTGCAAAACTTTTTTCGAATAAAGTTCTCCAGACCCCCAAGCAAAAGAAATTATTTCATACAATGGCAACAAAGTTTTAAAAGGTATTGCATCCTTGGGCACAAAACCTTCAGGCCTATCAGCCAATTCTTCAACTCTGTGCAAAACACCAATAGTTAATTTTCTTCCACATTTTGGGCAAGTGTTATTCAACTTAATAGCATCTTTTGGATGCAGGCTTATCCCACAGTTACGATGACCATCCCAATGGTATTTTCCGTAATTTGCATCAACTTCAATTGTGTACAAAAACTTCTTTTTATCCTTCTTTTTTATCGCATCTACAATTTCCCAATAACTAAGCTTTTCTAAATCGAAAACATTTGCTTCCCTTCCTAGACGCCATGGATGAGGCGAATGGCTATCACTGTTTGAAACCAAAGTGAACTTGTCTAAGGAAGATAACCTCCAATTCATGTCTGGAGTGCTGCTCAAACCAGTTTCTAAAGAAAAAATATGCTTTGCTTGATCTTGGTAACATTCTTCCACAGAATCAAAGCCTGATTTACTTCCAAAACAGCTCATCCAAGGCGTCCAAGCGTGTGCTGGATAAATCAAAATCTCATTGCTAATTTGAATTAAAATTTCTACAAGCTCTGCTGCACTCAAATTCAAAATTGGTCTACCATCAGAAGCTAAGTCTCCATATTTTTTTAAAGCTTCATTTATTTGATTTACAACATCAAAGCTGGGGGCATGGATGACATGATGAACCCTTTTCATCATTCCTTCAACTTCAAAGTAAGTTGCAACTTCGCTAGTCAAAGTGAACAAGATACCATTGAATTCAAACAATCCACTATTCTCTACCGGTTTCAATTTATTTTTCAATTCATTAAACCATTTTGGGTGTGTGAAGTCACCTGTTCCAACGATGTTTAAACCTTTAATTTTTGCACCTTTAGCTATTCCTTCTAAATTCATTTGCTTGCTCGTAGCTCTGCTCCATGCTGAATGTATATGAAAATCTGCTATTATTTCCATTCACTTCACTTAAAAGAATCTTGAAACTAAGAGGAAGGCAAAGATCATGAGCAAAAACCAGAGCCATGGCTTCCATTGAATTATTTTACTTCCATCTAAAGGCGGAATCGGTAAAAGGTTGAAAAAAGCAAGCCATGCATTCACATTTGAAATAAAGCTAAGGAAAGAAATAGGGTAGAAGATTGAAGCAAAAACGAGATTTACCAATGGCCCAGATAAAGCAATTATCCCATTTTCAGGAATTGTAAGCCTAGTAACTCTAAATCCCCATCTTGAAAATCTATATGGCCTTATTATCACAGCCCCAGGTGCCACGAATTTTAAGCCAAGGAACATTAACAAAACGCCTAAGAGTAAGCCTAAAGGCCACATTTCATAATAAGCAGAGCAATGGAATTTAATCGCAACGAATTTGTGAGCTAGTTCATGAAAAACGAAAGCTAGGGTGACTGTTATTAAGTAGAGAAAAAAAGCTTCAAATCTTGGATAAGCAAAGATTAAAGAAATTGCTAAAGTGGAAATTGCTAAATCTTTTATTTCTTCTCTAGTGAAAAGTTCTTTCAAATTCATTCAAATCATCCCATGAAATATTTCAAAGCTTCTTCAACATTGCTAACTTCTTTAACAGTAATTCCAACACTCTCGCTTACATCAACTTTTTTTGGTAAATATTCTGTAGTGCAATATAATATAGGGCCAATTTTTCTGCACTCTCTTTTTGGTGTGTAAGTGATTTGAACTCCTTGACCTTTTGGAACTAAAAATATTTCCATCCCTTCTTCTTTAACAGCTCTTGCTTTTTCTTCTATCCCCCCAACAACACCAATTGTTCCATCAAGGTTTATTGTTCCAGTTATGCTAACTTTTTCATTCAAGCTCTTATTTTGCAAAGCAGCTATAGTTGCTATAGTTAAAGCTGCTCCAGCTGAAGGCCCACCTATAACAGAAGCATTAGTTTCAATTTGATAAATTAAATCAATTTTGGAAGTGTTGATTCCAGTTATTCTTTCAGCCACATTTTTGGCTATTTGAATGGAATTTTGAGTGTCTATGAAAAAAAGCAAATGGTTTATGTCTGTCAAAACTCTTCCTTTACCTTCAACAGCTTCAACCACTAAGGTTGTCATCACTCCATTTCCTTCATTGTCTACAGCAGGTATTTTCATTCTCACAACATTTCCTTTTGAGGGCAAAGCTTCCTTAACTGAAGGAACGAACTCAACTTTCACTTCTTTTGTGGAAAGGTAAGAATGCAAAAATAACAAACATGCCAAAACAAAAATTGAAATTAAAATTGCTTCTTTTTCCATAAAATTACCTTTTCTTTGAAAAATAAAAAGCAGGAGGTCGCTTTCGGTGGATGTAGCTTAGCAAACTATTTAAACCCAAGCTATCTTCTCAGTCCTGTTTGCCACAAGCATTGAGCTTCCCACCTTACAGTTGCTCGATTCCTCGCCTGGCTGGGTTCGGTGGGAAGTCAACCCTGTGGGACAAGACTTCTTAGTCGATAGCTTGGAATAGTTTACCAAGCTACACCGCCCTCAAGCTTTGGTCGGCCATATAGACCATTTGCCACTGGCTTTTGCCAGTAGAGAGGGCCTAGCTCTCCGACCAGGGACCTCCTGCAAAAAGAAATAGGAATAGAGAAAATTTAAACTTTTTTGAAAGGAAAGCTTTAAATACTTCAACTTAACATTACATACACATATAGGTGACAATCAATGGACTTCGAAGAATTTGAAGAAACTTGGGACGAAGGAGAAGAAGAGGAAGAAGAAGAGGAAGAAGAGGAAGAATGGTAACTTCTTGGCTTTACTTCTTCTTTCTTTTGTTTTTTGTTAACTATTTAAGGCAAGAAGGCAGGAAAAATCTTTATATTCTCATTTAATCTAATCTAAATTAGGTGTAAAGATGGCAATATTTGAAGGAGCATTGGGTTTGGGAGTAGGGTTTTTGTTGGCAATAGCCCTTGCGCAATATGCAAAAATAAAACTAACAAAAGGATGGCAACTCTTAGTAGCATCAGCAGTTCTTTTCCTCTCAGTTGCAGCATGGTCTTCTCCTGCTGTAGCTGCTTACATTTCCCCAAACATTGGCTTGTTAAGAGAAGCTTTTGAAATTGTTGCTTGGTTGCTTGCGCTGCTAGGAGCTTTGCTAATAGTTTACGAAGGATTGGTAGAAATCTTTTAGGCAGACAAATTTTGCCTTTTTATTCTTTTTAGAAGTTTTTGGCTCATGTAGCGTAGAGATGTTTATCTAGCCTTTTCTTCTGAATTAACCAAAAATCAAAGCATTGTTGAGAAGTGTTAATGAATAGTTTGTTCTTGTAATCTTCTTGACAAGCTAATTTTCGTAACAGTGTTAGGATTTGTGGTAAGAATTTAAAGGCTTAGGTTAAAAATACTTCTTAAAATTTTTATGTTTTTGTGCAGGGGGTGGGATTCGAACCCACGAAGGCACTAAGCCAGCAGGTTCCTTCTTTCATCTTTTATCAAAGCTCAACCAACTTGAGCCTGCCGCCTTTAACCGCTTGGCTACCCCTGCTTATTAATAATTTAGGAAAAGAAAAAATTTATCCCATTGATTGAATTTCTTCTCTCAATTTTTCAATTTGTGCTTTAAGGTTTGAAAGAACTTCTTTCATCTCAGACTTTCTTTGAATTTCTTCTCTCCTTTCTTCTTTCACACCTTCAGCCAAAAGTGCTGATTTTAAAAAGTTGAGTCTGTTTTCAAACCTATTGGCATTTTCTCTTATCAGCTCAATAGTTTCTTCCCTAACTCTTTCGCTTTCTTCAAATATTGAAAGGGAGCTTTTAATCAATTCTATTATACTTCTCAACTCTTCAATATTTTCAAGTATTTCTTCATACCTTTCAACTTTTATGAAAAGTGGTATGCTTTTCTTGAAAATTGGTCTCGGTTTTTCTTCTAAAGCAACACTTTTCTCAATTTTCGGCAAAGTTTTTTCTTCTACTTCTTCAGATTTTTCTTTCTCTAGCTGAATCGGCATTCCAATTTGCTTTATTTCTTCTAAAGTAGGAAGCTTGATTTCTTCTTGGTGTTCGGGAATTACCAATTCTTCCTTTTTTTTCTTTCCAAATAGCATACAACTCTAATTATACTTTTTGTAATTTTAGGATATAAATATGCGCTGGCCGAACAAGGAAAGAAGGGTTTAATTCTCACTTTAGTTCACAGTAGTTCACAAATTTTCAACAAACAAAGTGAGAATTATGAGTGAACTTTCAGAAAGAGAAAAGCAACTGATCGATCAATTCCTTAGAGACATACAACTCGAAAACGGTAAAAAATTGAGCGATAGGAGAATTAAAAAGTATGTCATTTGCTTGAAAACTGTCAAAAGGAAGTTTCTTCAGAATCTAATCAATCCAACTTTGGAAGATATCAAGAATGCTGTGATAAGCATTGAAAAGAGCAACTACAAACCAAAAACCATCAAAGATCTCAAAGTGATTTTGAGAAGATACTTGAAGTGGTTAAACCGAATCAATAGCGTTAATTTAGATCTTTCATGGTTTAAAGTAGGGAATGCTGAAGCATCTTTGCCTGAAGTTTTAACTGAAGAAGAGGTAAAGAAGTTGATTGAAGTTACGGATAACTCAAGAGATAGAGCGCTTGTTTCTGTTTTGTATGAAGGAGGTTTGAGGGCAGGAGAATTGCTAAACATGAAACTTAAAGATGTGAAATTCGATTCTTTGGGATGCGTGGTAAAAGTTAACGGAAAAACAGGAGAAAGAATAGTGAGGTTGGTTTTCAGCAGAAAAGCTTTATGCGAATGGATCGAAAAACATCCTTTTAAGAATGATCCTGAATCACCACTTTGGGTAACAAAGTATGATTTCAAGAACGGCAGGGAAACATTTAAGCAACTGAAATACGGAGGGCTTAAGCTATTGCTTAAAAAACTAGGAGAAAGGGCAGGGATCAAGAAGAGGATACATCCTCACTTGCTAAGACATTCGAGGGCAACTCATGTCGCTCCTTTCCTTTCTGAAAGCGTCATGAAAGCATATTTCGGATGGGCTATGGATTCCAAAATGGTTAAGACTTATGTCCACTTGAGCGGTAAGGATGTTGACAATGCAGTTTTGAAAATGTATGGAATAGAGAATAATGGAAAAAAACCAACTTTGTTTGATTTAATCGATTGTCCAAAGTGCCAGCAAAAAATTTCAAGGCTAGATGATTTTTGTCCATACTGCAATTATCCCATAAATCAAAGGTTCGCAATAAACACGGAAAATGATAAGAAAACCATCGATATCGTGATCAAGTTCTTACAAATTTTGGCAGAAGAAAATCCAAAGATAAAGGAAAAGTTTTACGAGTTGGTGGAAAAAGAAAACGCATTTGATTTGTTTAGATAAAAACCTTTGTTCCTCAATTTTCCATCTTGAAAAGTTCTCAATCTTTTTATTCTTTCAACATTTCTTAACAATTGTGAAGAAGAAATCCGAATGGCAAACAACTCCGATAAGAAGTTCTAAGTATGCTTTCACTCCTGAAGAGATCAAAAAGATACTAGAAGTTGCAAAGCAACATAGCTTTAGGGATTACTGCTTGCTTCTAACTTTAGCTTTGACAGGAAGGAGAGTTGGCGAAATAGTTGGAAGTTCTAGCTGGGAAGTGACTTATGTTAATCCAAAATACAGGAAGCAACCGATAGAAGGGCTTACTGTTGGTGATATCGATTTCGAAAACGGCATAATAAATTGGACTATCGAGAAAAAGTTCAAGTATGTTAAAAAGAAAGACGAGAATGGAAATGAAGTTTTGGTTAAGGAAAGGGTTAAAGTTCCCTTGAAAGCACCAAAAATACTTCTGGATACCTTGAAAGAATACGTGAATGAGAGAAGTAAAATTCCAGAAGGAATGTACAAAAACAAGGAAAAAATAATTAACTGCATAAAATTGTTTCCCATGTCAAGGTTCAATGTTCACAGAATTGTCAAGAAGTATGTAAAGCTTGCTGGAATAACCAACAGGAGAAGATTGGTTCATGCTTTCAGGCATGGGTTTGCCATAGCTTACTTGAAGAAAAGCAGTAAGCCTGAAGATTTGTTGGCTTTGAAGGATCAATTGCAACACAGTTCTGTTATGATAACTGAAGGTTATCTCAAGTTCTTGGATACACAAGAAAGTAAGGTATTGGATGAAGTTGCTAGTGAAATTGCTCCTAACCTAAACAATGCCACTACTCTTACTACCGAATAAACCTACTTTGAGAAATGCCACTACTCCTATCACTAACGCACCAAATACAGTCCAACCTACAGAGCAATAGGAAGGTGTTTGCTGACAAAAGTTCTGTGTTAATAGAAATGCTATGTAAACTAGGAAAAACAATGCTATTACCAATCTAAATATTTCTCCAACTCTCATATTTTTCAATTGAATTTAAACGCCTTTAAATGTTCACAAAAGATATATTCTGTAAAATAAACCAAAAATTTTGGCAAAACCGTTTGTTATATTATAAGCTTAAACTTACAAATTTTTAGTTTCACTTCTAGATTGTTTAATTCACCTGCAGTTTCCTTGATTCCCTTAACTATGGATTTTGTTATTCTTGTTGCCTTGTTGAAACTATCTAGCAAATCCTTACCTTCACCTTCTATTTTCTGATCGAGGATTTCAATCAAGTATTTCATGATTTAAATTTGGTTAAATTAGTTTAAGTTTTTTTAAACTTGTTTTATTCTAATTAATT
>Ga0105163_1000802_pt1 | contig 17841 bp, 18 predicted proteins | sample JNZ110809AmetaG_FD_81531 | JGI IMG/M metagenome (GOLD analysis project Ga0105163, IMG submission 81531) | Hot spring microbial communities from Jinze hot spring, China to study Microbial Dark Matter (Phase II) - JNZ 110809A | ecosystem: Environmental > Aquatic > Thermal springs > Hot (42-90C) >... | reverse complement strand
CGCTACGCGCTCGACGAGCTCTTCGACTCCATCTTCTACCGCAGGATGGCTAAGCTGGAGAAAGATCCCCGGAACAGGGCCATCCTGGAGAAGCTCAGCGAGGAGGAGCGCCAGCACTACCTTTTCTGGAGCAGTTTGAGCGGGCCCGTCGAGATGAGCACCTGGGATAAGCTGCGTCTACGCTTAGCTCTGCTGTCCGGAAGGCTCCTCGGGAGGGTTTTCACGGTGAAGCTTCTCGAGAGGCACGAGAAGGCGGTCATCGAGGAGTACCGGAGGCTGCTGAGCTCGAAAGCTCTACCGCAGGACGCTGCGGAGAAGCTGGCGAGAATCCTGCGGGACGAGGAGGAGCACGAGGCAAGCCTAGCTGGGCAGATCGAAGAGACCCGAGTGAGGTACCTTGGGTCGCTGGCCCTCGGGATGAGCGACGCGATAATCGAGCTTTCAGGTGTCCACGCCGGCTTCCTCAGCTACACAGCTTCCTCGCTCTACACGGGGATTGCCGGGCTGATCGTCGGCGTGAGCGCGAGCATGTCGATGGCTGCAGCAGCCTACCTGCAGGCTAAGCAGGAGCCCGGTAAAGCGCCGGCGGTGAGCGCTGCGACCACGGGTCTCATGTACGTAGCTACGGTGCTGGTGCTCACAGCGCCTTTCCTGGCGGGCCTACCCTTGCTGGCGGCCCTAGCGGCTTCGCTGAGCCTCGCTTTCCTAGTCCTCGCCATGTTCACTTTCTACAGCTCGGTTATCCGCGAGACGAGCTTCCTGCGCGACTACGTGGAGAACGTGCTCGTCATCCTCCTCGTAGTTGCGGCCGGCTACGCATTCGGCGGATTCGTGAAAAACGTGCTTGGCTTTGAGGTATAAGTGAGGAGTTTCACTCGAGCTTCTTCCCGTAGCTGTCCAGGTGCACTAGCTCTCTCAGCTCCTTCCTGGGCCTTGCTTTCGGCTGCTCCGCGGGGAACCCCACCGGGAAGATCGCGACAGGGAACAAGTGCTCTGGAGCGCCGATAACCTCTCTGATAGCCTCAGCCTCCTGAAGGGTGTATATCCAGACGGTCCCTAGACCCACGCAGTGCAGAGCAAGCCACAGGTACGTTGCCGCGATAGAGCCGTCCTGCAGGAAGGAGTCGGGTGCCTGCCTCCTATCCGCTAGCACGACGATAGCGGCTTGCGCGCCAGCTACGGGCCCAGACCACCGGTGAACCCTCGAGAGCTTCTCCAGAGTTGCTCTGTCGCGCACGACGACGAACTCCCACGGCTGCCTGTTGTGCGCGCTGGGCGCGAACCTAGCAACGTCGAGGGCCTTCAAGATGAGCTCTAGCTCGACGGGGTCAGGCTTGTACCGCCTGATGCTCCTCCTCGAGAGCAGAAGCTCGCAGCCGCTGTCTGGCACATCAGCAGAGGGACTGCCTCTCTATAAGTTTACCGCTGCGCCTCCCAGCCTGAGGACCTGGAGGCGCTCGGAGCGCCCCGGCCAGGGCTCTTACTTGCGGGCTGCCACAATCAGGTAGTCGCGGTATACGCGCAGGTCCACTAGCGTGAACAGCCTCGGCAATAGCTCCTTGAGCTCCTCGATAACTCTTCTCGCATTGCTCGGCCCGTGAGGGTTTAGCCGCGACTCCGGAGTCCACTCAACTACTACGAGCAGCCCCTCAGGCGCGAGAACGCGGTGCGCCTCTTCGAGAGCCCTACCGATATCGTCTACGTGGTGCAGCGAGGCCAGCGCCGAGACTAAGCCGAAGACCCCCTCCCTGAAGGGCAGTTTCTCAGCGTCGCCGGCCACCGGGCTCAGCCGACCGCGCTCCAACTCTCTCTTGAAGCTTTCGCGGAGCGTGCTGAGAGCCGAGAAGTCAACGTCAAGGGTGACTATGAGCGCACTGTTGTACACTGCTGTGAGAGTGCTTAGGTTCTCGCCCTTACCTGTCCCGATATCGAGCGTAACCGCTACTGGGAGCTCTTCTCTCAGCTGAGAGTAAACCTTTACCAGCACGTCTCTGAGTAGCATTCCACGACCCTCTCGAGACTCTGTAGGGTAGTTCGCGTGCTTTTACTGATTTCGCGCCTGCGGATGTAAGGGGTAATGATTAAATACCATTTTAAGTGGTAAACTCGTACCTGGAATGCTGCGCGTGGCCTTCATCTGGGACTTTGATGGAGTCGTCGTTGAAACTCCGCACGAGAAGGCGTGGGCGCTCGCCTGCAAGGCATGGGGGATTAGCGGCTTCACTCGCGAGTTCTACGACAAGTATGTGTCCGGCCGGCCGAGGCTAGAGGGGGCTGCTAACATTCTTTCTTATTTGAAGCACGGTGGCCGTCCCCCCTCGGCGGAGAGGCTCGAAGAGGTTGAGCGCTTCGCGGAGCTGAAAACGAGAATCTATCTGGAGCTTCTGTCAAGGGGGGAGTACCGTGTTCGGGTGGATGTCGTCAGGTTTATTCAAGAGTCACGAAGAGAAGGAGCTCTGCAGGTGCTTGCCTCCGCATCTAAGAATGTGCGGTTGTGGCAAGATGTCGAGCTGGTTCCCGGCATCAGACTGGACAACCTATTTGACGCTAATGTCAGCGGCACCGCCCCCACTAAGCTCGGCGTGTTCAGCAACGCCGTGGTTAAGGCTCGCGAGCTTCTGGGTGAGCCGGAGTGCCTCGTCTTCTTCGACGATGCTCCAAGCGGAGTAGAGGCTGCGAGGCGCCTAGGAGGTAAAGCTGTAGGCTGCTTCAACGAGAAGCTTAAGTCCAGCATGCCTGACTACTTTGTTCCCTCCTTCGAGAAGCTACACTTCAGGGATATTCTTTCCGCTGTGGGGTGCCTGCCTTGAAGAAGTTCATTTTCACAACAGCAGAGCTGCCGGACAGCGCTATCCACACGCTTACAACGCTTTCAAACGGCTTCATCAGTATTCGAGGCGTACCAGAGCTCACTGAGACCTCAACTGGAACCTTTATCGCCGGTGTGTACTGCGACACGCCCCTCTTCTACCGCGAGCTAGTCAACCTCCCCCGGGTGGTTTCACTCTACGTGCGGCTGGACGGCGTCCCCCTGGTGCCGTCCGAGGAGGTTTTCACCTTAGACGCTCTGCGAGGCATCGTTGAGTATAAAGCGAAGCTTGTAGCGCGCGGAGGGTACCTTGAGTACACTGGCGTACGGCTTGTTCACGCGAAGCGGAAGGAAGTGGTTGCCCTCAGGGGGAAGCTCGTCTCGAGAGGAGTGAGGGGTAGGCTCACCCTGGATCTCCCCGTCGAGCTCAACACATGCAACCCGTCCGTGCCTGAAAATATCTGTGTGAAGCTTTACCGAGTCGTCGAGAAGTCTGCCGACAGCCAGGCTGTGAGAGTAAAGGTTGTGTCAGCGGATCAGCGTTACTCAGTAGAGTTTGCTGCAGGCGCTAAGTCCTCCCGCGCCGCCCTTCAAGCTTACGCAGCTGGCGAGCGCGTAGGCTTTGCTGGAGAAGTGGAGGTTGAGGATGGGAGCGTGGTCACGGTCGAAAAGCTAGTTGCGGCTTCTACAGCTGGCGAAGCTGCAAGCGTCTTGAACGCAGCTCTGAACATGGATTTTAACCAGTTAGCTGCGAGTCACTCGGAGGAGTGGGAGAGGAGGTGGCGGGAGCTGGGCCTTGAAGCGGAAGGTGATGAAGAGTTCGTCGACGCTCTGTACCTTAACACGTTCCACCTTCTGCAGATGTATAACAGTGAGCTGCCGTTCTTCGCCCTACCCGCCCGGGGTTTCCACGGTCACGGCTACAGAGGGCACGTGTTCTGGGACACTGAGATCTACGCCCTGCCCTTCTACCTGATCCTGAAACCAGAAGCTTCTCGGAAGATTCTCATGTACCGCTGCGCTCTACTCAATGCTGCACGCTACAATGCCGAGAGGAACGGATGCAGGGGGGCGCAGTTCCCCTGGGAGAGCGCGGATGACGGGTTCGAGGCGACACCGCGCGAGATCCCCCTGGACCTGAGGGGCGAGAGAAAGGTCGTTATCAGGACGGGAGAGCTAGAGCATCACATCACAGCAGATGTCGCCTATGCTGTTTGGCTCTACCACAGGTATACCGGTGATGACGAGTTCATTTCGCAGTGCGGGCTCGCCCTACTCATCGAGACTGCCCGATTCTGGGCGTCGAGATTCGAGTACGACTCCTCGAAAGGCAAGTACGTTATTAGAAGAGTTATCGGGCCTGATGAGTACCATGTGGGCGTCGATAATAGTTTCTACACGAATCTCTTAGCCGCGTTTAACCTGCAACTCGCAGCCTCTTACTCCAGGCAAGCGGGCGACCAGCCAGAGGGGAGGGAGGTCTTGAGTCAGCTGAACGTCACAGACAGCGAGGTGCGCGAGTGGGAGAGAATCGCCGAGAATGTTTTCCTACCTAGAGGCGCGGATGGCGTATGGGAGGAGTTCGAGGGCTACTTATCTCTCGAGGACTACACGCTCCCGGAGGGGTGTATCGGCGAGGCGTGCGTGCCTGAGGATGTTTTAGCTCGCGTTGAGAAGACCAGGCTTGTGAAGCAAGCGGATGTGGTTGCCGGCCTTTTCCTGCTTAGGCACCTTTTCTCCCGTGAGGAACTAAGCCGAAACTACGAGTTCTACAAGAGGCGTACAACGCACGCGTCATCCCTGTCGATTCCTATGTACGCTGGTTTAGCGGCGTACATAGGGAAGCTTGAAGAGGCTTCAGCCCTCCTCCGCACCGCTATGCTAGCCGACCTCAAGAATATCTACGCGAACACGGGGGATGGCTTCCACGTAGGCTCAGCGGGAGGCGCTTGGACGGCCCTGCTTTTCGGCTTTCTGCGCCTGGAGGAGAATCGCGGGAAGCTCACCGTAGCTCCCGTTCTCCCCCCGTACCTCAGGCGTCTCCGGCTAACGGTCAACTTCCGCGGCAAGAGATACCTGCTCGAAGTCGACGGCAAACGCGCGTCTATTAAGGAGCTGAGCTAGCACAGTACTTTTTTATCTTCCCGCGCGCTTGGCGGTCAGGCCTTTATGGAGCGCCTCGTAGAGCTCGCGGAGAGACTCGGCTTGTCGAACTATGAGGCTAAAGTCTACGTAGCGCTCCTTGTATACGGTCCGCTATCCAGCACGGAGCTAGCAGAGAAGAGCGAGGTTCCGCAGCCCAGAATCTACGACGTCGCCAAGTCCCTGATGGACAAGGGTCTCATAATGGTTCAGCACGGGAGGCCGAAAAAGTTCTCGGCAGTGAATCCTTCAGTAGCGCTGAGGAACTACGTGCAGAGGCGCTACGAGAGCCAGCTTCAAGCGCTTGAGGAGCTCCTGGGGTCGGTTCCAGAGGAGGCTGTGGAGGACGAGGTCGGCTTGTGGATTTCCCGCGGATATGAGAGCATGGCTAACCTAATAGAGGATTCGGTTAGGTCGGCGAAGGTGGAGCTGCTCCTAGCAGTCCCTTCACGTATGGCGAGGAAGCTTGTCCCACTCATCCGAGAGAGCATCTCAACCTGCGCCGTCCTCTTCGACTCCGAGGAACTTGTAGAGGACGTGCTCTCCAAGTTCGACGAAGTTAGGCTTCGGCCGACAAAAGCTCCTATAATGGTGATGCCGGACTTCAGCTATATGCTCGTTGTCGTCGAGTGGGACGGTGAGAGGCCTGTCGCTTACAAGGTTACCGACAAAAACCTGGTGAAAATGCTCGCTGTCTACTACCTTAACTACCTGAGGGGCGAGGGGGAAGCTATATCCGTGAAGTTTCGGCAGCTAAAGAGGAGAGCTTACGTTCACTTAACGCGCGCATTAGACCACTTACGCCAAGTTGAAGGAGAAGTCATGGTGACCGTGAAGGGTAGCTGGGTGAGGAGCAGAGAGCCCGTCATGCTTCGCGGTAAACTCGTCAGGATTTCCGAGAACCTTCTGAGGAGCATGGGCAGCCTCGTTCTCCGCTTAGAGGATGGCAGGGAAGTAACTGTGGGCGGTATTGGCGCTCACCTAGAGGACATTGAAGCAAGGGAAATATTGATAGAGGTAGAGGCGCCGACTTAAGAGGATAGCTCGACGCTGAAGGATTTTGAAATTCCGATGAGCTCTTCTGTTTCAGGATCAAATAGGTAGAGGGGACCTACAGGGTTGACGCTCAAGCTCTCCCCTGGGCTTAGCTCGATACGGCCTCTCTCGACGTAGACCGTAACCTCCTGCCTTTCAATCAGCATATGCAGGATCAAGCCGCTCCCCAGCCTCTCGACGCCTACGAGGGTTCCAGTGAGCTCTCCTTCGCCTGGAACAAGGTCCTGAGGCCTTAGGCCGATGATCACGTTACCGGGCTTTACTGACACATCCCTGACTCTAAAGAGATGCTTACCCATTCTCACACCTTCGCTCGTCGCCTCAGCTACCAGAAGGTTCATGCTCGGCGCGCCGATGAAGCTCGCCACGAAAACGCTCTTTGGCTTCTCGTAGAGTAGCGAGGGCTCGTCAACCTGCACGACGCGGCCCTTGTTTATTACCGCAATTCTGTCAGCCATGGTCATCGCCTCAACTTGGTCGTGCGTTACGTACACTGTAGTCGTCTTCAGGTCGTCGTGGAGCAGTTTTCTCAGCTCGAATCGTAGGCGCGTTCTAAGCTTCGCATCAAGGTTGCTGAGCGGCTCGTCCAGCAAGAATACCTTAGGTCTCCTAACGATAGCTCTTGCGAGGGCTACTCTCTGCTGCTCGCCACCTGAAAGCTGGTAGGGGTACTTTTCAAGGAGGTGCGTTATACCCAGCATCTCGGCCACCTCGAGGACTCTCTGCTGAATTTGCTCCTTCGGGTACTTCTTCATCCTGAGCGGGAAAGAGATATTGTCGTAGACTCTCATGTGTGGATACAAGGCGTAGTTCTGAAACACGAAAGCTACATCCCGCTTGCTAGCATCCACTTCGTTGACGATCTTACCTTCGATGAGGACTTCCCCCGAATCAGGATCTTCTAAGCCTGCGATGATCCTAAGGAGTGTGGATTTGCCTGATCCCGATGGGCCGAGGAAGACGAAGAACTCTCCCTTCTCGATCTTGAGAGATACATTGTCCACGGCTACAACGTCCTTGAATCTTTTCGAGATGTTTCTGAGCTCCACGCTCACACGCATCACCCCTTCTTCGCTGTAACAACTACACCGCGAATCAGGTACTTGTTGAGCATGATGTAGAGTACGATCGTAGGCAGCGAGGCTAACAGGCTTCCGGCGATAATCGGAGTGTACTCGACCCACATGCTGCGCGCGAAGGCGAAGTTTAAGCCCACAGGCAGGGTGAAGTTCTCAACGCTCCTAAGGAAGACGAGCGGCCCTAGGAAGGAGTTCCAAGAGCCGAGGAACTGGTAGACAGCGACCGCGCCGAGTGCGGGTTTCGCGAGAGGTAAAGCCACGTAGAAGTATACTTTAAGAGGGTCTGCCCCGTCGATGCGAGCTGCCTCGAACACTTCTCTTCCGAGAGACAGGTAGTACTGCCTCATCAGGTAGATGCTGGAGATGCTTGCTGAGCCTAGCCATGCGAGCGCGAAAAGGTTGTCTACGAGCCCGAGCCTCGAAACCAGGATGAAGTTAGGAATGATCGTGACGAACGGCGGCACCATCAGCAGAGCTAGAAGCGTGCTGAACAGCGCGTTTTTCTTCGGGAAGCTCAGAAGCGCGAACGCGTAACCAGCCATCGATGAAGTGACGAGGTTGAACGCTGTCACTAGGCTGCTGAGGAAGGCCGTGTTCAGTATCCACCTCGGAAACAGCGAGAGGCGGAAGAGCTTGATGTAGTTGTCGAGCGTGAAGGGGTTCGGAATCCACTCCGGCGGGTAGCGGGAGGCTTGAGCCCAGACCATGAACGAGGCTACCGCGGACCTGATGAAAGGCATCATATAGACTAGAGAGAGAAGCACTAGAGCCGCGTACAGCAGCACTACGAGGAATAGCTTGACGATCCTTTCTCCCACCATGCTACCTCACCCAGGGCTGCTTTAGCTTCTCTTGAACGTAGTAGTTCAGGGTGAAAACTATTGAGAAGAGAAGCACTGCTTTCGCCGCCGCGTAACCGTACTGAAGCTGAACAAACGCAGTGTTGTATATGTCGAGAGCTATAGTGTAGCCTGCACCGCCCGCACCCCCGGATTGACCAGCCATCACCCAGGCGAGGTCGAACATCTGGAGCGCACCTATTGTTCCGAGCACAACCACGTACGTTATGAGAGGCTTGAGAAGCGGGATCGTTATGTGCCTGAAGCGCTGCACAGGGCCTGCACCGTCGATCTTCGCAGCCTCGTAAACCTCTTTGGGTAGAGCTTGAAGACCGGCGATGAAGGTCACCGAGAAGTGTGCGCTCGTACCCCATATCGCGACTAAAGCGATAGCCGGCAGCAGGAATACTGGGTCGTTCAACCAGTCGGGGCGGAAACCGCCCGTAAGGTAGCTTACGAAGTAGTTGATGAAGCCGTCACGCATAAAGAGCCAGATGAATATCAGCGAGACGATAACGGGGCACGTCGTAGCTGGAAGGAAGAAAATAACTCTGAAGGCGTAGGACCCTCTGGGGGCTCGACTCGCGAGCACGGCCAAGATAAGGGCTAGCAGAGTCTGCGCCGGCACAACCAGGGCTGTGTACAGTAGAATATTCTTAAGCCCGTTGAAGAAGGGAGCCTTCAAGTACGCGAGCCGGGGATCGCTGAGGAACGCTTGAAACCCCACTACGAGCTTTTGAACCATCCTGGCGTAGTTACCTAACCCGACGAACTTCATCGGAGTTAAAATGTCCCAGCTGAAGAAGCTGAGCATGAAGGCAAAAATCATCGAGAAGTAGCCGAAAAAGAAGTTGAGCGTCAAGGGGTAGATAGTGAGGAGAATGAAAGCCAGATACTCCACACTTCTCTTACCCTGAAAGAGAAAAACCATATTTTTCCACACCCCGTCTCGGGGCACTTTCTAGCCTCCGAAGCTCTGCTTAACCTTATCCTTCATCAAGCTTACCGCGTCAGAGGCGGCGATCTCGCCCTTGACTGCAGCGCCGAGAACTTGCGCAATCGCTCCTTCAAGCTCTCCAGTTTTCGCACCGTAGAAGAACACCTGGACTTTGTCGTACTTACCAACCATGTCGAGCTCTTTCCTGTGGGAGGGCCAAAGCCCGGGATCCGTAGCTAAGGCCTTGATGGAGGGGAGTGTGTGGCCCATTTGGACTACAATCAGCCTCTGCCCCTCAATGCCCTGGACGTACTGGAGGAACTTCAGCACAGCATCGAGGTTTTCCGTCTTCGGGTTTACTCCCAGAGCGACTGTGTAAGCCATGGTGGCCCTCCCCGCGCTGCCCTTAGGCAGCAGAGCGATATCCCAGTCACTCCCGTATTTGAAGTCGGGGAACTGATCCGACAGGTATGGGATAAGCCAGCTACCCTCTATCGTCATTGCTGCTAGCTGCTTCCCGAAAGCTTCGCCGGACCAGCCAGCGTTAATGTCAGCCGGTGTGACGATCCAGCCTTCTTTCCTGCCTCTCTGGAACATTTCAATGAAGCGCGTTAGGCTGTTTCTCACGGCGGGGTTGTCAAAGTACGCCGCATCGGCTGCGCTGTAGAATGAGGGGGAGGGCGCTCCGTTAGATAGCAGGTAGGGGAGCCACCTGTTAAGCTCTGCATGAATAACCAGCCCGGGCTTCCCGGTTCTCTGATGTATCCGCTGCGCTGCGTTGAAGAGATCTTCCCACGTCCAGGCCTCTGTGGGCTCAGGTACACCTGCTTGCGCGAAAAGCTTCTTGTTGTAGAACAGTGAGAGGACTGACCAGTCCTTTGGGATGCCGTAGAGCTTACCATCTCTGCCTTTGAAAGGTTCCAGCAGGAACGGGTAGAACTGATCGATGAACTCTTTCGGGAGCTTGTCTCCAATGGGGTAGACAGCACCTCTTTCTATGAAGACTGGAGCCCAGGCCGAATCAAGGTAGAAGATGTCCGGTGCGGCTCCAGCAGCGTAGCTCGCTAGGATGTTCTCTGAGAACATTTGAGTGATTACCTCGTACTTCACGATAATTCCGGGGTTAGCTTTCTGGAACTCTTCGATAAGCTTCTGGTAATTCTTCATCTCGGTTTCTCCAGCACTCCAGCCAGCGAACCTGATTACGGTGGCAGTGGGTGGAGCTGCCGGCGCGGAGGGTCTCAGCAGCATGAAGGCGGCAGCAACCACGATCACCAAGATGGCAATCACTCCGAGAACCACGAGAGTGGTTCTCTTAGGTTTCTCGGCCATCTGGTGTCAGTTATTTACAACTCAAAGTAGTATTTAAAGCTTGCGCAAAAGAAGGTAGTAGGTCTTGAAAAATTGAGAAAGCTTCGGCTATCGGCCTACTAATCTACAGCGGAGAGGAGCTGGGGCTGCTACTTCTCTTTACTCTCCTCGAGAGGAGCCTGAGCAGCAGGCTTAATATGCCCCCCGGATAGGAGCTGTGGGCCAGCTTGTTTCCCGAAACGGTACAGTTCGAGGTAGCGAACACGTGCAACCTGTCGTGCATCATGTGTATTCGGAGAACTTGGAAAGCCCAGGATTTCGGCTACATGGACTTCGACCTCTACAGGAGGGTTATCGACGAGGGTGCCGGGCGGCTGAAGAGGGTTGTCCTCTACGGTTTCGGCGAGCCTTTCACGCACCCGCGTTTCACCGAGTTCGTCAGGTACGCTCGCAGCGCGCTCGGCGATTATGCTTACATCTTGACCGTGACGAACGGCACGCTCCTGGACTCCAGGATGGCTTCCGAAGTTTTCGAGGCGGGTATCGATGAGGTAGCCTTCAGCGTCGACGCTCCCGATATCGAGCCCCTCTCGACGATCAGAGTTGGCTCTGAGAGCTACGATGTGCTCAGGAACCTGAGAGCCGCGTCCGAGCTGAAGCGCGAGTACGGGGCTAGGCTCGGCATCTCAACCGTTCTCATGCGGAGCAACTACAGGATGCTACCGCGCCTCGTCGAGCAGGCGGCGGAAGCGGGGCTCGACTACCTGGTCGCCTCCCACGTGGTGCCCTACCACCCTGCTATCGTGGGAGAAGCTGTGTACACTACAGCCAGCGCGGAAACGGTAAGGTTCTACAAGCAGGCTGGGCGGAAGCTGGGCGTTCTAGCCAGGGAGGCCCTCTACGATGCTTTCCTCTCCCACTACACCTGGCAGGAAAGGGGGTCGAGGCAGCTCTACCTCAGCCTCCTCGAAGGGATAGCCAGGATAGGCTACACCTTGAACTACGAGCTAGTAGAGGACGCTCTATCCAGAGAGCAGCTGCTCCGGGACGTGGAGGATACCATCGCAGCTGCGAGGGACATCGCGACGGCTCACGGGCTCGAGGTGAAGCTGCCCAGCGTTTACGCGGATGCCCGGAACAGGGAGTGCCCTTACGTCAAGCAGAACGCGACGATGATCCTGCGCGACGGGAAGGTCGTACCCTGCATGGACCTCGCGTACGAGCACCCACTGTACACTAACATGCACGCGAAGATCGTGAAGCAGGTGAGCTTCGGCAACGTTAGCGAGAAGCCTCTCTCCGAGATCTGGTCCAGCGAGAAGTACGCTAGCTTCAGGGCTCTCAGGAGTAGCCTCACGAGCACTACCCCCTGGTGCGCAGACTGCTCCTTCTCGACCAGAAAGTGCTGGTACATCGAGACCAACGACTACGACTGCTACGGAAACGAGGTAGGCTGCAGCGAGTGCCTCTACAGCGCGAACCTTGCACACTGCATCATCTGAAGAGGAGCTGGGGCGCGCCCCCGAATCAGGCCGCCAGCTTCCTCACGGTGCGCGCGAGCTGCCGCCTAGAGCGGGCTCCCACCGCCGCCGGCTCTAGAGTGCGTAGAGGTTCCTGCAGCACGCAGGCATCGCCTTCCAGTAGGCTGGCTTGCGAGTAAGCTGCGGTGGTTGAAGCCCGCGCTTCGGCTCTCCGGTGCTAGCGGCTACCGCCGCTGACCGCGCGCTTTCACTGCTACCAGCGAGTGCTGGACTGAGAATACTCCGCTTACCCGCCTCAGCGAGGATATCAGGCTCTGTATTCTCTCACCCTTACCCTCAACAGTTAGCACTTCTACGCACTTGTCATCTGAGACGTGGAGGTGCGTGCTCGACCGCACGATATCGAGGTGCTCGTGCTGCGCGTCGACGAGCGCGTGGACAGTCTCGCCTCGCGTGTGGTCGTAAGCCACCGTAACCGCACCGGCGTAGTACTCGTCTCCGCTCAGCAGGTGCGAAGAGTAGTGAACAATAGAGTCGCCGATGATCCTCGACCGGTTGTAGACTCCCGTCTTCCTGGCCAGGTCTTCGAGGAGCTTGTACACCTCGTCTGGGAGGGCTACGCTCACTCTCCTCAAGAGCGCTCCCGTGTAGGTACCCCGAAGGGATAGATAAATGGTTTTAAGTGTGCTCCTTCTTAGGCACGTTCAAGACCGTAGCTTCAGCCAGCTTCAGTATATCCTCTGCCTTTATGAAGAGAAGGTGCTGCGAGTCGCCTCCCCCCACGTAGTAGTAGCCGCCTAGCAGCTCTTCATCCAGGTACACGGGGAGTTTCCGCAAGTGCCCTACAGGCGGCACGCCGCCGGGAGGGTAGCCCGTAGCCTCTATGACTTCGCTATCGGTGGCGAGCCTGAGCTTCTTGCACCCAAGGAGGCGGGCCAGCTTCGCCTGGTCCACCCTCCTATCCCCTCTCACAACCACCAGGAAGGCTTTACCTTGCTCCGAGACGAGAACCACAGTTTTGGCGATGCGGCTGAGCTCGATGCCCAGGTTCTCGGCAGCTTCGCGCGAGGTCGAGGCCCTAGGCACCTCCACTAGCCTGTACTCTACTCCGGCTCTCTCGAGGAAGGACTTCAAGCTTTCCGGGCCGAGCGTGAGGGTTCACCTCGTTATCTTTATCTCTCTCATCTCTTCGAGGTACTGCCTCCCAGGGCCCTCGGCGAAGTGCTTGTAAGCAGGCTCGAGGATCTCCGCTAGGCGTGTGGCGACAGCCTCCTTGAGGTCTAGCGGGTGTACCTTCTTCTCGCGGAACGCCTCCTCGAGGCTCTGGTAGCTCTCGAAGCTCGCCCGGGCTCCGGTCTTCTTGTTGACAACCTCGAAGGGTTCTCTGAGCTGCCGAAAGATAATGTACCTCGCAATCTCGAGCACGGGGTTCAGCTCCACCTCGCCCGCGGGGCAGAAGGCTCCGAGCACTTTCGAGCGGACGACTTCGGGAGGATCGTGGATGAACACGGCCCCCTCGGGCTTAGACTTCGACATCTTAGCGTCCGCGACCACCTTCTCGAACTCCTCCCGGCTGCCAGCCCTCCTGGCCTCCACCAGGGCTCTCCAGCTCTCCTGATCCATCGCCAGCGCGGGGAGGAGGTGGTGGTGCACCGCTACGGGCTTGTAGCCGAACGCTTTCTCGCCCACTTCGATCGCGATCACGTGCGCTTTCCTCTGATCCATCCCGCCGTGAGCGATGTTCACTCCGAGGCTGAAGATATCGGCCACCTGCATCGGCACGTAGAGCAGCTGGGCGAAGCTCAGCGCTTCGCTTTCCCTCCTCCCGAGGATGGTGACCGAGCGCCGGACTCTCGAGAGCGTTGCCTCCATGGAGACCTTCAAGACGTTTGTGAAGTAGTCGATCCCGAGCTTCTCGTAGAGCTCCGAGCCGAGCACGAACCTCGTCTTCTCCGGGTCGCCTCCGACAAGCTTCAACGACACTTTCAGCGCCTCCTTGAAGTACCCGCCGGCAACCCTCCTTATGGTCGAGAGGTCCCCGCCCAGCTTCCTGTTAATCCAGCTGTGGTAGTCTGCCAGGAAGACCTGCGTCTCCACCCCGACCCCCTGCAGGTCGGCGACCTTCTGCATTGAGATGAGCCCAGTGCCGAGGTGCACGTACCCCGAGATCTCGAAGCCGATGTAGTGGACGAGCCTCTCGCCGGCCTCAGCCATCGCTTTAAGCCTCTCTGGGGAGATAAGCTCCTCGGTGGGCTCCCGCAGCGCAGCCGAGACTACAGCGTCCGGGTTCACCGTGATCCGCTGCAAGCAGACTCGCCTCCTGTTAAAGCTTTCCGCAGCTGTTTTGCAGCTCGCTCGAGAAGCGCAAGAGAGAAAAGCAGGCGGCGACCACAGAGCTTGCGGTGAGAGCTCGTGAGAGTAGCGGTGCTCGGCTGCGGCGCGGTAGGCTCCGTCTTCGCTAAGCTTGCAGTCGAGGAGAAGCTGGGAGAGGTAGTCTGCCTGGACCGCTACCCGGAGAGGGCTAAGGCTTCTCTGAGCTACGGTGTGCAAGCTGACGTGCCTGTTGAAGCTGTAGATGCGCTCGACAGCGAGGGGCTCACCCGCAAGCTGGCCGGCTTCGACTTCGTAGTTAACGCTCTGCCGACCTTCGCCCGCGTTAACCGGCGCGAGATCCTCCTGAACCCCCTGGTCATGGCGGCGGCGCTCCGCGCGGGAGCGAACTACGTAGACCTCGCGTGCTACGGCGGCAAGAAGCGCAGAGCAGAGCAGCTGTCGCTCGCGGGGCAGTTCAGCGGGGAGGGGCTGCTCGCGCTCATCAACAGCGGTGGCTCGCCAGGCCTCTCGAACATTCTCGCCCGTAGCGCTTACGAGGAGCTGGACTCCACGCAGACAGTCACGGTGATGAGCCTGGAGGACCAGCGCGGGAGCACTTTCGTGATCCCCTGGTCCCGGGAGGAGATGCTGAGCGTCGCGTCCCCTGTGCTGGCCTACAGGAACGGGAGGTTTGAGCTGCAGGACCCCTTCGCCGAAGCTGAGGTCTGCGAGTTCCCGGAGCCCCTGGGATCTGTCAGGTGCTACTCCGTGTCGAACGATGAGAGCTACACGATCCCCCACTTCCTCAGGATCCGGAACTTCCGCTACCTAGCTGGGGGCAGCGATATCGAGGTTCTCCGCGCCCTCTACAGGCTGGGGATCTTCAGCAGCAAGCCGCTCCGGTTGAGGAAAGCGCTCATCACGCCCAGGGAAGTGCTCTACCACATTCTCGAGAGCACTGTGAACCCCGCTGAAGTCGACGCAGCCCTCAGGGAGGGGGACCTGGAGGACGCGTACTTCGCTATCCAGGTGGTGGCGGAAGGCGAGGTCAGCGGGGAGAGAGCCCTGGCGAGAAGGTACGTTATCTTCCCGAGCCAGCGTAGAGTAGCGCAGCTCATGCCGGGAGCGACCTACATAACCTACCCGACAGCAGTCTGCGCTCTGGCGATGCTGAAAGCCGTGAAGGGGAGGAGGCTCAGAGGCGTGCTGCCCCCCGAAGCCCTCCCGAGACCGCTGAGAAGGCTCGTCCTCGAGGAGCTGGAGAGACGCCACATAATAGTTAACGAGGAGTTCAAAGTCCTACCCTAGCGCGCCGCTGTGCGGCAGTTGAAGCGCCCCCCACCTGAGCCCCGGGCTAGCGCCGTTGGCCAGCGCGGCTCGGCGGTTAGCCTCTGCCGAGCTTTCTTACGAACTGCAGAAGATCCTGGTAGGCTAGGATCTTAGCCTTCTGCTTAACCCCCGGTGGGCCCGGCCTCTTCATGTAGAACAGGTTGACCTCAGGCAGAGTGCCGCGGAAGCCGGCCCGAAGCGAAGCGTAAGCGAGCCTGGCGAGGTCTACCATGTAGCCGGCAAGCGCCGGGCTGTCGTTAATCCTCGCGCTGACTACTAGCTCGTCGATAAAGCCGCCGAAAGAGATCCACTGAACATGCATCGCCACGAACTTCTTGTCGCCGAGAGGCTCAAGGTAGCCGGTAGGCTTGATGAAGTGCGGAGGCTCGTAGCCCAGCACCTCCTCGAGGAAGCTGCTCTTCGTCTCCTCCTTCGCTGCGTTCCGGTCGGGCTCGGTGAGCGAGAGGAAATCGGTGTTTCCGCCGATGTTGAACTGAGCAATGGAAAGCACCCTCCTGTTCCTCTCCGCTAGGTGCTCAGCCAGGTCGACAGTCAGCGGAGTAGCCCCCGTCGCGCCATCATCGCCGAGCACTAGCGAGCCGCTGAGCTGCGCCTGCTCAACGAGAGCGGGGCTGCAGGCCACGTGGGCCGGCTGCATGTTCACGTGCGCTACCCCGCTCCTCCTCAGGGTGAGGAGGGCGTAGACCTGAGGGTGGGGGAGCTCGCCCCTGAGCGCTTTCCTCTCAGCTTCCTCCCAATCGCGGAGAGGCTCCGAGCGCGCTGTCGTCGTTACGTCGAACACCACGTCGGGCTTCGCGTCGTCCAGCAGCTCCTCGAAGCGGGCGATAGCGTCCTCCAGCGGGAGCCTATCGTCGAGAGCAGCTGTTCTGATGAATGAGGGGGTGCTCGCCAGCCTCAAGCCCGGGCTCACGGCGACCTCCGCCAGCTCCGGCTCAGGCTTAAGGTTGTAGCGCTCCGCTACCTCGTAGAGCGTCCTCCCCACCTTGCTCGCGTCCACATCCACGCTCGCGACAACCTCGAGCCGCTCAATCGGAACACCGAAGTCGATCTTCGCGAGCGGAACCCCCCAGGGCTCAGCCAGACCCTTCTTCAAGCGGGCGAGACCCCAGGCGAAGACGGTGGCAGCGTACCCCTGCCCGAGCAGCATCACGCGCACCATGTATTTTTCACAACCATGAAATAGTTCATAGTTATAAACATACCTCGGGGTCGAGCGCCGGGAAAACCCCGCGCCCGGCCGGCCCCAGCAGCTGCAACGCGCTGGCAGCTTGCCGGGGTGCACTCAGAAGCCTCCTGGCTCCAGGCCAGCCACCTCCACGAGTCTTCTCGTAAGCACCTTGAGGTGGGTGAGCCCTTCTGCGAGGAGCTCTCTACCCTTCTCCGTTACTCTGTAGTACTTCCTCCTCTCCACGAAGTAGCTCTCCACGAAGCCCTCGCTCTCGAGCCTGCTGAGAACCACGTAGGGCAGCACTTTGCCAGGCTTGAAGCCGAAATCCCTCTCTATCGCTTTCACGAGGTCGTAGGGGTAGCTATCCCCCCGGCAGAGCTCCGCCAGAACGTAGAGCCAGAGGTTCTCTACTCCCAGCTTTCTCTTCAGGCGGGCAACGGGTGGTGGAACGCTCACGAGAGGTGACGCTTACGCATGTATTTAAATCGCAAACCTTTGCTCCGGCCAGCTGCCAGGGCCCCCCTCAGCCCTCCCGCCTCCCTGAGAGGCTGCCCGCTAAGCTGATAGGGTGCAGCTCCAAGCCGAGGGGTCTGAAACGCTCAAAGTGCTTAACGTTCCTCGTGAGCAGGGGCAGCTTCCTGGCTATCGCTACCGCAGCGACTAAGAGGTCTCTATCGTCCACCAGGAGGCCGGCACCGCGCAGCTTCCTCCAGATCCCCGCCGCTCTCTCGATGATCTCGTTGTCGTGGTAGATTACGGTGAACTCCTCTTCGAGAAGCTTCTTCGCCTCAGCAGGGTCCCTGGTACCGCGAGTGAACTCGTAGAGCGTGATCTCCGAGATGAACCACTGCCCTTCGGGCAGCTCCGCACGCCTCCTGACGTAGTCGATCAAGTAGTCTGTGTCTACTAGTACTCGCGAGCCCACCTCCTCACCCTGACTTCCTCGAACTCCGCTTCCAGAAGCTCGCCCAGCCTCTCCCTGACTCTCTCCCTCCTCTCCCTCAGCATATCCTCCGCTAGGCTGCGCAGGAACTCTTCCCACGTCTTGCCCCCCTTCAGCTTCTCGAGCAGCTCCTTCGTCTCTGCAGAGACCGTGATCGTCGTCACTCTACCCATAAGCCTCAATTATCGCGCGCCAGCACCCCATATAAGCATTATCAAGCTTGAAAAATTAAGTTTAGTTAAAAAATTGAGAAGAAACCCGCAATTGAGGCGCCGAGCCCAGAGCGGAGACCGCTCGCGAGCTCAACCCCCTGCGCTGATCCTGCCAGCTACCTTTCCCACTTCCTCCACAGCTTGCCTGATCTTTGAGAGCGTGCTTTGAGGCGCGTCGCCGGGCGGCACGTAGATGATCGG
>Ga0105163_1000795_pt1 | contig 17988 bp, 17 predicted proteins | sample JNZ110809AmetaG_FD_81531 | JGI IMG/M metagenome (GOLD analysis project Ga0105163, IMG submission 81531) | Hot spring microbial communities from Jinze hot spring, China to study Microbial Dark Matter (Phase II) - JNZ 110809A | ecosystem: Environmental > Aquatic > Thermal springs > Hot (42-90C) >... | reverse complement strand
GTTGGAAAGGTATCAGATTCTTCCTTCCTTTTTTTACCTTTTTATCTTTCTTATTTTTAACCTCTTCTGTGTTTGCTCAGGGTGTTGCGGTCATAGCAAATCCTTCAGCTCCTTCGCTCACAAGGGAGCAGGTAAAAGCACTGTTTTTGGGATTTTCAACAACTTTGCCAGATGGAACGCCCGCTCAACTAATTATGCTCAAAGGTGATGGAGTAAAACAGAAATTTTTGAAAGGACTTTTAGGTATATCAGAAAGTGAATATAAAGCTCATTGGCTTCAGAAAGCACTTGCAGGTGAAGGAGTTCCTCCGAGAGAACTAACCCCAGATGAGATTCTGGCTGTTGTAAAAACACAAAAAGGCGCAATAGGAGTTATCCCTCTTGACAAAGTTGGAGAAGGAGTAAAAGTCATCCTTGAAATAAGATAGAGTGAATATAAGAACAAAAATAATTCTGGGGTTTTCGGTAGGTGGATTTGTTTTCCTTTCAGCCGGTATATTCTCGTTTTTCTCCGCCAAAAATGCAGAAGTAATTTTGAGAGAATTCGATAGCGTTCTTATAATAGATAGAGAAAAAGATAAAATCGCAAATATATTAGTTGAGGCAGTAAAGTTTCAGTCAGAAGAAAGGTTAAAAGATACGAAAAAAAATATAAATGTTATTTTGGAACAGCTTGATAATTTGAAGAAATTAGGTTTGAAGAGTGCGGAAAAAGTTGATAGTTCTATGCAAGATTACGTTGTTACTGCTGGCAGAGTGGTGAAAGAATTTTCTCCCGAAGTCCTTCAAGAATTATCAGAAAAATCAAAACAGTTTCAGAATGCGGTTTCTGAACTCAAAACAGAATTTTTCAGAAAAGTTATAGCTATTGTAGGTAGGTCTGCTCTGATTTCTATTTTGCTGTCTTTGTTGATTTTTGCGTTTTTTATTGCTTTTGCTTTTTGGTTAGGGAATTCAATATCTTCAAGAATAAAAGATGTTTCTTTGTTTTTGAAGAAACTTGCAGAAGGTGGGGCGGACCTGACAAAAAGAATAAAAACCACATCATCAGATGAGATTGATGAACTTTCCCGGAACTTCAATAGGTTTTTAGATAATATGGCGTCTATGGTTAATGTTCTTTTGGGAAGTGTTAGGCGACTTGTTGAGGTGTCGGAAAGATTCAGCGGTATTTCACGAGAGATGTTGAGGAAGATAGAGGAGCAGAATCATATGACAGCATCGCTTATGACAGCTATGGAGGAGTTGCAGGCGACATCTTCTGAGATTTCAAAAAATGTTGCGGAAATTCTTGAATTTCAGAAGAATGTAGACGCAAAGGCAGGTGAGGGAAAAAGCGTAGTTGTTTCTTCTCTTACAAAGATAAAGGAAGTTTCAAAGCTTTTTGATGATATTATGGATGTTCTGAAAAGGGTGGGAGACGCAGCAAAAGAGGTTTCATCTGTGGCGGAGGTGATAGAAGATGTTGCCGACCAGACGAATTTGCTTTCACTGAACGCATCTATTGAGGCGGCGAGGGCGGGGGATGCAGGAAGGGGTTTTGCTGTTGTCGCAGAAGAGGTGAGAAAACTTGCACAAAGAACTCAAACCGAATCAACAAATATCAAGAAAATAATGGGAGAGTTCAGCGAACAGCTTGATGAACTTATAAGAAGATTTCAGATTTTGAAAAAGCAGATTGTAGAAGCAACAGAATCGGCTGAGGGCGGAACTATAACTATTGAAGATATAAGCAAACTTATTTCAAGAGCAACAGAACTTCTGGCATCTATAAGTTCAGCAATGGAGGAGCAGTCAAGGAGTGTAGGAGAAGGTACAAGAAATATTTCTCAGATTGTTTCAATTGCTGAGGGGAATAGAAGCTTGCTTGAGGAGACATCAAAAAGCGTTTCAGCTCTGTATGAGCTCATAAAAGGGCTTGAGGAAATAACATCAAAGTTCAAGGTGTAGTATTTGCTTTTCAGAAGTATTGGCTTTTTCTCTCTTTGAGTATTTTTGCTTTTTCTTTTGCAATTGCGTTTATGAGCGCGATGTTAGGATTTTCCTCTAATCTGGCGTCTAAAATCTCTTGAATTACCTCATCAAATATCTGCTCTCCCGTCTTTTCTGAAAAGAGCTCAGCTACCTCATTCTTTTTGAGTTCTTCAAGCTCTTTTTTGAAGTTTTCAACCTGGTTTTGCAGTTTCGCCTTTATGTTCGGGTCCTCAGTGTTTGCTATAATATCATCATAACTTTTTATTTTTTCTTCTAACCTTGTTATCTCTTCTTCGTAAATTTCTTTTTCGGTTCTATCTTTGAGAAGTGTTGCGTAAAATTGTGCGTACACCGCCTTGGCAAGGTAAAATTTACCTCCGGTTTTTTTGAACACTTTATCAAAGTATATTTTCGCCTTTACAGGGCTTCCCCCTAATATATTCGGTGCGGTTGCATAAAAGCTCGCCTTGAGAAGAAGAGGACCGCCGTAGAAGAAATTTTCATCAAGCTCTATGAGTTTATCTACCAGTGCGAGCATTTTTGATATTTCAACGACCGATTCAGGAGAACCTTTGGAGGTAGAAATCCAGTACCCAAGACAAGCTGTGTACCAGAACGCCTCTTTTATATCTTTTTTTCTCAGTGTTTTTGCAAGCTCTTCGGGAGAACCCTCTCCTTTTTTCAGTTTTTCCAGCGCCTTCGCAAATTCTTTGTTTTTCAAAGATAGCGCCTGTTCCGCATATTTATAACCTTTGTAGTATAAAATGTTTGCTTTTTCCTGGTCATAATCTTCAACAAAACCTGAACCGTATGAGCAGTATGTTTCCGCAAGGTTTGAGAGAATTTTTTCATTTTCAGGGTCAAGGAGTCGCCCCGTTTCAAGTATAAGAAGGTTAGATGGTATTCCAGCACCTACGATAAACGGCACATCGTATTTTTGTATCTCTTGTGCCGCTTCGCCTGTCGCTTCTGCTGTCATCACTATTGCTAATTTCTGTATACTGCAAGAAGCTCCTCCAAATGCGATAAAAAAAGAAAAAACCCACGCCTTTTTCAGATCCATATCTTCTACCTCCCTTAAAATTTTATGAGAAAATTGTAATCATAATTTTCTTTTTTTTCTCAAAAATTATACTTTTTCCCAATTTTTTTCGTATGCAGAGTATGACAGGATATGGTATGGAGTACGGTTTTGTTGCAAGAAGAAAAATTGTCTGCATAATAAAATCATATAACAGCAGATTTCTTGATATATTTGTAGATGTTCCCTACGAATTTTCACATATGGAACCGAGAATAAAGATGGAGATAAAAAAGAGGGTCAAAAGGGGAAAGATAGAGGTTATCGTGCGAAAGGAGCCAGAGTCAAGATTGAAATTCATTCATCTTTTCTCTAAAAAGATAGATAAAAGGAGCGAAGAAGAGTTTTTTTATATCTTTTTATCGTGCCTGCAAAAATTCATTGATTCAAGAATTGAAGAAGGGCAGAGAATTAAAGAAGATATAAGAGAGAGGTTGGAAAGATTGAAGGAACTTACCGCTGAGGTTGAACAGCTCCACAAAAGTTTCCCACAGTATGTTAAAAGTGTTTTGAAAGAGAGAGTAAATCAAATTGCAGAAGAGATAGGGCTCAGGGAGATACCTGATAACATAATTGACCTTGCCGGTGTTGTTCATATAGTAAGAAAATCAGATATATCGGAAGAGATTACAAGAATAAAATCCCATCTTGCTTCGTTTGAGGAGGAATTGCAAAGAGAGGGAGATGGGAAAAAACTCCTTTTTATATCACAGGAGATTTTGAGAGAAATAAATACGCTTGGGAGTAAATCAACTGACATAAACATAATGGAAAAAGTCATAGATATGAAGCTTGAGATAGAAAGAATAAGGGAACAGCTATATAATGTGGAATGATTTTTGGGTTTTGGGTTTCAGATTTCAAAATTTTCTGCTATTTTGTAAAATTTCTGTGCGTCAAGAGATGCAGAGCCAACAAGTCCCCCGTCGCAAATATGCCTTATTTCTTTTGCCACATTCTCATCTATACTCCCGCCATAAAGAACAGAAATTTTCGGAAATTTATTTTTCAGCTTATTTTTTATTTTGTTTATAACTTCGGCTATCTGGTCTGGCTTTGCGGGTATACCTGTGCCTATTGCCCAAACCGGCTCGTATGCTATTACTAAATCAATCTTCATCATCTCATCGGGAATTCTTTCAACAGCTTTGAGCTGTTCGTCTATCACTTTTTCTGTCAATCCGTTTTCTCTTTCTCCAAGTGTCTCTCCGACACACAAAACTGGAAGTATTCCATACCTTATCGCTGATATGAGTTTTTTTTCTATGAGTTCGTTATCCTCTTTGAAAATTTTCCGTCTTTCGGAGTGTCCAATTATCACGAAATCCACTCCTATATCTTTAAGCTGTGATACAGAAACTTCACCTGTAAAAGCTCCCCTCTCCTCATAATACATATTCTGTGCTCCTACCATTATATCTGTTCCTTGAAAGAGTGATTTTGCTGTGAGTATGTGTACAAAAGATGGTGCAACTCCTATTTTTACCCTTATTTTTTCGCGTCTTTTATACATCAGTTGTAGTATTTGGTCTGCCCACTTTTTGATTTCTCCTGCGTTTTTGTTCATCTTGAAGTTTGCTAAAACATATCTTTGCCCATTCATAGTATTTAGAAATTATTTTTTGAATCCAAGTTTTTCCTTTTTGCTTTTTTGATAAAACTTTTGCTTTTTCTGATTTATAAAATGTAGATTTATCTTTGCGCGATTTTTTGATGTGGGGAAATTTTAAGATTTATTTTATGGATATTCTTGAAGCTTTTTTACTTGGGGTAGTTCAGGGTTTGGCAGAATTTTTACCTATTTCAAGTTCCGGACATCTTGCTCTGTTCAAAAATCTATTGGGAGTGAAAATGAAAAATCCTCTTGGTTTTGATGTAATGCTTCACTTTGGAACTCTTCTTTCTGTCTTATTTGTTATGAGAGATGAGGTGAAAAAATATCTTAAAAGTAGGAAGCTTATCTCAAAGGTGGTTATTTCTTTTCTTTTTACTGTTCCTATTGCTCTTTTTCTTGAGAGTGTTTCTGACAAAGTTGAGGAAAATATGCTTTTGCTTTCTTTTTCTTTCTTTTTTGGAGCTTTGATTTTGTTTTCAACGCGTTTTAATTTGAGTTTTGAACTTTCTGATTTTTTCAAGTACGCTTTCGTTGGTGTTATGCAGGGGGTTGCAGCTGTTCCCGGAATCTCAAGGTCAGGTGCTACAATATCGGCTTCTCTTGCCGTCGGAATGAATCCCCAACAGGCGTTCAACTTCTCTTTTATTCTCTCAATACCTACAATCTTTTCCGCCATAGCTTATGAACTTATGAAGGTCTTTTTGAAAAAGGAGACATTTGGCGATGTGAGTTTAGAGTCCTTTTTTGTTTCGGTTTTCTCCTCCTTTATATTCGGAGTAATTTCTCTTATTATTTTGAGAAGAATAGTTATCGGTTTGAAACTCTGGCTGTTCGGATTTTACAAGATTTTTATCTCTCTTATATCACTTTTTATTTTCTTCACTCATAAATGATTTTTATGTAAAACTTTTTTTGGTGGCTATTTCAAACCGGGGAGAAATTTTTTGAAACGGAACTTGATTTTTCTCTTTCTTTGACTCCCTTTATATATTATTATATGATGCGTAGATGACGAGGAAACCCTCAGCAAGTTTAGAAAAAATTTAAACCGATGGAAAGTGCTTTCCCTATTGAAGAGTTGGTAGTAAATAGTTTAACCCGGTTTGAACAGGAAATTTTGATCAAATACTTAATTGCAAAAAAGTTAGATTTTGAACGCTTTTTGAGTAAATTTTACTCTCAAATTGAAGTTTCCTCTTTGCTGTTTGAGAAGCACACCAAAAGTTTAGATATATGGGAATTAGTAAAGCACTTTGAAAGGGCTGTTGATGATAAGTTCAAAAAACTAAAAGGTACTTTTTATACTCCTTACTTTATCGTGAATTACATAAATACTCGTGTTATTTCAGAGAATTTGAATAGAGATATAAGAGTGATAGACCCAGCGTGCGGTTGCGGAGCGTTTTTGATAGATACTCTACTTAAACTAAAACAGAAATTTCAAAAAAAGAGCTATAAAGAACTCGTTGAAGAAAACATTTTCGGTATAGATATTGACCCATCTGCGGTCAGAAGAGCAAAAATTTTATTAGCTCTGGTGGTTTTTGAAAATGAAGGCGAAATTCCCGAAAAATTTAATATCTACAACGGAAACAGCTTAGACAAAGATTTTTTGAAGAGAACTTTAAATGACCTGAAATTTTCAGCAGTCGTAGGTAATCCTCCTTATGTGAGAATACAAAATTTAGACGAGGAGACAAGGACAATAATGAGAAAATATTGGAAATTTACAAGTGGTGATACCGATATATTTATACCTTTTATTGAACTTGGAATAGAGCTTTTAAGTGAAAACGGTCAGCTTGGGTATATAACGCCAAATAGTTATTTTACTACGCACGCTGGCAAGAGCTTGAGAAAATTTCTTCAATTAAATAAATATATTGAAGAGATAGTGGATTTTGGACATTATCAAGTATTTGAAGGTATTACTACATATTCTGCTATCACAGTAATTTCCAAAAAACCTAAAAGTTATTTCATTTTGAAAAAGGTTAAAGACGAAAGGGACTTGAAAAACTTAAATGATATTGAGGGAGAAAAAGTATATTTCAAAGACCTCAACCCCGAAAAATGGATACTGGTTTCTAATAAAGAAAAAGAGATTATTTCTATAATTGAGAACTCCTATTACAGATTGAAAGATATTGCAGATATAAGAGTGGGACTTGCTACATTAGCTGATAAAGTATATATACTGGAAAATCCCGAAGAAGAAGGAAAATATTTCATTCAATATTTTAGAGGACAGAAATTTCTGATAGAGAAAGAAATAACAAAAGAGATAATAAAAGTTAGCATATTGAAGTCAGAAAAAGACATTTTGGAAAACAAAAGAAGAATTATATTCCCTTATAAAAAAGTAAATGGTAGATATGTTATAATAAGCGAGGAAGAGTTGAAAAAGAATTTCCCAGAGACCTATAAATACTTATTGTTTTGCAAAGATATTCTCTTAAAAAGAGTATGAAACTTGGTATGCGTACGGAAGAACTCAGGGCATTAATACGACTTTTGGTAAGAAAATATTAACACCACCGATAACTCTAAAACCTACATTTGTGGTATGCGAGAAAGAAGACGCTACTTTTTATAGTGGTTATGGTATTTTCCCGAAGGTAAGACCATTTACTGACTTATATTTACTGAAAAAGATATTGAACTCAGAGATAATGGAAACATATATTTCTGCAACCGCTAAAAGTTATCGGGGTGGATGGAGGGCGTATTCCAAAACATTTATTGAAAACTTTGGCATACCCAAACTTTCAAGTAAAGATGTGGAATTTCTAAAAAGAGAAAAAGACCAAAAAGCTATAAATGATTTTTTAAGGGAGATTTATTATGAACGAAGTAAGATCTTTATGACGGCTTTTATAATGCAATAAAACAAAGTTATATTAACTATCTTCTATTCGGAGATAGAAGCGACAAAAAACTAAAACCATTACATGCATTCGTTGGCAATACTATAAAAATGCTTATTCCTGGCTTATATGATGTATTTTTCTTAAATGGTAAAGAAGTTCAGACAGAAGGTGGATACTATAAGAAAATTATTGATGTTGCTATTGTTAAAAAGGGAGTTGATGTTTCTAAACTTCTAATTTTAAGCAGAACGCTAATAATTATTTTGAAAACCTTTTAGGAGAATGTGCAAATTTAAGAGCAGGGGGAATAAAATTCGCTCATTTTGTCGTTTTTAGAGATAAAATCCCATATTTTTGTAAAAGAGGAAGAATAAAGCACTGGGAAACTTTGGATGATCAAGATATAGAAAAGTATATCAAATTGTTCAAGGATAAAGAAAAATTTTCTCACGCACCTAATTTTATCGGAGTTGAAATAATTAACATCAATCCCATAGTTGAGAAATTTTATAACAAAAAACCAAAATTTACTAATGAAGAGATAGGAAAAGTTATAGAAGAGATTACAATCCAAAACGGAATTGATAATACAGAACTTAGCAAAGAAGTAAAGAAGTTTATCTTACACAATTTTAATTTACAGCAGTTTTTTGAAAATATAAAAGAGATAATGAAGTAGGGAAGGAGAAGATCAACAAGCGTTCGATAGGAATTTTAGAGAAACCTCATCAGTGTTAGCTCAAAAGCTCTGACTGCTACTATCATTGACGCCTGAGTTATACTTTCTTTGAGCGTCAAATCTACCGACGCCGACGCCATATCAAGATCCTCTATATCTGATTTCCTTATTGACTCCTGAGTTTTGATAAAGTTCAAAAGATCGTTCCTTCCCTGAACAAAGCTTATTTCTGCTCCCACTCTTGCTCTCTCAGAGTTTAACTTTTCATACGCCTTTTCTATGTCAAGAACTGCTGATCTCAAAAGCTCCTGAGTGTTTCCCTCTTTCTTGAACCTCAAAATATCCAAAAGGTTTTTGAGAGTGTTCAGAACTCCGTCAGAATCAGAAAGTGAAGGATCTCCAAATATATCTTTTCCGGGAGTTGATATCCTCACCATTGCTGACTTTATCTCTATTGAAAAAGATGAGTTGTCTCCGTGATACTCTGGAATTCCGTCTCCTCCGAATTTGGCAAATATTCCCATGGTATCTTGTTTTATTGAGAATTTGAATCCGGGGGTTGAAGATATTATTCTGAGTTTTCCGTCTGGGGATACGCTTGCGAGAACCAATCCTCCTCCTTCTGTGTTTATTCTGTTCGCAAGGTCTCCGATTCTATCTCCATCAAAATAACTTATATCTTTTGTGAATATTGTATTTCCTGATGGGTCTTTTACTTCAAGAGTGAATTTCCCTTCTTTTATTCCGAACTCTTCGCCGAGTGTTTTTGAGGGTTCTACTCCTTTTTGTGCTTCCCATACTTCTTGGTCTAAAATCTCTCTATCTTCATAAGGTTTTCTGTAAGAGTTTGATGTTGGTGAAATTTTTGAGCCACCGAATATAAATCTGCCTCTAATAGATGTGTTTGCGAGGTCTACGGCTTGCTTTATCATTTCTTCAACCGCGCTCGCAAGTGATGCGAATTCCTCTGAACTCTGAGCGTCTATCCCTCTTTCTGCATACAGCTTTGCCTGTGCGAGTAAATCAGATACCCTTGCTAACACTTCCTCTTTTGCTTGAAGAAAAGTGAGCACCTCGGAAGAATCTGCTATATCTCTTGCTAACTTTGATATATGAACTTCAATCCCTCTTGCTACTGAATACTCTGCGGGGCTATCAGATGGTCTTATGATTTTCAGACCAGAAGAAATTTTCTTCTGCAAATTGAAGAGTATATCCTGATTTTTTACTATCGCGTCTTTTCTTGTTTCAAAAAGAAACCTTGTCGGAACTCTCATTTTCCTACCTCCTTGATAAATTTTTCTTCAAAATTTTTATCCTCCTCCTACAAGTCCAAGTATTGTGAGGATAAGTTCATCTGTTATTCTTACTATTCTTGCTGATGCTTCAAAAGCTCTCTGATATTGAATAGTTCTTACGAACTCCTCGTCAAGAGAGACGCCGGACCTTTGTTGGATTTGTTCTTCAAGGGTGTTTACTGCGAGCTGTCTTGCGCTGAACTCGGCATTAGCGGAATTCAAACTGTTTGCGATTTCATTCTGTATCTCAAGATATATATCCGCTATTGTTCTTGCTCCATCTATTTTCTCTTCTCGCAGAGCAGAGATTCTGTTTGCTATATCGTTGTTGAACGGAGATGCTGGGTCTGATGATGAAGATACTCTGAGCGGGTCTTCTTTGAACTCCTGAGCTACATCAAACTCAAAAACATTTTTACCTACAAAAAGTGTATCTATACCAAGAGCAACCGAAAGCCCGCCTGTATCGTTGTAAATATCAAATCTGTATCCTGAATTTGCAGATATTTTCAATCTGTTGTCTGGTGTTATTTGTGCTGTTATGTATCCTGTGTTGTCGGGAGATGAATTTATGAAATTTGCTATATTGGCTATACCATCTATATCTGGGTCATAGCTTATAAGTAGCGTTTTGATAAGATTTCCGTTTTCGTCGTATATTGCTATTGATAGGGTTCCTGCGCCTGCGGTGTAGGGTAATCCTGCGGAGTTTATCGGAGAGAACGAATCGCTCGCTGAATACGAAGATGTAACCGAGCTGAAATGTTCCGCACCTACTCCCTGTGAGTGGATTTTTCCTATGATTTCTATTATCTGTCTTGCAAGGTTATTTATTTTTGTGATTATTTCGGGGAGGAAGTGGTCTCTTATTTTGAGAGTTCCGCCGAGAACACCACTTATTATAAAAGGAGTTATATCCCATACATTCCCTTTACCATCTACATATTTTATTTTTTTGAGATTTTGCGAGTTTTCAAATGGGTTTGCGGGATTAGATGGGTCAAGCTGGAGTTGAAGAGAAAAAGCCCTGTCTTTATCAACAAGAACATGTCCTCCTCTTCTCAAATAGACATTTATCATTCCGTTTTCGGTCTCAAAAGTGTTTATATCAACGAGTTCTGAAAGTTTTCTTATAGCGAGGTCTCTTTGGTCTTTTAGAGTGTTGGCGTTTTCTCTTGCGGCTGAAAGTTCTGCTATTTTTTTGTTCAAAGTTGCTATCTGATTTAAAAGCTGATTTATCTCTTTTACGGTATCTTCTATTTTTTTATCTGCTTCCAATCTCATCTGAACAAGCGACTCAGCTGATTCTCTGAAAGCAGATGACATAGCTATCGCTTTCAGGACTGCATTTTGCCTTACCGATGGATTTTCAGGATTGCCTGCAAGCTCTTCGTATGCGTTGAAAAAATCGTTTATGTGGTTCAATAATCCGCTTCCTTCTGTGTCGCTGAAAATTGTTTCTATTCTTGAAAGAAATTCTTTCTGTGTCTCAAAATCTTTAAGGTTCTGAATTTCTGCTCTCATTCTTTTTTCTAAAAAATCTAACCTTTCTCTTTTTGCTCCTTCAAATATGACTCCAACTTGACTTGGTGGCAGAGGTGATAGCAGAGGGGTCTGTCTTGTATATCCTTCGGTTTGGGCGTTCTCTATGTTTGTTGAGACGATCTGGAGCGCAGATTGGAATGCGAACATTCCATTTTTAGCTCCGAGCAATATATCTCGTATTCCCGTCATCTTATATCTTTATTTCGGATTTTCAAGGGATTTTTTGAATTTAATTCCTTAACATATTTTATATTTTTTTCAAGATTACCGTTCCGCTTTTTATCTTGCCGATTGAATTTTTATTTGCGGAGTCCTCAATTTCACTCATGATTTCGTAATACCTTTTTATGATTGAAAATTTTTCTTTTATTTTTTTGAGCTTTTGCTCGTAGCTTTTCATTTTTTCTTCATCTTCACGTCTGAGAAGGAAGAAGCTCTTGCTCATAAGGTAAAGTGCTTTTGGAACGAGGTCAAACGTTCTTGGGACATCATTATTCCTGATAAGATGAATGACACTTTCTGATATTTCTTGCACAAAGTTTACGACTTCTTCAAAATTTATATTGTTCAAAGGGGCGTTATTCTGGCTCTGGTTATTTTCTGGCTCATTCACTTTATTTATTTCTATTCGTCATAGGGCTCGGAATTTTTCATTTTTTGTAAAATTGAATTTATGAGGTTTTCTGATTCTACTTACACAGGTTATTCTGTCTCATACGATAGATATGCTCATAGGAGGTTTGATATAAAAAAGAGTAAGCTTGGGCTGAAGGCGGAGTTTTTATCTTCTCTATTCCCTATTTTTTCATCTCTGATTTTCTCTTTCTTTGTCATTCTGCCTTTTTTCTTTGATTTCAGAGTAGATAGGATAAGGATAGATAATTTTTCTTCTGTTTCTGAGCTTGTTAAAAAAGACATACTTGAAAGTTTTGAAAAGATGAAGGTGAGCGAGTTTGATTATGGAAGTTTATCAGATTTTTTATATTTTTTGTGGCATGCTTGTGAAGATAGTTTGTGGGCAAAAAACTGCTCGGTCTCTTTCTCTCTTCCTAACCTTGTTGAGCTGAAATTTGAAGAGGTTGTCCCAATAGCTTTGCTCATAGATGAAGATAAGGTTTTCGTGGTCTCATCAGATTACTCAAAAATACAAACTCCGTTGATTTTAAATCAAATCTATAGCATTGGACTTCAGAGATTTTCTCTGCCATTTTTATTTTTGAAATCAGAAAGATGCAACCTTGAAGAAATTTCAAAATTTATCATACATGTTTCTTCTGCTACTCGTGATATTGAACAGATTGTGTGCTTTGATTTTTCTCTTGAACTTTATACAAAGCAGGGACAGAAAATCATCTTACCGAAAGATGACCTTTATTCTTCTTTCGCAAGGTTTTTGACTTTGAAGCAAAACCTCGGCAGTGCAAAGGAGATAGATATGAGGAACGAAGAAAAGGTCTTTGTGAGATAAAAGTTTGGGGTAATGATGGTTATCTTTTAGCTGAAAAATTTTTGGAAATATGCAATCTTTTTTTGTAATATAGATTTTATATGTATTTTTTGCAGGAGATTTTTAAAATAGAGAAAAGGAGGATTTTGATATGAAAGCGCAGGAAGATAAATACATTGTTGGTGTTGATGTGGGAACCACGAAAGTTTGCACAATTGTTGCGGAAAGAACTCCCGGAGGTTTATCAGTCGTAGGTATGGGGCTTTCTCAATCGCAGGGTATGAAAAAAGGAATGGTTTATGATATAGACCAGATGACAGAATCAATTGCTCGTTCTGTATCAGAAGCAGAAAAAATGATAGATGCGAAAATTCAAGATGTTATAATAGGTATTGCAGGAGAACACATATCGGGATTTAGCGCCGAGGGCATGGTCTCCACTCCAAGCGGAATAATAACAGAAAGAGATGTGAAAAGAGTTATAGAAAGCGCAAAAGTAGATAACATACCACCAGACAAAAAGATAATTCACATAATACCTCAGGAGTTTGTGGTTGATGACCAAAGACATATATTAAAGCCCGTGGGAATGTACGGGAGGAAACTGAAAGCTAATATATACATAATAACAGGAAATCTCCACGCTATAAAGAATGTGATAAGGTGTTGCGAGAGAGCAGGGCTTGTTGTGAGAAATATAGTCCTTCAATCAATAGCTTCTGCCGAAGCGGTTCTCTTTCCAGAAGAAATGGAAATAGGAACAGTGCTTATAGATATAGGTGGCGGAACAACAGATGTTGCGGTCTTTTATAACGGAAGCCTCGTTCATACTGTTGAAATTGACATAGCAGGAAACCATATAACAAGCGATATTGCTGTGAGGTTCGGAATACCAAGAAATGTTGCAGAAGATATAAAGAGGAAATATGGATGCGCAAACGCAAACAGAATTTCAGAAAAAGAAATAATTCAGGGCGTGCGAAAAGCCGGTCCAGGACAACTTATTGACATCCCGAGAAAAGAGCTTGCAGAAGTCATTCAGCTCAGAGTAGAGGAAATTTTTGATAGAATAAAAACCGGACTTGACGCAAGCCCCTTCCCAAAATACATAAGAAACGTCGTCATAACCGGTGGAACATCTCAACTTCCTTTCATAGATGAAATAGCAGAAAAAATACTCGGTCTCCCAGTCAGAATAGGATACCCGCAGAATATAAGCGGACTTCAAGATATTGAAAGTCCGATTTTCTCAACAGCAGTTGGACTTGTCATCTATGCTTCAAAGAATATACCTATATATGAGGCGAAACCTTATACATCTGGTCATGGTTTCCTCAAAAGATTTAGAGAAAAAGTTAAGCAGTGGTTTGCCTTTTTGTTTTCCTGATATGAAAAAATTGACAAAAAGGAGGTGAATTATTTATGGAACCTTTCAGCGAATTCAAGCCAGTTATAAAAGTTGTTGGTGTGGGTGGTGGCGGATGCAATATAATAAACTCTCTCTCCGAAGAAGGTGTTGAAGGTGTTGAGCTTATTGCAGTAAATACTGATGCACAGGTTCTCGCTCTGAATAAGGCACAAACAAAAGTTCAGATAGGTGTTAAACTCACAAGGGGACTTGGAGCAGGGGGTAATCCTGAAATAGGCAGAAGGTCAGCAGAGGAGGACTCGGAAAGAATAAAGCAGGTCCTTGAAGGTGCTGATATGGTGTTTTTAGCTGCTGGTATGGGAGGCGGGACGGGAACAGGTGCTATTCCTGTGATCGCTCAGATAGCAAAAGAAGAAATAGGAGCTCTTACCGTTGCAGTAGTTACAAAGCCATTTTTCTTTGAAGGAAAAAAGAGGATGGAGAATGCACTGAAAGGTATTTCTGCTCTGCGAGATGTTGTTGATACCTTGATTGTCATTTCAAACGATAAACTCTTTGAGATATGTGGGAAAAATATTTCTGTTAAGGAAAGTTTCAGGTTGATAGATGGTGTTCTTGTAAGGGCGGTCAAGTCCATCTCAGAGCTTATAACCGTTCCCGCACTTATAAATATTGATTTTGCAGATGTAAGAACTGTGATGCAAGACAAAGGTTATGCTCTTATTGGTATGGGCGAGAGCGATGAGTCAAGCAAAGACGGAAGAGCAGTCAAAGCCGCAAGATTAGCTATTGAAAATCCTCTCCTTGATGGAGATATAAAGATAGACGGAGCTACAAATGTTCTCCTGTGTATATCTGGTGGCGAATCTCTTTCTTTGTTTGAGGCAAAAGAAGCAGCAGAGGCGATAAGAGAAAAGGTCGCAGAAGAAGCAAACATAATTTTCGGAGTATCAATAGACCCTAAACTCGGAGATAAAGTAAGAGTCGTTGTCATAGCAACAGGATTGAATGAAAAGATAAAGATCTTGCAAGAAGAAGATAAGAAAGAGGAGATCGTGACAGAGATAACAAAGGATGGAAAAGATTTTTACGACATACCGTCTTTTATGAGAAGAAGAAAAAGAATAATTTAAATTCAGATAACCTGACAGAGTTATACCTCTTTTTCAAGTTCTTCTATCATCTTGTGAAATTTTTGGTGGATACCTTTCCCGATTTCTTCTTCTTCAAATTTTTCAAAGAGTTCTGATAATTCTTTATCATCATTTTCATCAAGGATTTGCTCTGCTATCTTGAAAAGGACACTTTCTTCTTTGAGCTTATGCATTCTCAAAGCATATACATAATTTTCTATCATGCTTTTTATTTTTTCTTCATCTGCTTTCTGATTTTGTACTTCTTTTTCAATTTCGGCTATTAGGTTTCTCATCTGCTCGTGTTCCGCAAGCATGACCGCTATTGGTCCAGCTCTTAAATTGAGTCCTCTTTCTTCAAGTCGTGGGAAAAGAAATCTTTCCTCTTTACCATGATGGCACTTATCAACAAAGACCTTGAGGAATTTTAGCATATTTTCAAGTTTATTTTTGTCAATCTTTTCAGATGATATCGATTCAAGAATACCTAATCCTCTTTCTATCACTCTGTGTTCTTCAAGGAGTTTTTCTATTGATTCCATAATTGAAAAATTTTTTCTCGGCTGATTTTTTTATTGATTTTCAAATTTTTTACAAATAGATGAAAAAATAATTTTATAATAGGTGTGTTTGAGCGATAACGAGAGTTTTCCATAGAATAAATATATCAGAGCGAGTTTTTTTAAATTTTTTCATTTATGGGAAGCGTAAAAGACCTTGTGGTTTTTGAGGAGCCAAAGGGTTTGAGTTGTGGATTGGGAAAATTTGTTTTTTCAGATAGGTTTTCTGTGTTTGACTGGGGAAAGATGCCTGATGAAATTCCTCTGAAAGGTAAATCTCTCTGCATAATGGGAGCGTTCTTTTTTGAAAAGCTTGAAAAAAATTCTTTTAAAACTCACTATATAGGTCTTACCGAAGATGGAAAAATAAAGAGGTTAGACGAACTCAAAGAGCCATCTGCGGAGATGGTTGTGAAACTCGTCAGAGTCGTAAAACCAAGAATAAAAAACGGTGCATACGATTACTCCGAATTCAAAAATTTAAAAGGAAACTTTCTCATTCCTTTTGAAGTTATTTACAGGAATTCTCTTCCGGAGGGTTCAAGCGTTTTCAAAAGGTTGAAGGAAGGGAAAATAACTCCGGCAGACCTTGGATTAGACCGCTTTCCTCAGCCGGGCATAAAACTGCCGGGCACATTCGTAGAGCTTTCAACGAAACTTGAAGAGATAGATAGATATATCTCGTGGGACGAAGCAAAGGAGCTCACGGGTATTAGCGATGTTGTTTTTGAGGAGATAAAAGAGGGAGCTGTTTTCGCGTCAAAATTAATAACAGAATTTGTCGAGAAAGCCGGAGTATCTAATGAAGATGGAAAGTTTGAATTCGCTCTTGATGAAAACGGGAAGCTGATGTTTGTTGATGTTCTTGGCACTCCCGACGAATGCAGATTTACAAAAGATGGTTTCCACATAAGCAAAGAGATTTTGAGGATCTTTTACAGGAAGACAGAATGGTTCAATAAGGTAGAGGAAGCGAAAAAGAAAGATAAGATAAACTGGAGGGATCTTGTGAGAATTCCACCGCCAAGTTTGCCGGAGGAACTGAAAAAACTTGTTTCATTTATGTATCTCGCTTGCTGTAATGAAATCACAGGAAGAGAATGGTTCAGAGGTGTTCCGCCTCTTGGAGATGTCATAAAGGAAATCAAGAGTTTTCTTGATTCAATAAGCTGAAGTGAGTTTTTTTAAAGTTTTCTGAGCATTTCTGTTATTTTCACGAGGTTTTGGAGTTTTCTGAAAGCAAAATCACGCGGTAGATATTCAAGCCCGCACGAAGGTGAAAGTATCATAAAATCAAAAGGATAATTTTTGAGAACTTTTTTTATTCTTGGGATAACATCTTTTGGTTTTTCAATATATGTGTTTCTTCCATCAACTATTCCGAGCATGAGGGGTTTTTGTATTTTTGTTTTGCCTATTTTATCTTCAAGTTTTGAGTACGTCATATCAAATCCGAGTATATCTGCGGGGATTTTCTGGAGATCCTCAAAGTCCTCTGAAAAATCTCTGAAATAGAAAAAGTATATTATTTTTGTTGACGGATTGCTTTTTGCGTTGTATATTCTTTCAAGGTAAGGAAGGACTTTATCTAAATCTTTTGATTGTAATGCTGGTTCGTCTATTTGTATGTATTCCGCTCCCTCTTGTGAAAGGAGTTTTACCTCATTTTCTATCAGCTTTGTGTATATTTCAAGCGCTTTTTCAAGGTCTCCTTTTGATAGTTTTGATAAAGTTACGGGACCTGTGAGGATTGGTTTTACTGGTCTTTTTGCTATGGTTTTTGCGAATCTGAAATCATCAAGTGTGCATGGTTTTATTTGTGGGGAATTTGGAGTGGAATCGTCGATTACGGGTTGTCTGAAATATGTGTTTGTATCAAAAAATCGTAGGAGTCCGTTTATTTTTACTCCTTCTATGTTTTTTGCGAAATGAGATATTTGGTCGTACCAGCTTATCATTCCGTCTCCGACAATATCTAATCCGGCTTTTTCTTGTTCTTCAATTGCGAGTTTTATGAACTCCTTTTCTACTTCTCTGTATTCTTCTTCTGAGATTTCTCCGACTTCTCTTTTTGCCCAAGCTCTTCGTAGTTTTTGGAGTTCTTCTGTATCTCCTATGCGTGGGTAGCTTCCTGAAATAGCGGTGAGGAATTTTATTTTTTGTTTCTGTTTCTTTACTGCTTTTCCTTTTGCTTGAACTTTTTTTATTGTCTTTAATTTTTTCTTTTCTGGTTTTGCTTTCTTTTGTTTTGTTTTAATTTTTTTGCTGATTTTGGTTTTGGTGTTTTTTTTGATTTTTTTCTGTGTCTTTGCTTTTTTTGCTCTGTTTTTTTCTCTTCTTTCTTTTTTACCTGCTTTCTTGTTTTTTGATTTTTTGTTGTTCTTTTTTGTTTTCTTTTCCATATTTTTTTCTCCTTC
>Ga0105163_1000794_pt1 | contig 17992 bp, 19 predicted proteins | sample JNZ110809AmetaG_FD_81531 | JGI IMG/M metagenome (GOLD analysis project Ga0105163, IMG submission 81531) | Hot spring microbial communities from Jinze hot spring, China to study Microbial Dark Matter (Phase II) - JNZ 110809A | ecosystem: Environmental > Aquatic > Thermal springs > Hot (42-90C) >... | reverse complement strand
GCTACCATCTGGGTCCCGGCTCGGCGGCGATAGATGCGGGGGTGAACGCGGGTGTTCTCACCGACTTAGACGGCGACCCCCGTCCCATTGGTGACGGCTATGACATCGGGGCCGACGAGGCGCGATTTCTCTACCTGCCGCTGGTGCTGAGGAATTACTGAGCATCCGGTGGCCGTCACCGGATCATGCCTTTCCTGGCAAAGCGCCGTTGCCCTTGCGCTTCTCCGGGCAATGGGAAATAATCTTTCTGGGAGGGAAAATGGACTACCAGGATTACATTCGGCAGGCCCAGGAGGTAGAACGCCTGGTCCAGAAGGGCGACTACAGCTCTGCCCTGGAACTCCTGTACTCCCTGGTGAAAAGCGACCTGGCCGATACCGATAAGGCCATGATGTGCCTGAACATCGCCATTATATGGGATAAACTGGGCCGGCCGGAAAAGGCGCTGCAGTGGTATGAACGCGGTATGGACTACGAACGCCGCACTGGAGGTTGCTTCGTAGCGGAGCATCGGGCCGCCTACCTCGCCAAAATCGGCCGCCTGGAGGAAAGCCTCCTCGCCTATGAGGACCTGGCCGCACGGGAATCTCTGAGCGAACAGGCCCGGGAACGTGTCCGTCAGAATATCAACTGGCTCCGCGCCCAACTTGCGTAGGTGGTCCGGAGGCCGAATATGGAGGACCGGTTCTCTCTGGGCTACATCGTGGACAAATCATCCGACCCGAAACGCAGTAGGATACTGGCCATTTTCTTCGCTGCAATGGGTTCGGTGGTATTGCTGATTGCCATTCCAGCCTTCTTCTCCAACCCGGGCTGGAACCCGGGGCTCTTTTTGATGGGCATAAGTATATTCTGGCTCGTGATGGCATCCCTCACCGGGTTGTGCCGGACGGAAATTGAGTTTGACCGTGCCGGTGGTCAGATTGTCCGCCGCCGGTTTGTGCTGGGAAAGGCATGGTCTATCTCCACCCTTCCTCTTGACCGTCTCAGGGGGATCCGGGCCGTAGAAATGCCGACGGGAGACGCCGATGCGAGCAGTGGTTTCGCAGGCAGGCTGGAATTCCTCCGGGCAGATGAAACAACGTTCTGGGGAGCGCACGAGGTCTGGACAGACTGGCGATTCCCGACGGTCGCGCTGGCAGAAGAGGTGCGCGATGAAATCCTGGCCTGGCTGGAAGAACGTTCTGACTCCCTGCCACAGAGGTATCCGGCTGAGACGTACCGGCCCGCTCCTCCAGGCGAACAGGAGAAACCACCCATACGTCGGCGTCTGGGCACCTGTCTCATAGCGAAGACGCCAGCAACACTATGGAGGAGGATAGGCGCTATCTTCTTTGCCTCCATTGCTGCCGTGGGTTCTTCCCATATAGACCGGGGCATGCTGATTCGTGCTGGAATTTGGGTGCTGGTTTTCCTCATCCTGGCATTTTTCATCCGGGCGTATCGGCGAGAGATACAAATTGACCTTCCTCGGGGCCGGGTGATGCACCGCTTCTCGTTTATGGGATGGACTCTGTCCGTCTCTATCCTCCCTCTGAACCGGTTGAAAGCGGTCCGGCTCGCGGGAAAGGGGTCTGTCAGTGTCCTTGAGTGGGTAAGGGTGGAAGGGAACATCTGGCAACGATGGGATTGTCTGGATGGGACGGTCGCGCTCCAGGCCTGTCGGGAAATCGTGGACTGGCTGCAAGCACATTCGGTGTCCGTTGCCCGGGAAGACGCGGCCGGATTTCACGAATGATTCGTCAGGAGGGCAAGCCATGCCCACCTATCGCCTGACCGTTCCGTACAAAAGTGCCTGGTACACCGTCCTCCTGCCCACGCTGATCGCCCTGGGGGTATGGGCAGGAGTGCTCCTGGGAGGCCTGGCCCTTCTGGGCTGGAACGTGCCCGGTTGGTTGGGGATGCTCCTCTGCCTCGGCGGCTTCGTTCCCGGACTGGCCGTCGCCGTGGCGACCTACCGCTTCCTCCTGCGTCTGGCCGAACGCGGAAGAGGGGAACTGGTCCTGGAGGGCGACCGCCTGCGCTGGCGCACAGGTCGCCGCTGGAAAGAGGTGGACTTTGCCCAACCCCACGAGGCCCGAATCGCCGCCGGAACCAGCGGCCTGGGTCAGCCCGGCGCCTCCGTCACCCTCTATCCGTCGGTGCAACAAATCTTCCTGCGCGGCGCCCGCCGGGAAGACATTCTGGCCGTTTTCCCCGAGCCGTACTTCGTGGACGAACTGGCCGTCCTGCCCGAGGAGGGGACGTGGGGCTTTGACCTGTCCGCCGATGACCCTTACGCGGCCCGCTTCTTCGTTGCCCTTGTGGAGTGCCTCTGGCGCAACCGCCAGCAGAACGAGCGCTTCCGCCTCTACCAGAAGTTTCCCTGGCGCCGCCGCCCCCGGCCGGCCTTCCGCCATATCCGCATCATAGACCTGAAGGCCGCCACGCCGGAGGAACGGGCCTTTCTGGAAAACCTGAAAGCCCAGGTGGTGAGTTCGCTGGGTGATGTGGAAGCCACGCCGGATTACCTCATTGGCTGGTTCTACCATCCCCGGCGCGGCAAACTGGAAGGCCCGCGGGATGGGTGCGTCGTGATGCCCCTGGGCCACATCACGGCGGAAGTGTCTTTCCCCCGCCCGGACTGGAAGCCGTTCATCGCCGGACGTGTGCTGCAGCAGGCCCTGGCCGCCGCGCTGGGCACGACCGCTCCGGCCGGTGGGCCGCAACTGCAGCACCGCCGCTACCTCTACGTGCGGGGCCACAGGGAGGACGGCGCGCCCCTGGAACTGGCCTTTGACTGGTACGGACCGGAGGACAAGGATTACGAGGAGTCCAAATTCATTGTGCGTTTCGTGGAGGCCATGCGGGAAAAGGTCCCGTAGCACTGACCTGCCACAGGAAGAAAGGAAGCCGGCACACTGACCGTTTTATTCCCTGTAATGGCACCCCCGGCTCTGGCGATTGTGGTAGGCCGCCTCCGTCACCAAGAGCGCTGCCTGGACTGCGTGGCGCAGCCCCACCAGCGCGTCGGTCAACCGGCTGGTACGGTAGAAATCGTCAATCTGCTCCTTCAGGTGGCGGAGGTCCCGCAGGGCGCGGGCAAGCCGCCGCTCCGAACGGACCAGCCCGACGTAGTTCCACATCGTGTACTGGATGGCCCGCAGGTCGCGCCAGATGAGGGCCGGGTCGGCTTCCTCCACCCCTGTATCCTCCCAGGGTGGGATTTCCCCCGGGGAAATGGCGGTCAGAGCACCTCGCGCGGCGATGTCTCGTGCGGCGCGGTGGCCCCAGACCAGCCCTTCCAGGAGCGACGTTGAGGCCAGCCGGTTGGCCCCGTGGCCCCCCGTGCAGGCTACTTCCCCAACGGCATAGAGGTTGCGGACCGTCGTCCGGCCCCACTCGTCCGTCCAGACCCCGCCGCAGAAGTAGTGGGCTGCCGGGACAACGGGGATGGGCTGAGTTGTGATATCCAGCCCCAACGCGCGACAGCGCTCATAGATGGTCGGGAAGCGCTCCCGGATGCGTTCCGGGGGCAAGGCAGAGGCCAGGTCCAGCAGCACATAGGGATATCCGTTGACGACCATCTCGTTGTGGATGGCTCTTGCGACCACATCCCGCGGGGCCAGGTCGCCCCAGCCAGGTGCATATTTATGCATAAAAGGGCGACCATCTGGCGTGAGCAACCGTCCACCTTCCCCCCGCACTGCCTCAGAAATGAGGAAACCTTCCGCGCCGGGGAGGGCCAGGGCCGTAGGGTGAAATTGAACATACTCTGCATTGATGACACGTGCCCCGGCCCTGTAGGCCATCGCCAGTCCGTCGCCGCGGGCCCCTTCAGGGTTGGTAGTGTACCGGTAGATGCGGCCCAGACCTCCTGTCGCCAGCACAGTGACCGCGGCCAGGTACCTGTGAACTCGCCCGGTAACCTGGTCCAGCACATACGCACCGTGGCAGGTGATGGGCTCATAGACAGTGAGGGAGTTGCGGGCATGGTGAGGGAACGTAATGAGGTCCACCGCCGTTGCCCTGGTCACCAGGCGGACATTGGGATACTCCCGGAGTGCGGCGATCATTGCCTTGATGATGGCCTGTCCCGTAGCATCCCCGACGTGGAGGATGCGGGGACGGGAGTGAGCTCCTTCCAGGCCATAAGACAACCGCCCATCGGGCTCCCGGTCAAAGGGTACCCCGAGTTCCCGGATCAAAAGGTCCTCCACCAGCCGGGGGCCCTCCTCAGCCAGGATGCGGGCGGCGGAAGGAAGACTCAACCCTGCCCCTGCCGCCAGAATGTCCTGAACCAGCAGGTCAGGGCTGTCGTCCTCCCCCAGGGCGACAATACCCCCCTGAGCATAGCGGGTGTTGCTCTCCTCTGGCTCCGTTGCGCGGGTTATTACTGTAATCTGACGTTCCCGGTCGCGCGCCAGCATCAGCGCTACCGTCGCCCCGGCAATGCCGCAGCCGATAATCAGGACATCAGTTTGAACCAATTCAGGCACGGACTCCTCCTAAATCTCCAGCATTCGTTCCAGCGCCAGGCGCGCTTTTCCTGCGATGTCAGGAGGAACGGTAATGGGGTTGACCAGTTCCCCCTTTACTAGCCCCTCCAGAACGCGGGCCAGTTTCTCCAGCGTAATGAGGTTCATCGTCTGGCAGTAAGAAGGTTCGTCTGAAAGGGAGACGATAAACTGCTCCGGGTGCTCCTGAGCCAGCCGGTGGACCAGGTTATACTCCGTCCCGATCGCCCACTTCGTCCCCGGTGGCGATTCCTCCACCCGCCGGATAATGTAGGAAGTGGAGCCTACTTCATCGGCCAGGTCCACCACCTCCTCGGTGCACTCCGGATGGACCAGAATCCGGATGCCCGGTTCTCGCTCCCGCCAGGCGCGGACGTGTTCGGGCCGGAAGCGGGTATGGACGTAGCACCAGCCAGGCCAGAGGAAGAGCTGGGCCCGCCGGACCTGTTCCGGGTCGTGCCCGCCCAGGGGTTGGCGCGGGTCCCAGAGGAGCATCGCCTCCGGTGGGATACCCATCCGCTTCGCAGTGTTCCGCCCCAGATGCTGGTCGGGAAAGAATAGGACCTTCGGCCGCTGACGGAAAGCCCAATCCAGCACCTTCCCGGCATTAGCCGACGTGCAGACGATGCCCCCGTGCTCCCCGCAGAAGGCCTTGAGGGCCGCTGCGGAGTTAACGTAAGTGACAGGCATCACATCCCGCTCCACGTCCAGCACCTGGCCCAGATCCCGCCAGGCCGCCTCCACTTGGGGAAGAGCGGCCTGGTCAGCAAGAAAGCAACCAGCCTCCAGGTCGGGGAGCAGCACAACCTGGTGGGGTTTGGCCAGGACCGCCGCCGTTTCGGCCATGAAGTGGACGCCGCAGAAAACGATATAGCGGGCATCGGTGCGGGCGGCATCCCGCGCCAGTTGCAAACTATCCCCCCGGAAGTCGGCGAACTGGATGACTTCATCTCGCTGGTAATGGTGCCCCAGGATGACCAGATCAGGGCCCAGCCGGGCTTTTAAGGTTCTAACATGTGCCTGCAAGTCCACGATGACCTTCCTCCGTTCCTCATTTCTTAATCACTTCCATGCTGATGTCCAGCGCTGGCGCAGAGTGGGTCAGTGCCCCGACGGAAATGTAATCCACACCCGTCGCGGCCAGTTCGGCGACCCGTTCCAGTGTCACGCCGCCGGAAACCTCCAGAGGTACCCGCCCGGCAGCGATACGGACAGCAGCACGGATGCTCTCCAGGTCAAAATTATCCAGCATAATCCGGTCTACGGGAAGTTCCAGTGCTTCCTGAAGCTCGTCCAGGTTCTTGACTTCCACTTCTATGGGCATGTCGGGGTAAGCGGTGCGGGCCCGCCGGACGGCCTCGGTGATGGAGCCCGCGGCGGCGATGTGGTTGTCTTTGATGAGGACCATATCGTAAAGGCCCATGCGGTGGTTTTGTCCCCCGCCCATGCGGACAGCATACTTCTCCAGCGCGCGGTATCCGGGGAGGGTCTTGCGGGTATCCAGGATGACAGCTCGCGTCCCGGCGACGGCGTCCACGAAACGGCGGGTGAAGGTGGCGATGCCGGAGAGATGCTGGAGGAAGTTGAGAGCCGTCCGCTCCGCCGCCAGCAAACTCCGGGCTGGCCCCTCCACCTCCGCCAGGACCGTTCCGGCTTCCACCCGCGCGCCGTCCGAGACGCGCGGCGTGAAGCGCACAGAGGGGTCCACCCGCCGGAAGACTGCCTCCGCGATGGGAAGTCCGGCGACAACTCCCGCCTGTTTGGCAACAATATGGGCGCGAAGGCAAAGGTCCGGAGGCAAAATTGCCTCCGAAGTAACATCTCCAGAGCCGATGTCCTCGGCCAGCGCGAGGTCTATAAGGTGGGAATAAAGGGCAGGGTCCATTCCTCCCCTCCGCATTGATTCAAAATAATGTCCAGTTTTATTTTACCACACTCCTGGTAAGGGCCATAATGCCCTCCAATTTCCTGGAGGGACGCCCTTCTTTGACAGAAATAGCGGGCCTTATTATACTTAGGCAGGAGGGAAGCGTGAATTCAGGACTCATAAGCAAGATTTACAAAGCTAAGCGCTACGCTCAGGAGCCTGAAAGGGTCAAATTCATCAAGTTTGAAGTCAGCTTCAGGGGTGACCACGACACCTACACCGTAAAATTTGACCAGGGAAAGTGGCACTGCGATTGTCGGTTTTTCTCCGTAAGGGGGGTCTGCAGCCATACGATGGCTCTGGAAAAGATCCTCGGCCCCATGCTTCGCGGTGGAGAAAATGAACCGTAGGTGGCAATTCTGGCTGGGCCTTTTGATTAGCGCTCTATTTTTATACCTTGCCCTCGCAGGTCTGGAACTGGAAGAGGTCTGGCAAAATATACGGACTGCCCGTTACATCTGGATTGTTCCTGGCGTTATCGTCTACTTCCTGGCGGTATGGGGTCGCACATGGAGGTGGCATTACCTCCTCGCTTCCATCCAGAAAGTTAAGCTTTCCAGCCTTTTTCCTGTGGTGGTTATAGGATACATGGGCAACAACATCTACCCAGCCAGGGCGGGGGAAGTCCTTAGAGCTTATGTCCTCAAACGTCGGGAAGGTATAAGCATGAGTTCATCCCTTGCCACTATACTTGTAGAAAGGGTTTTTGACGGAGTTGTAATGCTGTTTTTCGTATTCATTTCCCTTCCTTTTGCCCCGATGTCCCCCCACCTTCGCCGTCTTGTAGTGTGGTCAAGCGTTCTATTCTTCGGGGTTTTGGGTGGGTTTTTCCTGGTGGCCGCCAGACCCGAAAATTTCAAGGCCTTTTACCGCAATATTGCGGCGCGCATCATCCCAGAACGATTCCGCAGCAGAGCCGATGGCATTCTGGTTAGGTTCATAGAAGGTTTCGGTGGGCTACGCCGCCCCCAGGATGTTATCATGGTATTCGTGACCTCAGTTTTTATCTGGTTAACGGAAACCACAAAATACTGGTTCGTCATGCACGGTTTTGAATTTTACGTCCCCTTTTACGTCCTCATGCTAATGACCGCAGTGGTTAACCTTGCTACCACCCTGCCATCCTCCCCTGGCTATATCGGGACTTTTGATGCTCCGGGGATAAAGGTTTTAGTTCAATTCGGGGTGCCAGGGGCTGTGGCGGCAGGTTACACCCTGGTCTTGCACGCTGCTCTCTGGTTCCCGATTACTTTGCTGGGCATGTTCTACATGCTTAAAGAAAGCCTTTCCTGGAAAGAAGTTCGAGCAGATGTCACCGGAGGGTCGGGAAAATGAGAGGGGGCATTGACAAAGAACGCATAGAGAAAGCGGTGCTGGAAATAATCCTGGCAATAGGGGAGGACCCTAATCGGGAAGGGTTGCGGGATACGCCCCGACGCATCGCTGAAATGTATGAGGAACTGTTTGAAGGATTGCAGCAGGACCCCATGGAAGTCCTCCGGGTTGGGTTTGAGGAAGAAGAGCATCAGGAGATGATAATTCTGAGGGACATACCCTTTTACTCCATGTGCGAACACCACTTTCTCCCTTTCCATGGGGTTGCCCACATAGGATACATTCCGGAAAAGAAAATTGTGGGCATTTCCAAACTGGCCAGGGTTGTGGAAATTCTGGCCCGAAGGCCTCAGCTTCAGGAACGCCTGACCAGCCAGATAGCTGACACTATAATGGAGGCTTTGCAACCCAAAGGGGTTGGGGTGATAATTGAGGCCGAGCACCTTTGCATGACTGCCAGAGGGATAAAAAAGCCTGGAAGCATTGTGGTAACTTCAGCTAACAGAGGGATATTCAGGTCCAAACTGGCTACAAGGCAGGAATTCTTGAGCTTAATCCGTAATGCTCGCCGCCGATAAAAGATGGCCTGCAGGTGGCTGCCCCCTTTAAGGATATGGCTCTGGCTTTTTATACCCCTTCTGCCTCTGGCCTTTCACCTTGATAAATTTGCTTACCCGCAAGGCTCGCCCTTTTCTGATGTCCTCATTTCCCATTACCCGAATTTTCTTTATTTACGGCAATCCATTGCATTGTGGCGCACGATACCCCTTTGGTCCCCCCTAATTTTCAGTGGTTACCCTTTCTTCGCTAATCCACAATCTGGCCTATGGTACCTTCCTGGGTGGCTTGGGGTTATTTTGCCACTTCCTCTGGCTTTCAATCTCTTGACCCTGATGCATCTGCTATGGGGTGGAGTAGGCTTTTATATTTTGGCCCGAACCCAAGGGCTTGGAGAAGAGGGGGCTGTGCTCTCAGCTTTGGGATGGGAGCTTATGCCTAAGGTTATGGCCCACTACGGTGCTGGCCATATCACACTGGTTTATTCCCTTTCCTGGACCCCATGGCTTCTGGCTGCTGAAATCCTTAAGCCTGGATGGATTCCACTAATCTTAGCTCTGTCCTTCTTAGCCGCCCCCCAGTGGGCTGGCTACGCTTTTACCTTGTGGCTCCTTTGGAGCTTTTGCCGTGCTTTTGAGAAAAAGGGTTTGAGGTGCATACCTTTCTGGGCATTAAAAGTGGCATGGAACCTCTCCATTGCTGCTCTCCTTACAGCTCCTCTGCTTATCCCTTTACTGGAGTACACTTCTTTGAGCACCCGCGCCCATTTGCTTCCTTCCGATATCTTTACGTATTCCCTTACACCTGCTACGCTCCTAACTTTTTTCTTCCCCGCTTTTGGCTCATTTCATGAAGTTTTCATCTACCCGAGGGCTGTGGTGATGGTTCTGGCCGTTTCAGGAGGGCTCAGCAGGTTCTGGTGGGCTGTAGCTCTACTGGGAGTTATCTGGGCTCTGGGGGAGAATGTTCCGGGAGCTTACCTTATAGCCTCCCTCCCGGGGGTGAGCTTTGTAAGAGTCCCTTCCCGAGGGGTTTTCCTGACCCTCATGGCTCTGGCGTTTCTGGCAGGAGAAGGCCTGGAAAATTTCCAGGTCGGATTAAAGGACAACGCTTTGAAGCGAGCTCGCCTCTCCCTTGTGGCTCTCCCTGCTGCCAGCTTCATTTTAGCTCTTGGTCTTAAGGCAATCGGGAACAGGGTTGCACCTTTAGCCTTCTGGGGGGCAATAGCTTTTGCTTTAGCCTCTTTCCTGGCCTGGAAATTGCTCCATTCCCGCTCAAAACTTTTCCGGGGTTTGCTGATGGCTCTCATGGTGGTGGAAGGGCTGGCTATAGATTTCAGGCTTGTAGGTTTCATTTACCCGCGAATTGCCCTTAGTGAGAAGGCTGAGCTTGCAGAATTCCTCGCCCAGCAGCAGAAGCCCTTCCGGATCTACGCTCATTCTTACATTCTTCCCCAGCATACGGCAGCTCTTTACGGCCTGGAAATGGCTAATGGCGTTGACCCTTTGCATTTAAAGGCTTATGCCCTGTTCATGGAGGAAGCTACCGGAGTTCCTTACAAACATTACGAAGTCATGGTCCCACATCTTTTGGGTGATAACCCCTTCACGGCTAACAAAGGGTATATGCCTGATCCGCGCAAACTGGGGCTTCTCAATGTCCACTATGTGATTTCAAGCTTTCCCCTGAATGTGGAAGGACTTGAGGAAATAGCAAGCTTCGGGGAAGTAAAAGTGTATGAGAACGCATACACCATGCCCAGGGCCTGGATCCAGGCTTCCTCCGGGATACGTCCGGTGGATTACTGGGAGTGGTCTCCCAATAGGCTTCGCATAAAAGCCAGGGGACCCGGCCTTATGGTGGTTTCGGAAATATTTTATCCGGGCTGGGAAGCGTTTGTGGATGGTAAAAAGCAGCCCATAATGACCGTAGAAAGGATACTCCGGGGGCTTTACCTTGAAGAAGGGGAACATGAGGTGGAGATGCGTTTTAATCCCTTAAGCCTTAAGGCAGGTTTGGCCGGCTTCGCTTTGGGACTTTGCTTGTTCGTTGTAAGCGAAATTTGTGTTTTTGGGAGTTCTGTGCTAAAATGTGCCGCACTATGTAAGGGGGGTGAGGTGAGATGAACGTGCAGCAGGCTATAAAGGCGGTGGAGAGCATAAGCGAAAAGCCTTCTATTCCAGAAATACGCCCTGGTGATACCGTCAGGGTTCATTACAGGTTTACGGAAGACGAAGCGGAAAGAGTTCAGGTCTTTGAGGGGGTGGTTATAAGAATAAGGGGAACCGGGACGGGGGCAACTTTTACCGTCCGCAGGATAGGTGCCCACAATGTGGGAATTGAAAGGATTTTCCCGCTCCATTCCCCAAGGATAGAGAAGATTGAGATAGTGCGCCGGGCCAAGGTGCGAAGGAGCAAACTCTATTACCTCAGGCACCTCAGCGGTAAAGCCGCTCGCTTGAAGGAGAAAAGAGAATAGGTCCATGCGGGTTTCACCCCTGGAGAAAGAACTCCTGGGTAAAGGCTACCGGTATATAGCCGGCATTGATGAAGCCGGTAGAGGAGCCTGGGCAGGCCCGGTAGTGGCCGGCGCTGTGATTCTCCCACTTGATAATCCTGAAATTTGCCTGGCCCTGGTGGATGTCTGTGATTCTAAAAAGCTAAAGCCTGAGGAAAGGGAAAGGCTCTTTGAATTGATTTCTTCTGCCGCAATATCATGGGGAGTGGGGTTTGTGCCTCCGGAGCGTATTGACCAGGTGGGGATAGTTAAAGCCACAAGGGAGGCGATGGTTCTGGCTATCTCCCAGCTTAATCCACCCCCTCAATTCCTGCTGATTGATTACCTCTATCTTCCCGAGGCCCCTTTCCCTCAGGAAGCCATCACCTCCGGCGATGCCTCTTGCCTTTCCATTGCCGCCGCTTCCATAGTGGCAAAGGTGATGAGGGATCAATGGATGGTAGCTATGGATAAGCTCTTTCCCGGTTACGGGTTTTCAGAGCATAAAGGTTATGGCACCCCACAGCACCGCGAGGCTCTTAAAAAGCTGGGGCCCTGTCCCATACATCGGGCCTCTTTTGCCCCGTTAAGGCTTTTTCACAATTTTTTCACAGCCTCATGGCATAATAGCAAATAAGAGCACTTCTGTATCAGGGAGGTTAAAATGCGCTATAAATGGCCAATAGTTATCATTGTGCTCGCCTTAATAGCTGGAGGGCTAATTTACTGGTTCGCCTTCAAGCCCAAAAACACTTCTCAAACGGCTGTGGAAACTGTTCCCGTCCGGCGCGGGAATTTGGTGGTAACTGTTTCCGCAGTGGGTTCAGTTAAGGCCAAAGCACAGGTTAACCTTGCTTTCCAAACTTCGGGCAGGGTGGCAGAAGTGCTGGTGGAAGAGGGGGATTTCGTGCGGAAGGGACAGCCTCTGGCGCGCCTTGACACCAAAACCTTTGAACTGCAAGTGGCCCAGGCAGAAGTGAACCTGATGATGGCGCAGGCTCAGCTCAACAAGCTTCTTAAAGGCAAGTCACAAGCTCAGATTGAAGCAGCAAGGGCAGCATTGCGGAGCGCTCAAGCTGCCTATGAGGCTGCTAAAGCTGACGCTGCCAATCGCGAAAAGCAGATTCGCCTGGCCGAGATAAACGTGGAAAAAGCTCGCATTGCCCTGGAGCAGGCTCAAGCCCAGTACGATAAAGTGGGCTGGAGGCCGGAGGCTGCTTCTTTACCTCAGGCTCAGCAACTGCATCAGGCTACCCTGGACTACGAAGCTGCCAGGCTAAATTATGAGCTTACTGTGTCCAAATATACCGATGTTGCCCTTTACAACGCAGCAGCACAACTGGCTCAGGCCAGAGCTCAGCTGGAGGAACTGGAGAAATACCCGGCCGAGGAAGATCTGGCCATTGCCAGGGCCCAGGTTCGCCAGGCCGAGATAGCCCTGGAGCAAGCCCGGCTTAACCTGGAAAATGCTACCCTCAAAGCCCCCTTTGACGGACTTGTGGCCGATGTAAGCATCGTGGTGGGAGGAACCGCAGGACCAGGCACTCCCGCTGTAACCCTGGTGGACATATCCTCTCTTGAGATTGAAACGCAACTTGTAGAATTGGATGTGGATAAGGTAAAAGAGGGTCAGGAAGTAGAAATTTCCTTTGACGCTATCCCTGACCGCACCTACCGGGGCAAGGTTATTAAAGTTGGAAGAGTTGGCCAGACCGTGCAGGGCGTGGTCAATTACCCGGTGGCAATACTAATAGAAAGCCCCGATGAACGTATAAAAGTGGGGATGACAGCTAACCTCAACATCTTGGTAGGCCGCGCCGAAAATGTCCTTTTGGTCCCGGTTAGAGCCATTCAGACCCGTCAGGGCAGACAGGTGGTAATAGTAAAAAGAGGGGAAAACTTCACCCCTGTCCCTGTCAAAATAGGGATGTCAAATGAAGCCATGGCTGAAATCGTGGAAGGAGATATAAAGGAAGGAGACCTGGTGCTGGTCAATTTACCCCAGCAATTTACACGTCCCCTTGGACCCTTCATGTTCGGGGGAAGAGGCTTTGGGGGAACAAGATAGGAGGAGGCCTATGGCTCTTATAGAACTTGAGGACATTGTAAAAATCTACAGGCTGGGCAAGGTGGAAATTCCCGCCCTTAGAGGCGTTTCTCTTTCCATTGAGAAGGGAGAGATGGTGGCCATAATGGGGCCTTCCGGTTCTGGCAAGTCAACTTTAATGAACATCATAGGCTGCCTTGATCGGCCAACTTCCGGCAGGTACCGGCTTGAAGGGATCCCTGTGGAGACCCTCACCGAGAACCAGCTCGCTGAGGTCCGCAATCGCAAAATTGGCTTCGTTTTCCAGATGTTCAACCTCCTGCCGAGGGCTACTGCGGTCCAGAATGTTGAACTCCCCCTTATCTATGCCGGGGTTAATGGCAAGGAGAGGAAAAAGAGAGCCATTGAAGCCCTGCAAGCGGTAGGGCTTGGTGACAGGCTAAACCACAGGCCTGCAGAGCTTTCGGGGGGTGAACAGCAAAGGGTGGCCATAGCCAGAGCACTGGTCAACAACCCCTCAATTATCCTGGCTGATGAGCCTACGGGAAACCTGGACTCCAAGTCCGGCGCTGAAATCATGGATATTTTCACAAGGCTTAACAGAGAAATGGGCATAACGGTGGTGTTAGTAACCCATGACCCTAAAGTGGCTTCCTATGCTTACCGCATTGTGAGGCTTTTGGATGGACAAATAGTGGGGGAGGAAAGGTTATGAATGTGCTGGAAAATTTGCGGCTGGCTTTTCAAAGCATAATGGCCAACCGATTGCGCTCCGGCCTTACCATCCTGGGAATAGTCATAGGAGTAATGGCTGTAATAACGATGCTTTCCATAGGAGGAGGGACTCAGGCTTCAGTTACGAGGCAAATAGAAAGCATTGGAACCAACCTCCTTATAATCCTTCCCGGCCGCTTAACCACGGGAACTATAAGGGGTGGCCTTGGCTCAGCCATAACTCTTACTTATGCTGATTCGGAGGCTTTGAAGGACCTTCCATCCGTGAACGGGGTGGCTCCAGTGGTCCAGACTGCGGCCCAGGTAGTCTACCTGGACTCCAACTTTCAAACAAACCTTATTGGTACTACTCCCGATTACACGGAAGTACGCAACCACAGGGTAGCATCGGGCTCCTTTTTTACAGAATCGCACATAAAGGCGCGGTCTCTGGTTGCCGTTCTTGGGGCTGATGTAGCCAAATCTCTCTTCGGCGAACAGGACCCTGTGGGGCAGTTGATAAAGATCAACAGGATTTCTTTCAGGGTAATCGGGGTCCTGGAGAAGAAAGGTGGAGCTGGTATGTTCACCCAGGATGACCTGGTGATAATCCCCATAACCACGGCTTTCACCTACTTCCCACGCCGTGCCGACTGGCGCGGTCAGCCCAGTGTGACAGCTATCTATGTTCAGGCAAGGGACAGGAATCTTCTAAACCAGACCATAGAGGAAGTGCGAGCTATCCTGCGGAGCCGTCACAACCTTACCCCCTCGGCCGATGATGATTTTTCCATAATAACCCAGGAGGATATACTGGGCATGGCAAACGCCATTACCAACATTTTCACTATCTTCCTGGGAAGCATTGGGGCTATTTCCCTCATTGTGGGAGGGATCGGGATAATGAACATAATGCTTGTTTCGGTAACAGAACGGACCCGTGAAATAGGCATAAGGATGGCGGTGGGGGCTAAAAGGAGGGATATACTCCTGCAATTTTTGACGGAAGCCACAGTCCTGAGCCTTCTTGGTGGGGCAATAGGCATAATTCTTGGATGGTTGGCATCGTGGGGGGTAAGCAAAATAAACATCGGAGGTAGCAATATTGAAACTCTGGTTACCCCATGGTCCATACTTCTGGCAGTAGTTTTTTCAGCGGCGGTAGGGCTTTTCTTTGGAATTTATCCAGCCAATAAAGCGGCTCACCTGAATCCTATAGAAGCTTTGCGCTACGAGTAAACGAACGGTTTTATTACCAGCCGAAACTAAGCCTGGCAATCAGGCGGGGTGGGAGGCCTGCTTCTTCCATTTTGTCCTGGGTCTTGTTTACCGGATAAAATACTCTTTTAAGCTGCAGTACACCTTTGTCTAAATCCAGCAGGGCGTAGCTGGCCCTCGGATCTCCATCTCTGGGCTGCCCTACGCTGCCAGGATTTATTATGTAGCGAAAACCGGGTTCCAGCAAAAAAGACTGGTCTTCATTCAGAGGTAAAAGTGCACAGGTTCTCGGGTTCTCTTCCCATAGGGCAAAGATCATGGGGATATGGCTGTGACCTACCAGACACCAGGGGGTATCAAAGTACTGGAAATTTTCCAGGGCCACCATAGATGTTAGCACATATTCCCATATCGGGTAACGGGGGCTGCCATGCACAACAGTAAGCTTGTCCTCCAATACTATCTTTTCCGGGAGATTACTAAGGTAATTAACAGAGTTTGGATTTAAAACCTTCTGGGTCCACAATGTAGCCAATCTGGCATCGGTGTTAAACTCTTCCAGTCCAAGTTTGCCGATGGCTGCCCAATCGTGGTTCCCGGCTACACATGAAAGGCAAGGCAACCTTTTAATGCGCTCCACACATTCATTGGGATCTGGGCCATAACCTACCAGATCCCCAAGGCAAATAACAGCTTCGTATTGGCCCTCGGCATCCTTCAGGACGGCCTCCAGAGCTTCTAGGTTTGAATGAATGTCAGAAATAATCAAAAAACGCATTTTCAAGAGCTCCTTTCCGCTCCTGATAATACCAGCTAAACAGGAGTTTGTCAAAGTTTCGTGAAAGGCTGCAAGCACCTAAAGAGAAATTTTCCTTGGCCTGGTTCGGCATTTTTCAGCGGTGATTATAGCCATTATTTTCTGAACGGCTTCATCCAGGTGGTCATCAGCGTTTACCACCACATAATCAAATTCCTCAAGGCTTTGCATCTCCTCCTTAGCTCTGGCTAATCTCAGCTTCAGGTTTTCTTCATCCTCTGTATGGCGGGTTCTTAGCCTCCGGATAAGCTCTTCTTCTGAAGAGGGGGTCAGGAAAATAAAGACGGCCTCCGGGACGAGGCGGCGGAGGGTCCTGGCGCCCTGCACATCTACCCTCATTATAACATCTTTGCCACTTTCCAGGGCCTTTTTCACTTGCTCTTTGGGAACCCCGTAACGGTGTCCATAAACTATAGCGTTTTCCAGGAAACCGCCTCTCTGGAAAATGCTCTCAAACTCTTCCTCCGAAACGAAAATATAGTCCTTACCATCCACCTCGCCAGGGCGAGGGGGGCGGGTCGTCATGGTTACCACAAAATGGAAGGGGAAGCCGAGCTCTCTCATCCTCCGGATTACGCTGTCTTTTCCAGCGCCGGATGGGCCAGATATTACGATTAGAAGGGGAAATTCTCTGGTCATGATCTTTACCCCTCAAAGCGATTGGCGAGCTTTCTCCAGGAGCAGAGAAACGATTTCCAGAGATGCACGAGGATTAGCCAAAGCCCTGGCTTTTTCCCTCATCTCTTCCAAGACATCGGGATTTGCAAGCCATTCTCTAAGGATCGTTGTGGCCCTTTCTGGGGAAGAGGCGAAGGCTCCCACTCCGCTCCTTTCCACAAAATCCACATTGCCTCTTTCCTGGCCCGGGACGAAATCAATGAGCAGGATTGGTACCCCGACATTTATGGCCTCATAAATAGTTCCGGGCCCTGCCTTTGTCAACACAACATCCGAAGCTTGCATGAGGAGGTGGACGAAATCCACAAAGCCGTAAATCCGGCAGGGTATTTTCCATTCCAGTTTCTCCAAAGCCCTGCGCAGGGTTACATTCCTCCCAGTTACAATTAAAAGCTGAGCTGGAATAGAGGCATCGTTTATTGCCCTGGCTACGGGGAAAATTTTTCCCATACCTTCCCCGCCTCCCATAATGAGCAGGACCGGAGTATCCTCTTCAAGGCCGAGGGCTTTTTTGACGGCTTTCCTGTCTTCAGAAGGGGAGAAGCGCAAGCTCACCGGAAATCCTTTCAAGTAGATTTTATCCGGAGGGACTCCTGCTTCAAGGGCCATATTTCGCGCTTCAGGAGTTGGCACGAAACAGGCATCAACTCCGGGGTAAAACCAGGCCAGGGGAGTAGTTATCAAATCAGTAACTACGGTGGCGAAGAAACCGTTCCAGCCGCCTTCCCGAAAGACCTTGACTGGAACCACATTGGAAAATTGGTGCACCGATATTGCAATATCTGGCCGGTAATCAGCGATAAGCCTTAGTAAAGCCTTCCGGACCAGCGGGGTGAAGAAGCCAAAGACTATTTTAAGGAACCAGGCCCTCTGGGCAAGCTGCCATAAAAAAGACCATAGCCATGGGGCGTAAGTGACCAAAGGTCGGTAAGTGCCGCCGGACTTGTTGAGAGGGAAGGGAAGCAAAGAGAATACGTCAATGAAATGGATAAGCCACTTCCTTGGTTCAAGGGTTTCAAAGGCTTCCTTCAAGGCCAAAGCTGCACTTCTGTGGCCACCTCCCGAATCAGCCATGAAGATAATAACGCTTCGTTCCATGGGTTTTCCCCATTAACAGGTAAGGTGGAGGGCAGCTATTACTTTTTTCCCTTCTTCAAGGAGCCGATTGTATACCTTCCAGGCTTCCCTGGTCTGGTAGACAAAGACTTTTATACCCTTTTCCTCAAGGTAACGGATTGTTTCCTGCGGGACTTCCATAAGGCCTGAGTAGCCGGTGCCCACTACCAGAATTTCTGGCCTGGCCTGAACAACATCCCAGAGATCGGCGGGGGATAGTCTGTGGCCTTCCTCCCTCCACCATTCAGAATCAACGTGGTCAGGGTAAATTATCACATCGGATGAGTAACTTTTCCCATCAATCACAATATGGCCGAACTCATAATGCTCAATCATGGCCATATCCCCTCTTTCTGACTTAAGCAGTTTAATTATAAAGCCTGGAGACATCCAACGCAACAGAGCCCTGAAAGGCTTAACAATCTAAGCCTTCCTTAAGCTAAACAAAGCCAAACGTGGTATAATAAAAAATTGGGGGCTAAAAGCATGGAAAAAGTTTTTCTCAGGGTAAAGTTATTACCGCCACGTTTGCCAGGGCGCGTGCTTCATCGCCCTCGCCTCACAAACCTATTGCTGGAGGCCCTGAATT
>Ga0105163_1000793_pt1 | contig 17997 bp, 19 predicted proteins | sample JNZ110809AmetaG_FD_81531 | JGI IMG/M metagenome (GOLD analysis project Ga0105163, IMG submission 81531) | Hot spring microbial communities from Jinze hot spring, China to study Microbial Dark Matter (Phase II) - JNZ 110809A | ecosystem: Environmental > Aquatic > Thermal springs > Hot (42-90C) >... | reverse complement strand
TACTCAAATAATTAATTATTATTTTATTTTGCTAGAATTTATAAAATTTATTTAATGATGGACAGCGCTACTAAATTTTTCATTTTCATCCTCATAATCATCACTTTAACCGTTAGCGGAACATGGTTTAGTAAAACCACCACTCATATCTTCGTCTAAAAGGCGTTGAGCGCTAAAAGGAACAAGAATATTTACTAGTATTTCCCCTAGCAGGAAATAGCAATCTATAAGTATTGGCACCGAAAAATAGTACGTGATTAACATGACGGAGCAAGATTCCTCCACAAAAAGGGACAAAGAGAATAAGAAATCTGGTGTGGAAGTAATTCGAACCCAAAATGATAATGGACGCCCGGTCCACCAAATTTTTTAATCGAATCCTTTTATAGAAATTCGCTAGTTTATTTGATGTTTAAGGCTAAGTATGCGTATTTGCTTAAGGATTGCGGTCTCGTTATGTGCGAAAGGCTTGGCCGGCTAAAAATATACAGGTTCAGGTTAATGGAGCTTATCGAGAAAGAAATCTTGCCCTGCCTAGAGAAGCTAATGAAAAGTCAATCTCAGCCGAAGCATAACCAATAAACTGCTTCGCAATATTTTCAAAGAGCCTTCACGGCACAACTAAACATCGAACAGTTATCTATAAAAGCCTTCTAGAGGTTTGCGTCTCAGACTTAACCCTCTTGATAATCCCTCGAGAAATAATTAACCTGGTGATCCCAGTAAGACTATTATGGTTATTGAAAGTAAAAATTTTTACGTCTTTCCTGACTCTTATGTTAGTGATGAGGTTAGGTATGCAGGCTTTGTCTATTTTCAAGGGGTTGGAGGAGTGGGCAATAAAGCTTACATGGTAAATTTTTATTAGCTAGGATTGGCTTTTATATTAAGTGAAAGTTTTAGGCGGTCTCATTTATGTTACCCCTTTGGTCTGGAAAACCATACATTAAGAAAACAGTTGTGAAGTTCCTTATAGTCTTCGTTGTGCTCCTAGTCTTATTATTGCTGGTGCATCCACTCTTAGCGCTGGCGTGGGTGGTCTTCTCGGCGGTCGCCTTCACAATATATTACTATAATAAAATGGCATATACATACCACATCACTGAGAAAACCATTAGAATTGATAAGTCTTGGGTTTTCGGAAACTACGTTAGGGAGCTAACCTTCGACCAGATAAGAGACGTTCATGTGATGCAGGGGATACTTGCGAGGGCCATGAACTGCGGCTCCCTAACATTTGTGACAACAACCGGTCTTGAGGTTGGCTACGTCGGCACCGCGGCTGGGAAGGGCGTTGTGGTTGGAGGGGCGAGACCGAGGCTCATGGTCTGGAGGGGCGGCAGATTCTGGGATATAAAGGAGCCCCAGAAGGTTCGTGAAATATTGATGAGCAAAATACCTGAGTGGCGTGAAGCCGCCCAGCAGCAGAGGATAGCCACATCGCTTGAAAAGATAACCGAGGGAAAACCTCAAACAGCATCCATAGCCAGCGAGCTCGAGAGACTAAAGAGGCTATTGGATGAGGGCGTAATAACAAAGGAAGAATTTGAGAGGGCAAAGAAAAAGCTACTTGAATAAATAATAGTGTCTATGACGCCCATTAAGAATCCCAGGGGCATAATAGCCGCCGCATAGGGTGGCGGAGCCAGCAACCTATTTAGGACGCTTGTTTCCGCTCAGGCAGTTCTTTTGGCACCGCAGTGTGGGCAAACAGTTTCCGTTTGGGGCATAAGTGTCCCGCAGTATTTACATGGGATCATAACGACCTCGCGGACTATCACCTCCTTCTCCTTGACTACTGGGGCCGCTGCTGGCGGGATAACCTGGATTTCAACTACGCTGCTCGTTGCATCTGGCCTACCTTTAACGGCAACAACGCCCTTAATTGACCATGTAACCCTCCTATCAACCCCCTTGTATGTGGGCTTCATTGTGGGCGGAATATTTATGCTAAATGGGAATTTCCCCACGAACCCTTTAGAGAGATGGGTTGGCCCGCTTAAACGTGGCTTAGTAGAATATAGTGTTGCTGTTTCCCAAACATCTCTAATGACCTCGCGTTTCAGAGAGGGGTCGTAGAAGCGCTTTTGAACCTTTGCCGATTCAACACATTGAAATTCACATCTTATCTCATCAGCATCAAAGTCCTCATCAGAGCATACGGTTAACTCGCCCTCAAGGTTCTCGCCTAAAGAATACACATTCTTATTAAAGTTTAGTGACAAACTAACTTTTGGCGGCGTAACCTTCTCAGCAATCTTTTTCAGAAACGACAAGATTAGCCACCTAACTTCTTATTTTAATCTTAATCTCCTAAAATAGTTTTATGTTCTCCTAAATTAGATTAAGGGGACGGTCTGGTGGAAAATAGTACTTTCATGGGTATGTTAGAGGGTCAAAAAGGCGAAAAACGATAGATAGCGCGATTATTAATAAAGACTTATATTTCTTAGCACCCATAAAAATTTTAGGGAGGAATTTTCACGAGTAATGAGATAAATTTAAATAAGTTTGGTTATGGCGCGGGTGCACTTGCAATTTTCGCCATCTCCCTCGGTACCGCAGCCGCGGTTTACGGCGGTGGCGTTCTGACCTTTAATCCATTAAATTTAATATCTTGGATTCTCGGCCCCCTTGGAGTCTACACAATTATTTATGCTTTCATGAGGCGGGCAGATACATTATACTATGCATCCTGGGGGCTAATAATGCTCGCCATCGGGTTAGCTTCAGCCCTTTATGAAGTGGTGAACCCACTTACAATACTTGGCTTACTATTAATAGTTCTCGCCATTATAGGTTTAATTGCGTATTGGAGGAGAAGGTGATGGGGGAGAAGGAGAGATTGGAGAAGATACGCGGGGAGATGGGGTTACTTGAGAGGATCATGAGGTACGTTCCTGGATATCGCGGATACAAGGAAAAGGAGTTGCGTAGGGAGAGCGATAGGCTCGTTAGAATGGAGATCGTCAATAAACTTAAGATGGCTAAGGACGCCGTAAGGAGGAGCCTAGCTAACCCTGCTATAGCGCAGAAAATTTCGGGCGAAGATGCATGGAGGTTTGATACGTTGTTGTCCCGCCTTGATAGAGTGGTGCAGCGCATAGATAGGGCTGTTGCCGGATACGCAGGGATGTTTGATGCCGTTAAAGTTAGGGAGGATAAGCTTGACATGGTTATTCAGCACGATTTAAGCCTAATAGAGAGGGCAGAGGCTGTTAGGGCGGGCGCCGAATCCCTGGCTAAAATGGAGCCCGGGAAAGAGGAGTGGAGAAGATCCATGGATGACCTTATATCTAAAATTGAGGAATTAGATACGTTAGTTGATAGGAGGGTTGAAATTCTCAGGGGGTTGATGAGTTAGATGCCTAAGGTTATCGAGTGGGTTGGTGCTAGAGAGGGCGACATAGTTTGGAGGTATCCTAATGAGGAGATTGCCTGGGGGGACAACCTAATAGTTCATGAGTATGAGGCGGCAATCTTCTTCAGGGATGGTAAAGCATACGATGTCTTCAGAGCCGGAAGACATGTCCTAACAACGGCAAATCTGCCATTACTCACAAAAGTACTATCCATAATATCCGGCTTCGATAAGGTTCCATTCAGAGCGACAGTTATATTCGTCTCTCTAAAGCAATTTCAGGGAAAGTTTGGGGCTCAGAGTCAGACAAAGGAGCTTGCGCCACTAAAATTCTACGGTGGCTTTTGGTTCAGGATCGAGGATCCAAACCTATTCGTAAACGAGGTTGTAGGCGGCCAAGGAGCCTACACAACCAACGCGCTACAAGAATTCCTAAGAGGATACATCAATGAGAGACTAATTGACACACTAAGTCAATACTCGCTTATCGAAGTGTATGGCAAGCTAGATGAAACCAGCTTCCTAGCCAAGAACGCCCTATACGACTCCTTTAAGAGGATAGGGCTGGAGCTCATCGATTTAAAGTTTGAGGGAATAGATACAACCCCCGAGTGGAGAGATAGAATTTTCTATCTGAGGACAGGTGTTGCGGCCCCAGACGTATTAAGAATGGAGACCGTTCAAAAGGCTGCTGAAAGCCTATCGAAGAGCCCAGGAGCTGCCGTTGGAGCTGGCATAGCTGTGATCCCACCATTATTCCAGCAGCCAGTAGCCCCAACCGCCCCAGCCCAACCAATGGTCCTCTGCCCAAAATGCGGCTTTCAGAACCCACAGACAGCGAAATTCTGTAGTAATTGTGGGACGCCACTACAGGCTGTCGGGGTAACATGCCCAAAATGTGGTGCAGCAAACCCTGCCGGAGCAAAGTTCTGCATAAATTGTGGGAGCCCACTTCAAGCGTCCAATAAGTGCCCGAAGTGTGGAAGTGATGTTCAACTAGGGGCAAAATTCTGCCAAAACTGTGGTGAGAAGCTAGCCTAAAGTAATTTCGCCTGATAGCCCCACTTAAATCTTTTAATTGAGGTGAGTATTGGGGGAAAAATTGGACTGAGCCAAACGTTAGGTCTTAAAGCCTAAAAATCTCAAAACATCTTTTCCTACTATGGCGCTTTAACCGCGCAGTCGACGGCAGCCTTGGCCTTAACAGCCAAAGGGTCGGCATGGATACGGCAATAACCGCGCATAAAGAATTTAAGACGATTAATCCATATTGAATCCTGCTAAAATTCGATCATAGAGGGGAGAAATATCGATCAACAGGATCTGATAGAAAGGATTCTCAAACTGAAGAGGGAGAAAGGCGCCGTTATATTAGCGCATAATTATCAGCGTCCAGAAATCCAGGATATCGCGGACTTTGTCGGGGATAGCTTAGAACTATCCCTCCACGCCACCCGGACGGATTCGAAGATCATAGTTTTCTGCGGCGTAAATTTTATGGCCGAGGCCGCCGCCATCTTAAACCCGGATAAGAGGGTCCTTATACCGGATGCTAATGCGCTGTGCCCAATGGCCTCAATGTTGCCAGCGGGTTTAGTGAGACTCTATAGGCGTAAGTATCCCAAGGCGAAGCTCGTCCTATACGTGAATACGCTGGCCGAGGCCAAAGCCTACTGTGATGTGGTATGCACGTCCGCCAACGCGCCCGAAGTCATAAATCAAGTGGACTCCGAGGTAATTCTATTCGGACCTGACGTGAACCTAGCGAAGTACGCTCAGACAAAAACCGACAAAAAGATAGTGCCAATACCACAGCATGGCTTCTGCCCAGTACATAAGCTATTCGCTAAGGATGAGATTCTACGCTTAAAGCAAATTTATCCCGATGCCGAGGTTATGGCCCACCCAGAGTGTGATCCAGAGGTTTGGAGCATGGCCGATTTTGTCGGCAGCACATCTAAGATGTATAGCGAGACACTGAGCTCTAGGGCGGATAAGTTCATTGTCGCAACAGAGATCGGGTTGCTACACAGATTAAGGAAGGGCAGAAAGGACGCAATATTCATACCAGCCTACGAGGAGGCCATCTGTGTAAACATGAGACTCCATACCCTCAAGAGGGTCTACCTCTGCCTAAGGGACGAGAAGTACGAGGTTAAGCTACCTGAGAAGATCAGGTTAAGAGCCCGTGAGCCAATAGAATTCATGCTCAAGATCCACAAAACAAAAGGGTAGTATCCGCGCCAGAAAGCATATAACCCCATTACCAAGAACATTAGGAATGAGACTCCTTATTTAGTGAAAATTTAAATGCTATGAATTTATCCTTAATCTATAGGACTCTTATGGAGAGGCGTAGGTATGCATAAGGATCAGGTTATAGGCACCGCCCTCCTAATAGTTTCAGCAATAATTATAGTTGCCTATATTTGGCTCGTCTTCTTCCCACCACTAGCTGGTGTGGATCTATTTCTCCTCAAACTCACTGGCGCTGTAGTCGTTGCAGGAGTATTCGCCATAATCGGTTGGGTGGGCTATACGCTAGCAACAACGCCGCCTCCAAAACCAATAGAGGAGATTGAAAAGAAGATAGAGAGCGAATCCGAAAGGGCAGAGACACAAGAGCAGGAGCAAAAATAATCCTAGTAGGCCGCCTAAATTGCCCGAAGAACCCCACCACTAACGCGACGGAGGAAATCGCAATAATAGCATTAATTATCAGCCCGAAAACATATGTATAAGGGAGATATCCCATTCTTAAGGAAGAAACCGTATGTTACGGCGTTACTTCTACCACCTCGGAAACGCTTTCATCTTTCTATGGATAACTATGTTCATCGTAGTTTTTGCGGATTCTCTCTCCTGGCCTGTGGTCCCGTATCTTATTAAGGAATTCCTTCTTGAGGAGACAGCTGTGGTTGCTGCGCTCGGACTGTTAACATCAGCTTTCAATCTAACTAAAATTGCCGCGAATATTCTTGGGGCCTTCCTTGGAGACAGAGCTAATAGGAGCCTTATAGCCCTTCTCTCACTTATTCTTCTCCCCATATCCTTTACGCTCCTTCTCTTCGCAGCGGATCATGTATGGATCCTAGTATCCTATATTCTCTTCGGGATATTTTATGGAATTTTCATGCCGCCAATAAACGCGATGGTGGCCGGCCTAATCCCAGAAGAATTAAAGGGAACATTATTTGGAGTATTTAATCTCTCTTGGATACTAAGCCAAATACCTGCCCCAATCGTGGGGGGCTTACTCTCAAAAACGATATCTTTACGCTTCCCACTGAGGCTATCACTTGTATTATCATTAGTTATGCTCACCCTATACATAACATCAAGGAAAACCTTAAGGGGTCTATCCCCACCAAACCAGCCAGCCCTAGCCCACAAAACAAGAAAGACTTCAAATCCGCCCACCAGAAAATTGCTTCTCTTGTGCCTTGCACAATTTTTCTCCGGTCTGGGGAACGGTGTTCTTTCGCCTATAACTGCGGCATTCCTCATCTATGTTATTGGTGCATCCCCCCTCGAGATGGGGCTCGCATACTCCATTGGGTGGGGGCTGGCTACGGCTCTTGCTCAAATCCCAGGCGGTAGACTCTCAGATAAGCTTGGATATAAGCCAGTTATGGTGATATCCACGTTAGTGGGATCACCCCCGATCCTCTTAATACCATTATTCAGAGGACTTGAGTACTTTATAGTTATAAACGCTCTTTTATGCCTCTCTGGAAACCTAGCCTTACCGGCATTTTCCGCATATATAGCCGCTTTGATGGGGGAGAGAAGCCTAAGTAGGGGATTTGGGTTGACATCAGCCTCCTTCAGCGTCGGGCTAATAGTGGGGCCAATCATGGGAAGCTTCTTATGGACGATATTCCAGCCGAATTATCTCCCACCATTCGCAATATCCACAATATTCTTCCTCTTAACATTACCATTCATAATCGCCTTGAAAAGCGATTAAAATATGAATCTCTATTTAAGCTGAAAAAAGGTGATACAAAGAGAGAAGACTGATCCACGAAAGAAAAATAATGGGAAAAATTTAGGTTTTTGCAAACCTCTTTGCGGCTTCCTCGAGAGCTACTACGCCCGGTAATTTCTTACCCATTAGGAATTCTATTAGTGCCCCGCCAGCCGTGCTTATGTAGCTCATCTTATCCGCCAGCCCTAGGCTCTGGACAGCCGCTATGCTGTGTCCACCACCCACCAGAGTGAAGGCCCTTGAGGATGCCATGGTCTCGAAGAGCTCCTTCGTCCCCTTCTTAAACTCTTCCTTCTCGAATACTCCAGGCGGCCCGCTGAAGACTATCGACTTAGCCCTCATGATAAGCTCCTTATATCTCTCAATAGTTTTAGTTCCAATGTCGTATACTGGGTAGTTTGTCGGCAGATCCTTTAATGTTATTTCTCTTCTCTTACCATTAACCTCAATGGCCAGGTCTATTGGGGTCTCAATCTTTCTTGGATACTTATTCATCAACTCCTTTATGCCTGGAACAAGATCAAGCAGCTTATTCTTCTCAAGTAGTTCCATGTTCGGCTTGCCAAGGTCGTAGCCCTTAGCCACAAGGAATAGGTGGCCGGTTATCCCGGCTGTTAGAACGTAATCCGCAATATTATTCTCCAATACATACTTTGATATTTTAAGTGAATCATCCGCCTTAGCCCCGCCAAGTATATAGGTGCACGGCTTCTCAGGGCTCTCCATAACCCTGCCCAGCGCCTTCAGCTCCTTCTCCATGATCCTACCAGCGGCGCTTGGAAGAACTACTGTGAAACCGACTATCGAGGCATGGCTCCTATGGGCCGCGGCAAAAGCATCATTCACGAATAGGTCAGCTAGTGGCGCAAGATTCGCCACCAAATCAGACTTAGCGTGCTCCTCTGGGGACAGATCCTTGGCCTCCTTTGGATAATTTCTAACGTTATCTAGGACGAGTATCTCGCCGCCCTTAAGCCCCTTTATGGCCTCTTTAGCCCTCTCGCCGAAAACATCATTCACGTACTTGACTGGTTTGCCTAGAACCCTACCTAATATTTGGGCATGCTGCTCAAGGGGTACGAAGTCTGGGTCACCGGGCCTTCCCTGATGGGCCAATACGACGACCTTAGCACCCTTCTCCGACAATTCCTTTATAGTTGTCTCGCCGTGGGCTCTAATCCTCGTATCATCAATTATCTTCTTCGTATTTGGATCAACTGGCGAATTGAAATCAACCCTCACAAGGACAACTTTATTCCTAACGTCAAAATCATCTAAGGTTAGAAACTTTGGCATACCACATCCCAACCTAATTCAAACTCAAATTATAAAAAAATAATTAAGGTTTTTTAATTTTATATTTTTGTATTTAACAGTTTAAAGGAGCCCGGCTTTTCGACCAATCAGTCTCACTACGTCTACTAGCCTGCAGGAAAAGCCCCACTCGTTATCGTACCATCCAAAGACCTTAACGAGATTCCCACCGGCAACCATAGTGCACTGCCCATCAACTATGCAGGAGTATGACGTATGGTTCACATCAACTGAAACTATAGGATCTTCAGTATACTCCAATATGCCCTTAAGCGGGCCCTCAGCGGCCTTCTTAAAGGCTTCGTTTACCTGCTCCTTTGTGACATTCTTCTCTAGGGCGGCCGTTAGATCACATATTGAGACGTTTGGAACCGGAACCCGGAGGGCTATGCCGTCGATCCTGCCCTTGAGCTCGGGCCAAACCATAGTTGATGCCCTAGCAGCGCCGGTTGTCGTCGGTATAATGTTTAGTGCGGCAGCCCTAGCCCTTCTTAGATCTCTGTGAACTAGGTCTAGAACTCTCTGGTCGTTTGTGTAGGCATGAGCAGTTGTCATTAGCGCTGACTTAATGCCGAAGTTTTCATGGAGCACCTTAACCATTGGTATGACGCAGTTTGTCGTACATGAGGCATTAGAAATTACAATATGTTTATTATGGTCGTATTGGTCGTGATTAACTCCGTAGACTATTGTTATGTCGGGCTCTGTTGCTGGTGCGGTGATTAGAACCTTCTTGGCCCCTGCCTGAAGGTGCTTTGAGGCGCTTGCCTTATCGGTGAATAAGCCAGTAGACTCGACCGCCAGATAAACATTTAAGTCGTTCCACGGAAGGAGGCCCGGATCCTTCTGGGATAAAACCTTAATCTCCTTGCCGTTAACGACTAAGCTATCGCTCTTAGCCTCAACGGTGCCGGGGAATTTTCCATGGATTGAGTCATATTTGAGTAAATGTGCCAGCGTCTTCGCGTCAGTTATGTCGTTTACGGCAACAACCTCTATGTCCTTCATTGCACCCATTTCAACAATAGCCCTAAAGAACAACCTGCCAATCCTACCAAAACCGTTTATCGCAACGCGTATGACCATACTATCACCCTTTGGCTTATATATCCTTTCATATTTCCAAACTTATTAATTTTTCTAAGGTTAATAAAGGCAGGGTTATTGAGTATCTCATAACTTTAGAGGTTTTTTACTTCTATGCCTAGGTTCTCCAGTTGCTGGACTATGAAGCGCCTGTGGCAGTATCTAATGTTTCTTTCCACGCACATGAGGGCAACCACTTCCCTTTTGGCCATCTCGATGAGCATATTGAACCCCTCCTTAAATCTCTGAGACTCCATGTATCTTTCATAGTCTCCTTTAACAAAACCGCCTAGGCTCTCGCCTAGAAAAACATGTTTTATCCCATTTCTCTCCAAAATCTTCTCCAGGTTCTCCCTGTTAAAATCCGCGTTGCTGCTCTTCGGAAAGCGCCTAACATCAACCACAACATTTATGTTATTTTCCCTGAGGATAGAGATGAGTTCGGAGATAGTTCTACCCCAATAGCCTATAGTATAAACGATCATAGCAGCGCGCCCATGGAAAAGAGTTAAAGCAGAGTTTTATCTAACTTTTTGATGATTAATATACCTAGGCTTCGGGTGAGATTACTTGAGGGTTGTTAGTGGACCAAGTTCTCTAGATTTAGCCAGAAGGATAAGTGAGCTTCTAAGTGCCCCATTAGTTAACGTTAAAGTAAAGCGTTTCCCTGATGGAGAGTTCTACTTCAAGTTTGAGGAGAATATAGCTGGGGAGCACCTCATAATTGTGCAGACCTTGGAGCCCCCGCAAGATATACGTGCCATGGAGCTGTTCCTGGTGCTCCATACAGCTAGGGATTTGGGCGCGGAGACTGTAAGGGTCTTCATACCATACCTAGCCTACAGCAGGCAGGATAGACGGTATCTTGAGGGCGAGTGCCTAAGCTCGGCAGCTATGGCGGAGATAATTGAGGAAATGGGCGCGGACGCTCTATATACAATCGATGTGCACAATGAGAGAGTCCTAAGAATGTATAAGATCCCAGTATACAATTTGACAGCATCTGGTGAGCTGGCAAGGTACTTCGCTGGGAAGGGGCTAAAGGATCCGGTAATTATAGCGCCTGATGATGAGGATATGGCCAGAAGAAGAGTCCAGTACGCCGCCAAGGTGCTTAACGCAGATTGGGATGTCCTAGAAAAGAAGAGAGATCGATACACGGGGGAAATAATTACCTTCTCGAAAGAATTGAATGTCCGTAACAGAGATATCATCATAATAGATGACATAGTGAGCACGGGTAGAACCGCGGCAAACGCTGCAAAAATACTTAAAGATCAGGGTGCTAAGAGGGTCTTCGTTGGTGTGTCACATCTTCTGCTTATGGGAGAGGCCGAGAAGATCATTATGGAGAGCGGGGTTGAGGAGATAGCTGGGACGGACAGCGTTACAAACAGGTATGTAAAGGTTTCAGTCGCACCAATCTTTGTGAGAGCTCTAAAGGGGGAGCTAGAGCAAGTATAATTATTACTTAACTCACCCGAGGAAGTCTGAGAGACTATATTGCTTAGTCCCCCTGCCGCTCTCAAACAACGAATTTATTTCTTCTTTAATCAATATTAGGCGCTGAGCATAGTATTCCAGCATACCATACTTTTTAACCAAGCGCCAGGCATCCTCCAGGTATTTCTCGATCGTCCCCCTATGAACCGTTAGAGTCAACTCGCCACTACATTCTGTGCAGACACCCCTAAGTGGAACGCGCCTAAAGCGCCTATTGCACCTCTTACACCTAAAGCTCTGCGTTGCAAAAGCCCTCAAGTTTCCAGATATATCGCGGAGGAAATGAGTATTCAGGACTATCTCAGCAACGACGCGGGCGTCAACAGCCTTAATCTTCTCCGCTAAGCTCAATTGGGCATTCAACTTATCGGTCATGCGCTTCAAAGTCTTGTATACGCTCTCCCGGTTACAATTCTCAATGCTCGATGTCGGCACTGTAAACCGTAAGCCCTGAAGACGCAGCTCGGAATTAAGTCTACGCTTGACCGTGTCGATGATGTTAATCACTTCCCTGGCCAGCGTTCCCTTAAAGGTTTCCATGTAGAACTCAAGGGGATATCTCTCGGCGACCTCAAACTCGTGTGCCTGTCTCTGAACCTCCTCTGGAACAACCGCGCGGATAATGAAAAGTGGCGAGTCCATTATTCCCCCTATCTGATCCGGGAGGTATTCTCTGGAGAAGTTTAAAAGGGCGTCTAAGGCTAATATTATGCTATCTTCATCGCCGTCGCAGTCCCTGCGTTTAGCTGAGTGCCAGAAGGGGTGCGCAAAACATACGTTTAATCTGGTGAAGCCTATTATCCTACCTAAGACACCGGCGCACGTGTGCGGTGCTATCCCTATAACCAGCTTACCGACTAAATCTGGGGGTCTGCTAACCCTATAATATGGTGGGAGCTCATAAACCTTTTGAAGCAGCTCATCTATGAAGCCTGCAACTGCCACAAGGTACTCAGCGCACTTCCATGGAATTATGATGTCCTGGACCTTAAGCTCGCAGATTTGCTCCGGATCGCCTAGCGGTTCGCCCAGATAGTCATGGGTGTATCCTAGCCCCCGAAGCTTTTCAACCGAGACGCCTATTTCAGAGGGCTTGAAGTGAGTTAAAGGTGCGTTGGTTGCGTCAAACCTTATCGTACCATCCTTATAAACATAGAGGTTATACTTAGCCCTTAAAACGCCCTTCTCAAGGAGCTCTGGGATGCGAAGCCTATTTGTTAAGCCCTTAACTCCCTTAATCTGCTCAGGTCTAAAGCCAACTTTTTGGCAAACGGCATCGATCAGGTCTTTAATGGATATTATCTGCGGGCAGAAGCTCCTCGCCTCAACATTACATACGGGACAAATATCTACGGAGAGCTTCCTACCACACCTTGGGCAAATAAGTCTGAGATTAGTCTCTAAGCCGCATTCCGGGCAAATTCTCCTAAATGTTAATTTTTGGCATTTTGGACAGATTCTGCTGACCAGCTCAACCCTAATGGCCCCCCTGCTATAAGCCTTCATCAGATCCCTTTGAGCTCCTCCACTTAAACCAACTGGAAATAGAACATGCACTGGCGGCTTCATCTCGCGCTCCTTGGCCTTCTCAGGCCGGCCGACCCTGGCGCCTATAAACGTTGGCGCCTTATCCCTAATAGGAACCCCGCTCAGTTTCGCCAAGTTATCTAGAAGAGGTAAATCCTCGGATACGACACTGTTTGGATCATGCAACCCGAGGGATAAGGAGAGGGCGTGAGCGTCATCACCCTCAATAAGTATTTTATCAGTGATAATTTTATGAGGAATACATATCCCCTCAAGAGTCTCCTTTACTTCTGGATCGAGCATTCCAGTTATCTTGGTTATGAGATTTCCTTTATAGCTTATGTCCGATGCCAGCAGCCACTCTCTAAGCTTCCTAAGCTGCTTAGTGGTGATATTGGGCCAGAAGAAGGTGTATGAGGGGTGCAGTGGTATGCTAAGTGTCCTGCTTAATTTTATAGCCTCTTCGACGCTGGGCTTATTGTTAAAGGGATCTTCTATAAAGGCCTTTAAAAGGGAGGATGGGAGCCCAGTCCTTAAAGAAGTCTCATCAATATTTCCACCAAACTCCCTCTGAATAGCGTCCCTAAGCTCCTCGGACCAGAACTCCTCGGTATAGCCTGCTGGAAGAAGCTCCCTATTGTTATAGAGGAAATCCCCAAAACTTATTAAGATGTCTCCAAGAAAAAGGATTTTCTCGGTTTCTCTCTTCACAATCTCAATATTCTCGTAGGATACTCTAACTACTGAGCCATCTCTTAATTTGACAATTGGCGGCTCAATGTAATCTACTGGCATGACGATGCCAGCTTTCCCAGGAGTCTCGATTTTAAGCTGGGTTCCACCAGCGAGGAACTTCTGGAGGGTTATCATCGTTAGAGGGTGAACGCCGACCGCAGAGAGCCCGGTGTTTCTTGATCTGCCATAGCGAAGCCTGAACCCGCCTCTAGCCGAGGGGAAGCATAATATAGGCCTTCCGGCGGGAACCTCTTCCATGAAGCTGGCTGATGATCTATTTGCCGTGCTGGCCTTAACCTCTTCGAGCCAGTCCCAGCCTTCAATTCCAAGATCCTTCACCACCGCTAGAACCTTGGCGGCCCTTCCGACGATCCCATCATTTATGACCCTAAGTGCCCCTCCCCTAACGCGGTTCGTCTCTATGCGCGGCAAATTTCGATAGGAGGTAACCTCAACAGGGTCTGAGGGTGTTCCAGTAACCTCAACTGGAATATTCCTCAAGGCGAATCTTATCTGCTCGTCTGAGACGCTATACTGGAAGCTGCCGACCTCACGCTCATAAAGGCGCAACTCCTCAATAAAGCGCTCTATCTCTTCTTCAGTTGGCTTGTACCTGTCCAGATGCAATAGCTTGCGGACAAAATCTGCGATGACCGGTGTAAGAGCGGCTTCTGTTCCGCCAGCTGATCGTATGGGCCCAGCGAAGTATACAGCCAAGTATTTTGATCCATCTATATTGGTCTTTATGGAGACTTTAGCAATCCCCTCAGTATATACTGCCGCAGTCACACCCTCAGTCAGTATCGCCAGAGCCGCTCTGATCGCTAGGTCTGCAGCTCTCTCCCCGCCCAAATCGCCAAACCACCCAAGAACGATGTCCTCAGCTATTTTGAAGGCAGCCCTCTCCTTAGACATAATCCTTGTTAACTCCCTTATCCTGTCCGCTAGGCCGGGCAGCCCAATAAGGCTCTCAACAAGACTGGCTAGGTCGCCTACGACCTCTATTTCAGGGCATGGTTTCGGATCAATTCCCTTAGCCCTAGCCTTCTTAGCAACCTCATAAAGCTCATTTAAGGCTCTAAACAGCCCTGCAAAATACTCCTGGTACTTCTGAGCTAGATTGTTTGGAACTGCCATATTGGATCAGCATTTCATTCGGTATGAATTCTGCAGAGAATGATTGCACCCCATTTCTCCATCCTGCGGCCCATGATCCTCTCATAGGTTTTATTAGCGATCTCTTTTCTCTTCTCAACACATTCCTTACATCTACTGTGTCTCATGTCAGAGGGGCCATCACACTGGCCGCAATTCAAGAGAAGGGATTCGCCAATCCCCCTTAGCGTAGTCCAAGCATACTCCCGCTCATCATACTCCGGCTCGAAGTCCGGCCAAATATCATATATATCCTCTTTACCTAGAGCCTTCTTCAGAGCCCCAAAATACTGCTCAAAAGAAGTCAAAATTATTCACCCCTCCAGGCCTAGCCTTCGCCCCCTCTTTCACTCCTACAATTACTTCATTAAGTTTATTTTTAATATTCTCCCTCTCCCCACTCTCAATTACTGTCCCGGTAACCACTATGTCAGCGCCGGATTTAGCGGCTTCCCTAGCCTGAAGACCATTCCTTATGCCCCCGCCAACAATAAGCCTTACGCCTATCGCCTCCCTAACCATCCTAATCATGCGCGGGGGAACTGGGCGGCTGGCCCCCGACCCAGCCTCAAGATAAACGAACCTCATTCCCAAGAACTCGGCGGCGAGCGCGTGAGCGACTGCCAGCTCAGGCTTATTATATGGAATTGGGCACGCTCTACCGATAACTCCAGCCGAGCCGCCCTCACCAACAATTATGTATCCGAGGGGGATGGCCTCCAAACCCAGCTTCTTAACTAAGGGCGCTGCTAGAACCTGTGCACCAGATATAAAATATGGATCGGCTGAATTAAGAAGTGACATAAACCATATTGCATCAGCATACTCACTAATGGCAGATACATTATTTGGGAATAATATAACGGGGATGCTTATGGTCTCTTTAACATGTTTAACAGTATCGTTAAGTATACTTTGAGATATTAGGGTTGTGCCGCCGATCATTATTGCCGACGAGCCCAGAGCTTCACTATCGCTCGATATTAGGGCCGCCATTTCTGGGGTAGTTTTCTCTGGGTCAATAAGCGTTATATGAATTGCCCCCTCATCATTAATTCTATCCAATAGATACTTTTCCACTCTACCAATCATGGTTTCGCTCTCCTAATTTCTAAGTCCCGTAAAATTCATCTATAAACTGGCAATACACATCCACTTCCCTAAAATATGGTTTTACTAGCATCTCTTTAACATAACCACAATTTAAGTTACCACAACGGATCCTTGCCCTCCTCTCTCCACCCTCATCAATAATCTCAATCCTAATAGACTGCTGACTACATTTAGGACATAAGAAAACCTTAGGCAACTTCTTCTTCGGTACTTTTACTACCTTTCTCCGCCTTCTCCCCATCCCAGTACCACACCACAAAACAATATATGAGCCATCTCCATTCTTAAAGATTTGGGAAGTCTAGAAAAACAAATAACTTTATTTTTCGTATACAGAAATATCTCCAAAAAGGGGGAAACTTATGATGATAGAGCCATCATTAAAGGGGGAGGTACAGGCGTGGTTAACAAGCCTCAATAAAGACCCCATTTTCAAAACGCTACTAAAAAATAGCAATTTAACCAAAGTACAGGCAGAAACATTTCTAATAGACATTTTAGCCGAAAAAATAACTAATAAGAAATTAATTTATGAGGAAAAGGCGAAACTAAGGTTAATAAAATCCGGTGTGAGCCGCGGATCATTTAATAGAACTCTAGCCCAAGCAAGAAGAAATATAATTAGATCCATCTATACAGTAATACTTCTAGGCTATCTGGGGATATTCGATGACCCTCGCCTAGAACCCTATATCGAGATGGCTAATAAAATCAGGGCTTATGCTGAAAAATATAGGGAAATATGGGAAACCAGGAAAATAGGAGAAGATCAGATAAGATTATTACAATCACTTCAAAGTGAAATAGAGAAGAGCCTATCACATTTATCAAAGCCAAGAAAGCTTTCAGGTGAATCGTGACCTCACATATCACATCACGTAACATCACGCTACATAAAATGACAGAAAGATTAATCTATGGAAGAATTTAATCAAAAAGCACAAGAGATTTAAGGCTCAAATCAATTAATATTATTGTGATTATGATGTGATTTGCATGTGATGCGTATAAGTCACGTGATGTGTGATGAGGTGATGTAATGGATATCATATTAATGTCCATTTACACAGTCCTTTTCTCTATAACCTCTATCTTTTTGCTGGTCTACTTCAAGCGGCTCAGGAGTGTTAACATCGAGTATATGAGGATAAAAAGGACGTTTGAGGATGTAATTTTCAGCTTTAATAAGGATCTCCAGAAGATTAGAGAACAGATCCAGGAGATTTCAAGAAAGATGGATACGGGCAAGGGAGAGGATGAGATGAGCGCTTTATTAAGTGATCTCAAGAGTAGACTAGAGGATCTGATTAGCTTTAAGGAGGGGGTTTCCCCGGAGGTTGAGAAGCTAAAAAGTGAAGTTGAGAAGTTATCCATCAGGTGTAATGAGATTGAAGCTAAAATGGGAAGTTTAAAGGCGGTCGAGGGTGAAAGAGGGTCAGGTTTCTATGAGGGTAAATCTATAGAGTCCCTTCTGCCCAAGTTTGAGAAAAGTAAAGCCTTCTCCTCCCTGACGGCCACTGAGCTGAGGGTTTTAGAGATTCTGGCAAAGGAGGGAGAAAAAACTGTTCCAGAGATAAGGGAGAGGATCAGTCTCACAAGAGAGCACACGGCACGGCTGATGAAAAGTCTCTATGAGAGGGGGTATGTGGAGAGGAGAGACGATAGAATACCATTTGTATACCGTCTGGCTAAAGAAATGGAAGAAATCATCAAAAAGAAGGAGTAGCTTTCCCCTATAGAGACTTTATAACTTCTTTTTTTAATTCATGCGATACTAGCCTAAAGAGAACCTTGCCTCTGCTTTTTGTCTTAATCAACGCTCCTCTTTCAGCTAGCCTGGAAAGGTATGTTGAAACGGCACTTAAACTAATCGGCTCTTTAATTTCCCTCTCATACAATTCCTGAACATCCCTTGCTGAAAACCATGTTATAGGGAAACTCTTCTTAACTATAAGGAGAACTTTATCCATCTTCGAGGTCTCCTTTGAAAAATCACTTGCCGATTCTATAAGAGGTATTCCACCAAGTAATTCAACCATGTCAAATATTTTCTGAACCTTCTCCCTAGTAACTCTACCCTCAAAACTTATCGTGTATCTATTCCCAGACTCATCATAAACTTCAACTTTCATCTTCCTAACAGGCAACTAAACATTCACCACAATCCCAACAATTAACAATTTACTACTTCACAAGTTATAAATTATTCGGT
>Ga0105163_1000782_pt1 | contig 18073 bp, 14 predicted proteins | sample JNZ110809AmetaG_FD_81531 | JGI IMG/M metagenome (GOLD analysis project Ga0105163, IMG submission 81531) | Hot spring microbial communities from Jinze hot spring, China to study Microbial Dark Matter (Phase II) - JNZ 110809A | ecosystem: Environmental > Aquatic > Thermal springs > Hot (42-90C) >... | reverse complement strand
GCCCCATCTACATTGGCAGAACCAGCACGCTTGTCGCCGACCACAACCTCTTCTACTTGCCGCAGAACGAGGTCATCCTGACCCACGGGGAGACGGACTACACCTGCGCGGACATCAGCGCGCTGGGCACGGGGAACCTCTGCGGCGACCCGCGCTTTATCCGCCCGGCGTGGGGCGAGCCGGGGGACTATCACCTGCAGGCCGGGAGCCCGGCCGTAGACGCGGGCACGGCGGACGGTGCGCCGACGGTGGACCTGGAGAACCGCCCCCGCGATGCCCGGCCGGACATCGGTGCTTACGAGTTCCGGGCCTCAGCGTTGTTGTTCCTCCCGTTTGTAATCCGTTTTGAAGGTTCTCCGGGGTTTGTTCGCGACTGGAGGTGGAACCTTTATCCTATTGAACCATAGACCACGCACGGTGTTTTTTGAGGAAAGGCAAGGCCTTTAAAGGCCTGAAATTATTCTCAAGCCATGTAAGGGGATTTACCGCCACCCCGTTTATGCGCATTTCCCAGTGCAAATGAGGGCCAGTGGAAAGGCCTGTGTTGCCCACTTTCCCGACAATCTCCCCCCTCCTTACTTCCTGACCCTCCACCACTGTTATCTCCGAAAGGTGCAGGAATCCACTCATCACCCCGGCCCCGTGGTCCAGGATTACCATCTTGCCTCTCAGAGTAAGCTCCTTGGCCAAGATTACCCTTCCTGGAGCCGGGGCGTAAACAGGCATCCCCTCCTCAGCTTTGAAATCAACCCCATCGTGAAAGCCTGAAGGGGGAGCAGAACCGAAAGCTCTCCTGAGCCCAAAGGGTGAAGTTACCTGCATTTCGCCTTTGAGAGGGGGTGAGAAAGGGAGAAACCATAAAGGCCTCCTGGAAAAACTGGAATAGGCTTTAACAACCAGTTCCCTTTCCTCTTTAACAACTTCCGGACTGATAATGGCCAATTTTTCTGCCGGCAGGCGTATCCTTTCCACAGGATAAACCTTCCTGATCACCGGTAGTTTGGTGGTATAGCATGAGCCCGAAAGTATGCACACCTTTAAAGGGTAGTTACCGGCTTCGGTCATGGCGTGCACCCCCACGAAGGCTACCCACCTCTCCCCATCGCGCACGAATTTAAGCTTCTGGCCGGCAAATTCCCCTTCAGGTGGGCTGGGGGAATAAACCCCCACAGAGATCAGAGCCGTTTCCCCGGGCACAAGGGGGAGCGGGGTGACTTCAACTGAAAATGCGGGACCTGAAGCGAGCATTGCAGCCGCCGCAACCAGGAGGCTAAAGGCCTTCAAACTCCAGCTCATCCCCTATTTCCACCTCTCCCAACAGCTTGACAGGCCCTTCCAGGTAATATCTGGCAGGCCGGGCTGGGAAATACCAGGGGCGAAAAGGGCGAGCCATAACCTTATCCACCACCTTCTTATCCCGATCAAGCCATATTACCGCCAGCGGAGTAAACACGAAAAGCATGTGGATTCCAGAACTAAGCCGGCTTTCTCTCCCGTTTACGAAAAGGAGGGCTTCTTCAGGGTGGATGGAGCGGCGGAACATAAAGCCAAGCCCTTTTTCCCAAAAGGTGCGGCAAAGCTTTACCCTCCCGGCCAACTTTATCCCCTTTGTACGGTTATAGACGGTGATTTTGTTCATTCTTTTTCAAACCTTACTATGAGGGCTTCCGCGGTTTCCGGAGTTATGGCTGCTTCTTCAGAGATGTGGTAGCCCACTACCCAGAGGATTTTTTCGCTGTCCACAAGGAGAGGCCACCTATCCCGCAGGTATTGAGGGATCTTTTCGTCAATCATGAATTCATGTAAGCTTTTGCTTCCACCTTTAAGGCCTATGGGCCGGAAGCGATCCCCCGGGCGGCGGGGTCTCAGCCTGATGGGGCCCGAAACCTTACCCCAATCCAGGAAAGCCCGCCACGGGTCAGGATTTCTTTCCCAATCGGGGGGGAGTTGCGATAAAGGGGAAAGGGATACCTTTACCTTCCAGCCGGTCTGGGGTATGAGTGTTTCTCCCGGAACTTTCAGGGCGATTTCCTCAAGCCCTTCCGTAGAAGGAAGGAGAGGCAGGTCTTCGCTGGGGACAAAGCCCTCTTCCCCGATAAAGAAAGTCCTGTAACCTGTTACAAGGACCAAACCCTGGGGTAAGGTGATTTTGATTCCGGCTCTGCCTTCCATGAGGGCTTTGCGAGCTTCTTCTATGTGCACCCACCCTATGTCCCTCAGCCCACGCCGCATTCGCCTTACCGCTTCCCTCAAAGTCCCCCTTTGCATTGCCGGGTGGAGGCTTTTCCATAAGGGAAAGGAAAAGATTATGCCTCTTTCTTCCTCCCGTTCCACCACCTCCTTCCACGAAGCTTCAACCTGTTGGTGAAGGAAATCGTAGTCATCGGCGAACAGTTGAGCGGAGCGCCTGACCAATTCCCGGAAACGGGGGTTAAAGGTCTCAAGGTAAGGAATGAGCTCGTGGCGAAGGCGGTTGCGGAAATAAGTAGTATCAAGGTTGGAAAGGTCAAAACGGGGAGTAAGCCCATGTTCGCAACAATAGGCTTCAATTTCCGCCCTGGTGACATCCAGAAGGGGGCGGACTAACCAGAGGTCGTATTCTTCCCCTCCTACCACAAGGCGGGAGCGGGGAAGCATACCTCTAAGGCCGGCCAATCCCGACCCCCGCACCCAGTGCATTACCACCGTTTCTACCTGGTCATCGGCGTTGTGGCCCACGGCTATGGTTTTAGCTCCTTCCTTCAATGCTACTTCGGCCAGGAATTTGTAGCGCGCGTAGCGGGCGGCCTCTTCCAGGCTCATGCCTTTCTCCCGCGCCAAAGCCGGGACATCCCTGGCCTCAATTGTGAATGGTATGCCCCACTCCCTGGCTACTTTCTCCACGAAGGCAGCATCTTCATCGGCTTCAATTCCCCTTATCTTGTGGTTGAGGTGGGCTACATGAAGCTTGAGGTCCCACTCACCTTTGAGGCGATCCAGAACATGCAACAGACAGAGGGAATCAGGTCCCCCCGATACCCCCACGATTACCTTCTCACCTGAGGAGAACAGACAGTGCCTTATGGCAAAAAGGCGGACTTTCTCCAGCATTTGCCTCTACATTTCAATCACTTTTATGCCCCTCTTAGCCAACTCCTCCAGGAAAGGTTCCGGTTCTATACAGCCTTCGGGGGCAAAAGCACCCTTGTGGGGGATCAGGCCTCGGGCCAACCACTGGGCACCTATTGAAGCCGGTATGCCTGTCAGGCGTCCCATCCGGTCAGCCACGGCATAGCTTATGGTTTTGGGTTGACCATCTTTGCGGCCTTTAACGGTAACCCTGGCTCCGGAGCAAGCAACCCCTCCCACCCGGAATATGCCTTCAATGGAGTGGATAAGCCTGGCCATCCTTTCCATCCTGGTCGGGGTGTTTATCAAACCAAGGGCTGAAAATACCTCCAGAATTTTATTGTTCCAATCAGGGACAAGGGCGCCTTTAAGGGAGACAGTTTTGGCCCTTATGTAACGGGGGATAGTTATCGGCTCTGGGTGGCCGCAATGGAAGACCCTGACTTTCCCCAGCGGAGGCGGAAATTCCACCGTTTCCCGCCCTGTGGCCGCTTTAACCCGGATAAGGCGGCCGTCAAACCACGTTGGAACTTCACCTGTAGAGGCGTAGAAAACGTGCATTATTACCGCCAAACCCTTTGAATCGGAGGCACTGCCAGTCCAGGCCATGTTTATTTCATCCACTTCATCAAGCTGCTGGGATGCATAACGGGCCAAAACATTAGTGATGCCTGGGGTCCAGCCGAGGCCTGTGATTATGGTTATCCCTGCCCGGCGGGCATCCTCGTCCATCGCCAGGATTTCCTCTACAGGCCCGTAATCATCGCATATGTCCACATAATTAACTTTTGCCTCCAGAGCAGCCCTGGCCATAGGCAAAGCAAACTTATAGAAAGGGCCAATGCACCCCACAGCGGCATCGGCCCCTTCCAGGACCTTGCGGAGCGAGGCGGGGTCATTGGCATCAACAAAGGCGGCTCTCGCCCTTTCCCCAAACCTGGAAGCCATCTCTTCGGCTACTTTTACCCGGTAATCGGCAATGACCACTTCGGCATCAGAAGTCTGGAGGAGATCCTGAACGACGTGGCTTCCCATGTCGCCACACCCACCAAGGACAACAATTCTCATGGTTTTCCTCCTCTGCGGTTTACTTTCATTATACCACAAAGCGGGAGCAAATTACTCCCATTCTATAGTGGCCGGAGGCTTTGAGGTTATATCGTAAACGACTCGGCCTACACCAGGCACTTCGTTAACGATGCGGCTTGAAATGCGCGCTAAAAGTTCATGGGGCAGGCGAGCCCAATCGGCTGTCATACCATCGGTGGAGACAACAGCTCTTATAGCTATCACGTAATCGTAGGCGCGGGCATCACCCCTTACCCCTACGGAACGCAGTGGAGTAAGCACGGCAAAATATTGCCAGAGTTCTCCAGCCAGGCCTGCTTTTTCCACCTCTTCGCACAGGATGGAATCAGCAGCTCTGAGGATTTTGAGGCGTTCCGGAGTTACTTCTCCCAGGATCCGCACGGCTAACCCAGGTCCGGGGAAAGGCTGGCGGTGAACGATTTCCCCGGGCAAACCAAGGGCAAGCCCCACTTCCCGAACTTCATCCTTGAAGAGGAAGCGCAATGGTTCCACCAGTTCAAAGGGCATGTCTTCCGGGAGTCCTCCGACATTGTGGTGGGTTTTGATCCGGGCGGCTGCCTTGCCGGTGGGGGAAGCCCGTGATTCTATAACATCGGGATAGATGGTGCCCTGGACAAGGAAGCGGATAGGGCCGAGCTTCCGGGCTTCTTCGTTGAAAACTCTGATGAATTCTTCTCCCACAATACGCCTCTTTTCCTCGGGATCCGTAACTCCCCGGAGCTTATGTAAGAACCTTTCCCCTGCATCCACCACTCTTATGTCCGCCTCTATCGTCCCTTTCAAGGCGGATAGCACCCTGTCCCTTTCGCCCTCTCTAAGGAGGCCATGGTCCACAAATATGCAATGGAGCCTTTTGCCTATAGCCTTCGCTACAAGGGTTGCAGCTACGGTGGAATCTACCCCTCCCGAGATAGCCGCTACAGCTTCTTCTTCCCCGATTTGTTCACGAATGCGCTTCACACTCTCCTCAATGAAAGAGCTGGGGGTCCACGAGGGAGTCAGTTTGCAGACTTTGAAGAGGAAATTGGCAATAATTTCTTTTCCCAGGGGAGTATGAACTACCTCGGGGTGGAACTGAAGGCCGAAGATTGGGCGTTCTCTGTGAGCGATGGCGGCGAAAGGGGAGTTATCGGTCCTGGCCAGAACCAGGAAATCGGGAGGCAGTTCTTCAACCCTGTCCCCGTGGCTCATCCAGACCTGGAACGAGCTGGGCATTCCTGAGAACAGGTGGGCCGGGTTTAATACTTCCAGAGTTGCAGGGCCAAATTCCCTTCTGGGGGCAGGAGCGACCTTACCGCCGAAAGCGTGGGCCAAAAGCTGCATCCCGTAGCAAATCCCCAGGATCGGAACTTCAAATTTCAAAAGGTATGGTGGTAGTGAGGGGGCTCCTTCTTCATAGACGCTGGCCGGTCCCCCTGAGAGAATGAAGGCGGCAGGGGAGAGCCTGGAAATTTCTTCCTCGGGGGCATCCCAGGGGACAAGCTCACTGTAGACCCGGCACTCCCGCACCCTGCGAGCTATGAGCATGGCGTATTGGGAGCCGTAATCCAGAATTACCACCGTTTTCTTATTCATACCATAGCTCCTCCAGCTCCTTGCCCTGTGCCCCGGAGCCCAGAAGCACCATGAGGCGAATACGCGCTTTTTGTCCATTTAAGTGATGAGCAAAAAGCACTCCAGCTGAAGATAAATCCCTGTAAGCACCAGGGTAACCATATGGGTCATAAATACCTCCTGCCTGGCATCTGGAAGCAATGACCACTGCAATCCCTTTCCCAATTGCTTCCTTTATAGAGGGCATCCACCAGGGAGGAACCCTGCCCGCTCCCATGCCTTCAATAACGATTCCCCTGGCTCCTTCCTGGAGGGCGAAGCGCAGGAATTCATCCGTCATGCCCACTCCCAGCTTTATAAGGTAAACCTTTTCCTCAAGCCTGCGGAATGGAACTATTTTACGGGTAATGTTCCAGGCAAAGGTTATCCTTTCTCCATCGATCCTGCCCATAGGGCCCCAACCCGGGGAGACAAACGTGGCAGTGCTTAGGGTATGGCTTTTGGTTACATAGCGGGCAGCATGGATTTCATCGTTCATAACCACCATTGCGCCGCGGCCCCTGGCCTGTGGGGAGGAAGCTGTCTTTAAGGCCGCTATAAGGTTAGCCATGCCTTCGTAACCGGCTTCCCCTGCTGTTTTCATAGCTCCTGTAAGGACTATAGGCTTTTCAGTGGGGATAGTGATATCCAGAAAGTATGCGGTTTCTTCCATGGTGTCAGTCCCGTGAGTTATAACGATACCATCTATATCGTTTCGCAGGGCAAGGTTCTGGATCCGTTCCCGCAGGCTTGTAAGGGTCTGGAGGGTAAAGTGGGAGCTTGGAAGGTTGCAGTGTTCCTCAATGATTAGCGGGGGAAGACCTTCAGGAAGCTGGGTCAAAAAATCCTCAGGGGTAAGGGTGGGGATAGCTCCTTTGCCTTTGCTTTGTTCCTTCATAGCAATTGTGCCACCCGTGGTAACCAGAGCTATAGCCATGGCTATTTCCCCTGTTTTTGTGAAAATTATATCACCTGCCGAGTAAAGGCCAAAATGTTATACTTTCCGGCCAGCGCTTCACCACACAGCGAATTTTATTTGCATTTTCCGCCGGAAAACCGTATAATGAGAAAAAACTCGGGGTAAAGGAGGTTTGGGATGTTAACTGTAAAAGAACAGCTTGGTATAGAGCCTTCTGTCTTCTTCTCCCGTATAGAAGCTCTGGTCTACATCCAGTTGACTCAGCTTCAGGCTGCCAGGAGCCCCAAGGCTTTCCGGGATCTTTTAGCTTCTTACCTCCCTGCCCGCTGGGGCGTGGCTTCGGGATTCGTGCTACCTATTAAAGCGCCCCTGGAAGCTCTAAAGTCTTTCCCCCACCTGGATATTATCCTGTACGATGCCCTCCTTTATGCACCCATCTATAAAGCTGATGATAACTGGGTTATCCCAATGGAAAGTGTGGTGGCAGTTGGAGAGATAATCCCCGTCCTCGCCCCAAGGATTATGGAGAATTCCCTGAAAGCTCTGGCTACGATCAAGAGCCAGGCTCCAAATATAAGCACCTATTTGATTGCCTTCAGGCCCAGTGTCAGGGAATCCACCCTCCGCAAGAAACTTAGCTTGCCCTCCCCTAAATTCCAGAAAGAGCTACTTCCAGATGTGATCTGCGCTTTCGGGGGGATGTATATTGAAAAGAGAGGCCAGGAATTCTTCAGGTTTGAAAGCCTTGAAGATGAGTTTGCTATGCTCTACTATCGCATCATGAAGGATCTGGCGGCTAAAAGCGGCCACCAGGAGCTCCTCCTGGGTCTGGAAGAGCTTGAGGGAAGGTCTTCGTATAAAGTCTTCTGATTAGAGGGAAATGCGAGTCCTCCTTATAAATCCACCGTACAATATACCCATTGAAACAAGGGCTTCTCCTCCCCTTGGGCTTGCTTACCTCGCTGCTATCTCTGAACGCCGGGGAGATGAAGTAAAAGTTTGGGATGGTGAGGTGGACCCGGAGCCCCTGGAAAAAATCCTGGGGGAATTCAGGCCTGAGGTGGTGGGAATAACTGCCACCACTGTCCAGATCAAGATGGCCTGGAAAACCGCTGAAAGGGTCAAAAAAGTTCTCAACGTCCCGGTTGTGCTGGGAGGAGTGCACCCCACCATTATGCCCGAGGAGTCCATCTCCCACCCGGCCGTAGATATAGTGGTGAGGGGGGAAGGGGAGCTGACCTGGGAAGAGCTTACCTCTTCCCTGGAAAACGGCCTTAACCCCAGTGCCTTAAAAGAAATCCTGGGGTTGACTTTTCGCACCCCGTCAGGGGAGATCATTTCTACCCCTGATAGGCCTGTAATTATGGACCTGGATTCTCTCCCTTTCCCCTCATATCGCCCATTCAAATTGCACCTCTATACCAACCTTCAGCCCACGATAGACCATCTCCCAAGGGGCAGGAGTTTTCCCATAATGACTTCCAGAGGATGCCCGTATCGCTGCTCCTATTGCAGCCAGATAAGCCCACGCCGCTGGAGGATGCGCTCCCCTGAAAATGTCCTGGCCGAATGGCGCTGGCTCATCAGGGATATGGGGGCACTGGAAATAGGAGTGCTGGATGATACCTTCAACGTGGATAGGGAGAGGGTAATCCGGATTTGCGACCTCTTAATTAAAGAGAAACTGAACCATGTGCCCTGGATAATGATTAACGGGATAAGGGCAAACCTGGTGGATAAAGAGCTGCTCCGGAAAATGCGGGAAGCCGGGTGCATCCGGGTTGCTTTTGGAGTGGAAAGCGGGGACCAGCGCATCCTTGATGAAGTTATCCACAAACAGCTTACCCTGGAGCAGATAAGGAATGCCTTCAAATGGGCTAAAGAGGTAGGGATGGAAACCATTGGCTTTTTCATCATAGGGCTTCCCGGCGAAAACGAAGAGACTATGGAGAAAACCATACGTTTTGCCATTGAGCTTGACCCCCTGGTGGCTAATTTTTCCATAGCCACTCCTTTCCCGGGAACTGAGATGTATGAGGTGGTGAAGAGGGAAGGGAAGCTTCTGACTAAGGATTGGGATGATTTTGCCTTTTTTGAAGGCAAAGCCCACTTTGAGATGCCTGGGATGCCTGCTGAGCTGGTAGAAAGGAAATGGAGGGAAGCCTACCGGCGCTTTTACCTCCGCCCCCGCCGAATCCTGAAAGCTTTAACCCGCAAGCGCACATGGCTTGACTTGCCCAGGACGGCGAAAGTTGCATGGAAAACACTAACCGGATATAAAGGCAGGGGGTCTGCAGGAGGAAGGAGTTAAGAGGAAATGGAAGGCTCAAAACAATTTAAAGTTGAGCCCTGGATTGAAGGGATGTGTTTGCTCCTCTTAATTTTCTTCCTCGTGGCTACCTTATATACCGCTTTCATGATTTACCTTACGGCAAAAGCCTGGGCTTCCTCCTACCTTCTCTCAAGCCCCTTCTTTTCCGCCTTTATCAGGAACGTGCCGGGAATTTCCATCCCCCCCGTTCAGAATCAGGAAATGCGTGAGGCCCTCAGCCTTCCCGATATAAAGCGGGGCGAAAGAGTGAACATACTCCTGCTGGGAGAAGATAGACGCCCAAGTGAGAAAGGCCCAAGCCGAACCGATACTATAATCCTCTTAAGTGTGGACCCCAATTCCAAAGCAGTTTCCATGCTTTCCATCCCCAGAGATCTCTGGGTGCCAATCCCCGGCTATGGTGAAGGCCGGATAAACACCGCCCATTACATCGGGGAGAAGAACAACTACCCTGGGGGTGGCCCGGCTCTGGCCAAGAGAACTGTCCAGTACAATTTTGGAGTTCCGGTTCATTATTACGTGAAGATAAATTTTGACGGATTCAGGAGGATGATTGACCTCATTGGCGGGATTGACATCTACGTGGAAAAGGAGATAAACGACCCCACTTATCCTGCCTACGATGGCTACGGTTATGAACCTCTTTACATCCCGGCGGGTTGGCATCATATGAATGGAGACCTGGCCTTAAAATACGCCCGAACCCGGCATGGAAGTTCCGATTTTGACCGCCTCCGCCGTCAGCAGCAGATAATAATGGCAGTCCGGGAAAGGGTGATGAGTCTGGACCTTATCCCCAAACTTCTGCCCAAGCTTCCCGAACTTGTCCAGAATTTCTCCGATTCAGTTCAGACCGATATCCCTATGGATGTAATTCTGGAACTTGCCCCTATAGCTCGGGAAATAGAACCTCAGAATATAAAGCGGGCCATCATTGATAGCTCCATGTGCATAAATACAGTGACACCGGGCGGTGCCGATGTCCTTATCCCCATAAGGGAAAAAATACGTCCGTTGATAGAAGAACTATTCGCCACCCCAACACCGGTAGCGAGTCAGCTCATTACCCGGGAAACACTTGAGAGGCAGAGATTGGCTGTAGAGGGAGCCAGGATAGTGGTCCAGGATGGCACAGGGGAAGGGATTGCCGAGAAAGTGGCCAGGTTTCTCCTGGACAAAGGCTTTCAGGTTGTAGCTTATGGCCCCGCAGACCGAACCGATTATCAGCATACGGTGATCGTAAACTACACTTACAAAACCTACACCTTGGAGCAGTTGGCCCTTCTATTCAACGTCCGGCCTGAAGAGATACGCCATAGTCCTGCTAACCTTGAAGGCATAGACATAAGGGTGATTGTGGGGAAAGATTTCAGTTTCCCCAGCGATAATTGAGGTAAGCTGAGGTGGAAAAGGGAACAATTGAACAGCTTGTCCGGCTGGCACTGGAGGCAAGGGAAAGGGCTCACGCCCCTTATTCGCGTTACAAAGTAGGAGCTGCGCTATTGTCTTCCTCTGGCACTATCTATACAGGATGTAATGTGGAAAACGCTTCCTATGGCCTTACCGTCTGCGCTGAAAGGGTGGCTTTTTTCAAAGCCGTCTCAGAAGGGGAGAGAGATTTCCTCGCCATAGCCGTGGCTACTTCTAACGGAGCTCCCCCTTGCGGAGCGTGCCTCCAGGTCATGGCTGAATTCGTGGAAGATTTTTCCTCCTTCCAGGTAATTTTGGTCAACGCTGAAGGGGTCTGGAAAGCCTTCACCCTTAAGGAGCTTTACCCATTTGGTTTTACATCACGCTTGCTCTGGAGGTAAACAATGCCATTTGTAGCCCAGTGGTCCAAAGAGGAGATCATTGAAGCCTTTTCCTCCCATGTTTCTTCTGGGAAGGCCCGCACATGGACTGGCTTCGGCATGGCTTTTGTGGCCGGGAAAAGGGAAGGAGTTTACCTGTGGGATGTGGATGGCCATAAGAAGTTGCTTGATTGCCACTGTAATGGTGGTGTTTTCAACTTAGGCCACCGCAATCCTATAATAATGCAAACTTTAAAAGAAGCACTGGAGGAGCTGGATATAGGCAACCACCACCTTATATCCGAACATCGTGCAAGGCTTGCCAGGCGCCTTGCGGAGCTTGCCCCTGGAGACCTTCCTTATACCACTTTCGCCGTGGGAGGTGGAGAAGCTATAGATTTCGCCATCAAACTTGCTCGCGCCCACACCCGGCGCCCTAAAATAATCTCAGCCAGAGGTGGATACCATGGCCACACGGGTTTAGCTTTAGCTGCTGGTGACCCAGAGTATCGTGAACCATTTGGCCCCCTTGCTCCCGGTTTCGTTCAAGTTCCCTTTGGGGACATCAACGCTTTAGCCCGCGAGATGGACAGCGAAACAGCTGCAGTGCTCTTGGAAACAATACCCGCTACCTTGGGGATGCCTATAGCCTCACAAGATTATTTTGGAGAGGTGAGGGAATTGTGCGATCAGCATGGAGCTCTCTTGATCTTGGATGAAGTCCAGAGCGGGCTTGGGCGTACGGGTAAATTCTGGGCTATAGAACACTGGGGAGTTGAACCTGATATACTGGTAGCAGGCAAGGGCCTTAGCGGTGGCATTTATCCTATAGCCTCCACTTCTTACCGCGAAGAGCTCAACGCTTTCCTGGACAAAAACCCCTTTATTCACATTTCCACTTTCGGCGGAGCTGAATTAGGGTGCGTGGTGGCTCTGAAGGTGCTGGAAGAAACCTCCAGGCCTGAATTTCTGGAACACGTCCAGAAGATGGCGTCCTTTTTTGAGAGAAATCTTGACAATTTGCACCGCAAGTATCCCAATACCCTGATAGAAGTCCGCCAGAAAGGCCTTATGATAGGGCTTGTTTTTCCCGATCATAACTGTGGGCCATTGATGACCAAGCTGCTTTACGAAAATGGTGTATTAGCCCTCTTTGCCAACAATGACCGGCGTGTTCTCCAGTTCTTGCCCCCGCTTATAATCACTGAAAAAGAGGCTACCGAGGCTCTGGAAGCGCTTGACAGGGCTATCGGCACCCTGGAAAAGATAAGGAAATTCATCCCTCCGAACATTGACATTATGAAAATTGAAGGGCCAATGAAGAGGCTGTTGGATGCCCTTTTCTGAAAAGGATTGGGATAAACTGAAAGAGGCAGGTCTAAAAGCTTTAAAGGGAAGACCCTCGGCCCCGGAGATCCGAAGTGCCATTGAGTTTTTTAAAGCTCTGAATCCCAGTGAATTCGCCGAATGGCTTTATGCTGTTACCTCGCCTTCTGCTGCCAAATACATTCTCAGCCTGTGGGAAGAATTTTTAAAATATGGGCACGAGTTAGAGAACCTCATGCCGGCCCTGGAAAAGGGATCTCCTCAAGATTTAACCCTTTACAGGGAAACACAGCGGCAGGCACATCGCATTTTGAACGAGTTGATCCGGGAGACAGAACTGCGGATGAGGCCGCAACTTAAGGTTAATTTATTGGGCTTTGGAGAAATAACCAGGGTCCTGGATTTAGAGGGGGGCAAGCTTCCCCTATGGTGTGATCCCGAAACGGGGGAACCGATAAGGATGGTCTTCAAGAAAATGCTCCCTTTCCCCACCCGTGAGGCTGCTGAGCACCACGCACACTGGTACATGGAATACAATCGGCTTCTTCGGGACGAGGTGGGCATTGAAGTGCCGCCCTTTGATGTCCGGATTTTGGGCAAAGAGCCGGGGTCTGTAAAAGTATATATGCTTCAAGGGAGGATAGATCCCGAGCGGGTATGTGTGGGCAAATTTCTGGAGCAACTTACCCCTGCCTCTGCTTCCATCATTTACGGGATGATTTTAGAAGAGTACAGCAAAGTCTACAGCTTTAACAGAAAACATGCCCGGGAAGGGATTCAAATAGGGTTAGACGGCCAGATCCCTAACTGGGCGATCAAAGAATACAGAGGCAGCCCGGAAACCCTCACGGGAAAAGAAAGCCTTATTTATCTTGACACCACTGTCCCCATGATCCGTCTGAATGGGCAGGACGTAATCAATCCAGAAATATACTTCCAAACCCTTCCCACCTTTGCCCAGAAATTGATAAAAGCCCTGGGCCTTCACAAAGAGGTGCTGAATCGCTATTACAATTTTCGGACCATAATGCTGGACTTTGTTTCAAACTTTATAGTTCGCCACAGGCCTGACCTGGTGCCTGTTCTGGTTGAACTGAGCAACGAGGCCATTTCATCCACTTTCAGGGAAGAGAAATGGCCCCCGATCACAGAAGAAGAAGTGTGGAAATATTACCGGGAGGATGTCTTCATCTGGAGGCTGTGGCGTTCTTTTAAGCTAATGAAAGGCGTTAAAGTTAATACTTCCTTCTTCGCCGAACTTTACCGCATCTGGACTGAGCCAATCTTCTAAAATAAAAAGATGGGCGGTACTGGACTCGAACCAGTGACCTCAGCGATGTCAACGCTGCGCTCTAACCAGCTGAGCTAACCGCCCATCTCTATAAAATATTATAGCACAAAAAGCGTTCCAGGGCAAATTTCTATGGGGCTGCCTCGGGGAAGTTTATACGGACCAGTTCCAACAGATCGCCTTCGTGTTTGTTCCCCCTGAAAACTGGTAACCATTCCCATTTGCCGAAGCGATGGAGACCAATAAGAAGTTTGTACTGGCCAGGAGGAAGGTTTTCTGGAAGCCTAATTAGATGGGTAGAGGGGATTAAAACTCCTCCAGGCCAGCGATCGGTGGTATCACGACCAGCTGTTGGGGAGCCATCCTTGAACCACACCGTTTGACCACTTTCATCCACAAGCCTGATGTAAAGCCAGTAATGTTCCCTCGGCGGGGCAAAAGTCCTCCATGTAAGCTTTAATTCCTTAGCCAGACCACTAACCCAGGGACCCGGTTCTATTTCAAAATCCTGAAGGGCTATGATTTCTCCAAAATTCGCCAGGGGAACCAGATCCTCGCTAACGGGTATATAAGGCGGGGGCATGTGTACAGGTCGAATGAAAAGCCAGGGGGAAGCGATAGCAATGATCGCCAGGGAAAGGATTACTCCTGCCAGAAAGCCTTTTCCCAACTTTCTCAGTCCCGCAGCAGCGAAAATGGAAAAGGCTGGAAGCGCAGGGTAAAGGAGACGAGCCTGGTCGGTCCCCAGGACGGTAGCTGTCCACTTTATGAGCCCAGCGATCACCCCTGCAGCATAAAGAAGCATTACTACCCAGAAAACGGGTTGTGAGCCGAGAGGCCTCCATTTTAGCCAGCTAAAGATAGCCATAGCCGGAATGAGGCCCAGGAGCCAGTAAAGCCAGTCCGGCAAGCTTATCCCTATCCAGGCCAACCACCAGGAGCGATATAGCCCGCGGAACAGCCAGATAAAATCTTTCCAGCCTAAAGGGGCAGTGCGAAGGGCATTGGCTTGCAGGATAAGTTCCCAACCGAGGGGATCACCGTAGAGGATGAGGTTGCGGATAAACCACCAGCCGGCAGCCAGGAGCATCCCCCCGATTGAAATGGAAAGAAGAAGGACGAATTCCCTGGCCCACCTCTTTCCCAAGCCCCGCGCAAGCTTGAAAGAAAGCAGACTTATGGGCAAGCCCAGAATCAGAAGGCTCGCTTTGCTTATTACTCCTAACCCCCAGAGCAACCCCAGGTAAAAGGCGAAGAGTCCCGGCCTCCTGATTTTTCGCGTAAAACCGAGCCCAACTATCAGTATGGTCACAGCCCCTAAAGTTGTGGCGAGGTTATCGTTGTTAGCCACACCACTCATGAAAAGGAAACCGGGAGTAAAAGCAATCAAAGCAGCAGCTCCGAGGGCGATAGCTGAATCGTCAGGGTAGAGAAGGAGCCCAAGACGGTAAATAGCCCATAAAGTGATCGCTCCGCAGGCTATGGAAAGGAACCGCACAGCCCACCATGCTTTTGCCCAGTCAGCGAAGGGGAAAAACTCATCAGAGGTATGAAGCAAAAGGTTCTTTGGAGCCCTGGGGTCGCTCAGGTCGTAATCGGAATTGGCTATAATGGCGAAGCGGCTCAGGTCAAAGGGGGAAGACAAGGTCGCCCCAAGGATGTAATAGAGGGGTGGCTGAAATCCCTCATGCTCCTCAGGACCAACAGGCAGGTTGAAATGCCTTACAATGTAAACCATCACCGAAAAGTGCGGAGCTTCATCAGGAGCTTCCCCGAGAGGAATTGAAGCTGAGTAAAGGATAGCAAGAACAATGTAACAAACCAGGATAAAGGCAAACGTGCGCCTGTGACTCACCTTTTCTCCACCCGCACCTCTTTGAGCAAAATCCTATCCCCCGGGAAACTGGCTCCAATAACCCGGAGGTTTCGGACTTCAGGGAAGCGATAGAGGCCGGTCCCAACGGCGTAGCGGCCAGGTCTGGCATCCACTGGTATTATAAGTGGGTGGGAATCAACGATGATTTCCCCCGGGAGCCAGCGGGTCGTAGGGGTGAATCCTCCCACTGGATCACCATCGTGCTGAGCAATTATTTTACCGGTAGAAGGGTCAAAGATGTGCACAAAAGCTTTGAAGTTTTCATCCATACCCTCAAGGCATAACCAGTATAAAGTAACTTCAACCCGGGAGCCGGGAGTAATGAAGTCGGGAGCAGAATAGCCTATGAGCACGGCTTTGCCCTCCAGGTTGTAAAAGGCGGGAGAAGGGGGTGATGAGGGTTTCATGGGATAAAGGTAAAGGCCCAGAGCTAACAGGAAAATTCCCGCCCCCGCCATAACCCCTTTAAAAGCCCCCGGCGATTTCCGATAAATCCAGAAGAGGATGCCAGCAAAGGAGACAAGGCTGAACGAAACACCCCATCGGCGTATAGGTGTATCAGTGAAAGCAATCTTGAGAGAATGCTTCCCCTCCGGCACTTTCCAGGATAGAAGGCCCAATGGGCCCACAGGTTCCGAAGGGATTTCCTTACCGTCCAGCAGCACCTTCCAGCCGGGAAAATAGAACTGGTGCCACACAAGGCGGATATCTTTGCTTGTTTCCACCTCCCACCGAGAATCCAGGAAGCGCTGTGGGCCGGGAATAAGCCTTGGAATGACCCCTAAAGGTTCATATTCAGGCTCGCCCGGGAGGCGAGGCAGCGGGATGGCTGTCCGGTCAACCCTGACCGTGACCGGGACAAACTCAGCGGTCCAGGTTGCTCCGATCTGCCGGTTGTTGAAATCCGTCTCCCACATGGAAAAAGCTTTAAGGTCAGAAATGGTCAAGGGCATAGGTTTAAGTGGGAGGGTCCAGATGGCTGCTGGGATGGCCAGGAGGATGGGTAGTAAACCCCAATTTTTCTGGAGGCGCGAGAGAGGGAAAGCCAATCCTCCCCCCAATAGGGCAGAGGAGATAGCCGTGAGAAGCATGAACCGCCATGGGTATTGCAAAGCATCAAGCCATCTTTCCAGGGCACGCCAGACCAGGATTGCTCCCTGCCATCGCATGAAGATGCTCAGAGCCAGGATAAATGCAAGGGTTACAATAAAAGGCAATTCCTTCTTTCTCTCCCAAACGAGGGCCACGGCACCAGCCAGGGCTAAAAAAAGGAAAACAAAGGGCACAGGATGCAGAGCCACCGTGCCAGCGGGAGCATAGGGGTAGAATAAATGAGGCCTGAGGAGAGTGGTAAAATCCAGCAGATGCTTTTCATAACCCCGGCTTATCCCCGCTACCCCGATGAAAACGTGCTTCATTTCCCCGAGGGCCGGAAGCCAGTAGAAGGCGGCAAGGCCAGATCCCAGGAGCAGGGACAGGGAAAGGTTGGCGAAACCTTTCATGGAAAGTTTGCCGGCCCAGAGCAAAGATAGCAACCACAGTAAAAGCACCGGAATCATAAGAAGGACCGAAAGGTTATGGGTGATAATAAGGCCAGCCCAGGCAATCCCACCTGCCAGGAAATTCCCCCTCAGCCAGCTCCAGAGGATCAGCGGCGGGAAGACAAAGGCCAGTGCTTCGGGGATTGCTCCCCTGGTGTAAACATCGGCAAGGTGGTAGGGGAAAAACGTGTAAAGGACAGAGGCTGTGAAGCCTGCTTCTTCTCCCCACAGTTCTCGTCCCAGAAGGTACATCCCCCAGGCTGAAGCCACAAAACTCAGGGCTATGATGGTTTTCATAGCTATTATGGGATTGCGCACCACCAGGTGCGCTATAAAAGCGAGGTAATAAGTTAGGGGGGCATAGAAATTGAGGATTGGGTGACCGTAACCGAAAGCGAAATCGGCGAACCAGCGGGGATAAAGGTGGCCAACCTCAATATGCCTTATGAGGGAAGTCAGCCGGTAAAAGTGGAAAATGCCATCATCGGTCTGGAAAAAACCCGCCTTTACCAGGGGCAAGCAAGGGATTAAAACCAGCAAAAGCCAGAGAAAACGCTTCATAATTCTTTGCTCACTTTTATCCCTCTTGAAGCCATCTCCTCTTCCAGATAAGAAAGGGCCTTTCCTATAGCCCTTGTAACCTCCTCGGGGTCAGCCCCAGAAGCAGCCAGGGTTACCCTCAAACGAACCTTCTTCCCAAAAGCCCTTGCCTTTGATTTTACATAAACACCAGGATGGAGGCGGGCTACCTTCTCCACAACTTCGGCGATGGAGGATTCATCCCCGCACTCTAAGGACACCGTAATGCTTTCGTAAAAAGCTTGGCCAAAAAGTTCTTTAAGAAATGGAACCAGAGATGACTGGAATATGCCTTTCATCTCCTCAGGGACACCGGGGAGGGAAACTATATAACTTCCTTTGTATTCCAGAAGCATAGCAGGAGCAGTGCCTACGGGATTAAAGAGAGGTTTCCCCCCTTTTGGAAAAAGGGCCATCTTGCGCCTTGGAGGGGTTATGGATGGGTCCTGTATGTAGCCAGCCTGATATAAAGCCTGGTAGCGGCTTTCAATCATCCGCAGAGCTTCCTCGTTCTCTTCCAGGGGAAGTTCCAGCGCTCTGGCTATAGCCTGTAAGGTGATATCGTCTACAGTTGGGCCGAGGCCGCCGGTGGTTATAATAAGGGTGACATCCCTGGAAAGGCCTTCCTT
>Ga0105163_1000778_pt1 | contig 18121 bp, 15 predicted proteins | sample JNZ110809AmetaG_FD_81531 | JGI IMG/M metagenome (GOLD analysis project Ga0105163, IMG submission 81531) | Hot spring microbial communities from Jinze hot spring, China to study Microbial Dark Matter (Phase II) - JNZ 110809A | ecosystem: Environmental > Aquatic > Thermal springs > Hot (42-90C) >... | reverse complement strand
GATTACACGAAACAAAAAGATAGGAATTTCCGTCGGCCCAGCGGCTGTTCAGAACTCCAGAAGAATGGCCGCATTCTACCTTGGAATCAAGGATGCAAACCCGGACGCGACGCTTTACATAAAATATGTAGGCGAGTGGTTTGACCCTCCGAAAGAAAGGGAGGTGTCGCTCGCCCTGTTGGACCTCGGCGTAGACGTTTTGACGCACTACACCGACTCCGTGGAACCGTTGAAGGTTGCTCAGGAAAACAAAATCTGGTTCATAGGCAAAGACACAGACATCGTAGGCCTTTACGGATGGTCGAACACGGACACGGTGGCTGTGTCTTTCGACACACGGTGGGAGGTGATGTTCGACCGCATTATCAAGGAGTACTTAGCTGGGATAACAAACCCCGACCAGCTGGTCTTCGTAGGAATGAACACCCACATCTCCATGCCTCCGAACAACCCGTTCATGCCGGGGTTGACAACCTTGCCCGCGGTAGACCTGCAGAACAACAACCGCGTCGGCCTGGACGCAATCAGCCCCAAAGCCAAGCCACTCATCCCAGACAGGATTCTCAAACTGATTGAGCGTCGGAGGGCTCAGATGTTGGCGGGCGTATGGGACCCGTTCTATGAGCATCAACTGGTCAGCAGCGGCGAAGGCATCGAAATTCCGCAGCTGAACCTGAAGGTCCCACCCAAAGGCACTGTTGTTAAGGAGGCGAAAGAGTTAGCAACAGATGATTTCCTGCTAGGCAAGCTGAACTTCATGGTCGACGGAATAGTCTTGGTTAAGTAAAACCCCAATTTTATTTCCCTATTCTTTTATGTAGGGCTGCCCAAGCGCCTCAGGCTTCATCAGAGCCCATCTTTTCCTGAAGCTTTCAGTCGAGATTATTGTCAGGACTACTATCGTCATCAGGAAGGGCAGCATCCTGTTGACTGGAAGGGGTGCTGGAAAACCGGGAAATATTGTGTGAGGTGAAATGGCGAACTGCCATACAAACCCAAACGCCAGAGAACCCGCCAGCAGAATCCCGGGCCTCCAGAGCGAAAACATCACAAGTCCGAATGCAAGCCATCCGAGGCCTTTCGTAGGTAAATGACTCCATGCGCCTAGGTAGGAAAGCAGGAGCACGGACCCGGAGAAGCCGCAAAGCGCGGCCCCAACTGTCGTGCAGATGTATCTTATTCTCACAACATTTACGCCTGAGACTTCTGCCGCGGCGGGATTCTCACCAACCGCCCGAGTCTTCAACCCAAAATGTGTGCGATTCAGCACAAACCATAAGGCAACCAAGATGACTAATGCAACGAATACGGCGGGTGTTAAACCGGCGATTTTCGGAATGGACACTCTTAGAGGCCCGGTGTATCGGTCAGCCCAATAGGTCACGAACCCCATGGCGAAAAGCCACACCCCCATTCCGCTGACTATCTGATTTACTTTTAGCGAAACAGAGAGTATCGAGTGAAACAGGCCGAAGACCGCGCCTACGACTGTGCCTGCTAAGAATCCTGCGAAGGCGTCGAAGGTTTGAGCCGTCAGAAATGATGTGGCTGCGCCGAACAGCATCAATCCTTCAATTCCGACGTTGATGACCCCCGACCTTTGAGTCAGAAGCTCACCCATGGCAGCCAGCAGCAGAATCGTAGAAACCTCCAAAAACCTTGTTGTGAAAGGCCACAACGATTGAAAAGCTTCAATCAACGCCTCATCACCCTTAGCCGATAGTTGTAGAAGAACTGGAACGCTGCGAACGTTATTGATATTATGCCGAGGAAAAGGAAGTCGAGGCCGAAAGGTAGACGCATCCGTCGAACCAAGACGGTTGAACCGGTTATTATCGAGCTTATGAAGAGCGATGCTGGTATAGTTGGAATAGGGTTAAGCAGGCATACGAGACCTATGATAATTCCCCAATAGGTCAGGTCGCCAATAGCTTTGTATGCATCTGGTCTGGGAATCATTAAGAAAGCTGGGTCCGCAGCCCACATGTGATAGCCCGCCATCCCAGCTATCGCTCCACCAACGGTCATGGCGAAAGCAAACAATGTTACCTGATTGATGCCGCTGATTCTCGCGACGGTTTCGCTGTGGCCGAGAACCCGTATCTTATATCCGGTCACAGTCATTCGCAAGAAGAAGAAAAGCAGCACGGCTATCGCGATTGCTAGGAAGAATGTGAAAGGAATGTTAAATATGTATGGAGCATGGGCTGAATTTGGAAGCGGTCTGCTAGATGATTCAGCAATGCCAGCCCACGGTCCACCGACTACCAGCAAGTAGACAATCCAGAAAGCTATGTTGTTCAACATCAGTGCAACTACAACTTCATTGACGTTGAAACGTCCTCTGAGGACTCCTGTCACCGCTCCGTAAGCCGCACCAGCTATCGAGCCTCCAATAATCATCAGCGGAATAAGAATTTCAGGCTGGTAATTCGGAAAAGTGTATGCGATGAAGAAAGCTCCAATCGTTCCCATGTAAAACTGTCCTTCCATCCCTATGTTCCACAAACCGGCTCTTAGCGGAACGATAAACGCCATCGTGCAAAACATTATAAAGATTGCACGATGAATCGTCAACGACAGTCCCAATTTTGGGTCGAAAGCGAAGGAAAACATGTTTTGAAAAGCTTGCAGCGGGTCTGCTCCCTCGTAGAATAGAACGAGGCTGAAGATCAGGAAGGCCGAAGCTATTGAATAGACCGAGATTCTTATAGCTCGCCACTGGGAGATTATTACTATTCTCTCCAGCTTGATTTTGGGAACTCTCAGGCTAAGCATACACGGTTCCCCTTCTCGAATATGCACCTGCAATCATCGCGCCTACTTCCTCCTTTACGAGGTTTACGTTGTTCAGTATGCGAACAAACTGTCCCTCATAAATTGGTGCGACTGTGTCGCTCAGCTGCAGAATCTCGTCTAGGTTTTCCGACACCAGCAGAACACCTATTCCCATCTTTTTGCATTCCAAAAGTCTTCTTCGAACATATGTTTCCGCAGCAATGTCTAGACCTTGGGTAGGCAGATTAGCGATTATTACCTTCGGGTTTTTGATAAGAACACGGCCTAAGATAAGTTTCTGCAGATTCCCACCGGAGAGATGGGCGCTCTTGGCTCCGGGGCCTGGCGCGACGATATTGAATTCGGCGATGATTTTTTCAGTTAGGTTTTTGGCGAGTTTATAGTCGATGAATCCGGCTTTTGTAAGCGGTTTTTCAAAATAGTATGTGAGCAGTACGTTGTCAATTAGGCTCAGGTCGCCTACGACTGCCACCCCCAAACGCTCTGGCGGGACGTAGGTGATCCCCATTTTCAGCCGTTCGAGAACGCCATGTTTTGTGATGTCTTTTCCCTCGAAGTAAATTTTACCAGACACCGGTTTCCTTAAACCAAAGATAGATTCAGCAAGCTCATGCTGTCCGTTGCCCGTAACGCCGGCTATGCCGAAAATCTCACCTTCATGAAGGGAGAAGGTGATGTTCTTGAACGCCACGAGCCCTTTGTCGTTCATGGCTGACAGGTTCTCCACCTTTAGTATTTCCTTCCCCATCTGAACGAGCGGTCTTTCAAGCTCAAACGTAAGCTCCCTTCCAACCATGTCCTCAGCAAGGCTTCTTATCGTCGCGTCACTTGTGCGCAGGGTTTTCACGACTCTGCCTCTGCGCAGGATAGTAACTCTGTCACTTATTGCAAAAACCTCTGGAAGTTTGTGGGTTACAAACGGGATCAAAGTTATATCTGATTTCGAAACAGCTTTAAGCGATTGCAGAAATCCATCGATTTCGGGGGGAGTTAGAACGGAGGTCGGCTCGTCCAAGATGAGTATTCTTGCACCTCGGTAAAGGGCTCGGATAATCTCCACCAGCTGCTTCTCCCCAGCTGTCAGCTGCCAGACTCTCGCATCCAAGTCAATCTTGAAGCCGAATCTTCTGCAGAGTTCTTCTATTTCGGCGCGGAGCTTGTTCTTTTCGATGATTCTCCCTGTTCTTGGGTGTCCAAGGATTATGTTGTCGAAAACGGTGTGGGCGGAAATGAGTTTCCTGTGTTGGTGGACCATTCCTAATCCTTTGTTTATCGCGTCTATGGGGGAGTGGAAGACCACTCTTTCGCCGTTGAGATAGATTTCGCCCTCGTCGGGTTTAAGTAGTCCGAAAAGGATATTCATCAAAGTGGTCTTGCCCGCACCGTTTTCACCCAAGATAGCGTGAATCTCGCCGCGTTTCATCTCAAGGTCTACGTGGTCGAGGGCGACCACGCCGTTGGGAAACGTCTTCACTAAGCCTTTAACCTCCAAAATGTTTGGCGAATCTGCTGAACGCATTCCTGCCCAAATTTAAAATAACCCTGTAATTTATACCCTAAGCCAGACAAGAGCGTCTTCAAAGAGGCAGGTGCCACCGTTCGTCAACGTGTTTCTCGTAGACCAGTGTTCCTCGAGAAAAGACGTAGCGGGGGTCAGCCTGATGCCAAATGGCTTCGTAAACTGTCTTCGCGTCGTGGATTACAAATGATGCTTCCGAGCCGGGTTTTATGCCGTAGTTTTTGAGGCGCATACTTTTGGCCGGGTTAACGGTGATCATGTTGAAAATCTTGTCGAAACTGTCCATGGTCATCGTTCTAAAAAAGTGGGAGGCAAGGAAGGCGATTTCGAGCATTTTGTTTCTTCCGAAGGGATAGTATGCGTCAGCTATGTCATCCTGCCCAAGAGCCACGTTGACACCATTTTCACATAGTTTATGGACTGGGGCGTGCAAAGGACCTGTGTGCGGGTTCAGAACCACTGTGATGCCGGCTTTCTTGAGGAGCTGGATTACTTTGTTCAAGTACTTCTCGGTGTATAGGGACATGGCTCGTGCATGGTGAACGGTTGCCCGCCCTTCCCATCGCTGCTGAATAGCCGTGACCGCTACCAGCTCCGTTGTTTTTGACGCACGGTTGCCGCAGTCGTCTGTGAGAAAGGCCACGTCCTTATCGAATTCCCTTGCAATTTCAAAGATTTTCTGAACATGGATGCGGGCGTCTCTCGTAGAGTCCTCTATCCAAGGAATGCCGCCTACAACGTCGCAGCCTTGCTCAACAGCCTTCCAGACAATCTCAGCCGAACCGGAGTCTTTCACAACGCCTTCTTGCGGGAAGGCCACTACCTGGATGGTGAGAAATTTTTCAAATTCACGTTTAAGCCTTAGAACGGCCCTGACCGCTGTGTTCCTCGCTATCGTGTCTGTGTCAACAAATGCTCTTAGATAAAGACAGCCGTATCTGACTGCTTCCAGTAACGCTGACTTGGCATTTTCATAAATCACATCCTCACGATAGGCTTTTTTCACTTCTGACGCAGCTTTGACGGCAGCCGCCGCTTTCTTCATGTTTCTTTCCTGGTAAAGGCTGAGCGCTCTGTCTCCTATTTTCTCCAGCGTGTAGACCTTACAAAGATGCAAATGTGGGTTGACGAACGGTTCGGTGACCAAGTTTCCGTTGGCGTTTATGACTTCTTCCCCGCTCAGGTCTTCGCTGGCGATTCTGACTATTCTCCCCCCGTCAACTCCTAAGTTTAAAGGTACTTCATGTCCTCGCAGACGCGCGCTCTTGACGACTAGTTCATACATGATAACCGTCAATTATGCGGAGATGTTTAACTTTTTCACGCTTAGCAAGACAAGCGGTTCTTCACATCGGGAAAGGCTTATTAGGGTCAAAAACATTTGCTCACGCGATGAGTAAAATTAGCAGAAGGAAAGCGCTTTCTACTGCCGGCAAGGTTGCTGCTGGCGTCGTCGGGGCTGGTGTTGTAGCAGGGGTTACGGGCTATTTCGTCGGCAGCGGATCGGCTCCGCCCTCGGTAGTTACTCGCACTGTGACCGTTGGAGGTGGAACAGTCACAGTCCCCAGCACTGTTACAAGAACTGTGACGGCTGGGGTTGAGCAGAAAAAGCAACTGACGGTTAGAGCTGTCTTTCAAACCCCTGTGAGCGAGCCATGGGATGGAGCAATCCACGCCGCCATACAGGCTGTAGCCAGTGAATACAGGGCGAAAGGCATCAACATAGACTACCAGTTCGTAGACAGAAAAATAGACCCGAGAGATTACGAGCTTGCCTTGAGGGATGCGGCACGTGTTGCTGACATAGTTTTCCTAGACGCGTTCTTGAAGGAGGACATAGCCCGCAGAGTGGCTAAAGAGTTCAAGACCGTTGCTTTCGCAGCCGGAAGCGAGTTTCTACCAGCACAGCCCAACTTCGCCGTTTTCGACAACTGGCTTCACCATCCAGCATATATTGCTGGAATCATCGCCGGCAAGATAACCAAAACCAATAAAATCGGCGTGGTTGCAGCCATGGAAATAAACGAGGTAAACCGCATCGTCAACGCATTCATCGCTGGCGCAAAGTCAGCAAACTCCAACGCCAAAGCAAAGGTTGTTTACTTGTTGGGGAACATACCGCCGGGCGAGTCTCCATGGTATCATCCTGCCACCGCGAAAAGGCTGGCGAAAACCTTGATAGACCTCGGCGTGGACGTGATTTTCGCCGAACGTGTAGGTGCTGAGGAAGCCGCTGCAGAATCCTTTGCTGAAAAGAAACCGGTTTGGGTTATTGGAAACATGGCCGACCAACACTCGCGTGCTCCAACCGTGACGATCACGAGCTTGGTGTGGGACATGAGACCAACCGTCAAGATAGTGTTCGACCGAGTTCTCGCCAACTCGTTCGTCGCCGACAACCTTGGAACATATTCATGGATGAACTTCGATGGCTCGTATTTGGCAGACTTCCACGACTTCGGCAAACCATCTCCGCCGTTAACCACCGAGATTCTAAACTTGGTCAAGGAATGGACCACGCGAGTGATGGATGGCCTGACTTGGATACCCATAAACGAAATGCCGCCGGTTTCAGACTTTTAAATAACGTCCACCTTTTTTACTTGTGTGACTATTCTTGCAGCCGGCAGTCAAGCTTGTTAACGTATCCAAGACCTTTGTAGGCAATGTTCGAGCAGTAGACTCGATTTCCATCGAGCTCGACCCCTGTAAAATTATTGGAATAGTGGGCCCAAACGGAGCTGGAAAATCAACAATAATGAACATAGTTGCTGGTTATCTTTTTCCCGACGCGGGTGAGGTTTGGGTCAACGGGCTGCCGGTTGTTGATTTTCATCAAGCCATAAACGTATGCGGCGTTGTTAAGGTAGACCAGCATCCAAACCTTGCACCTCATCTATCCGCCGCTCAACACCTCGCCATGCTTCAACCGACGTTCAGACCGTCGAAGACACTCATCCCACGAGCCGAGCAATTGCTGAGACAGTTGGGTGTCGACCTTGACCTCGACCTGAGAACCGAAGACATGCCCATCGGACATCTACGGGCTTTTGAGATCGTCAAAGCTCTGTTACAGTGCGAGATCCTGCGTTCAAGAGGTTTAAGGCCCGTGTTGATACTCGACGAAGCAACAAACTTTCTGCCTGTTTCTCAGAAATCGGTTCTCAAACAGCATCTGAGGAAGCTTGTCGCGGACGGATATACCTTCATCATGGTTTCTCACGACCTTCCGGAAATAATCGATGTTGCAGACGAGATCCTAGTGATGGTTGGCGGCAAGATTAGGACTAGGCATCAGACGGCTGGCTTAGTTGTTTCGAGCCTGGTAAAATCGATGTTCGACACCGAAGTGGGTGAGAAAATTGTTTCAGCGGCTAATGTGGTTGGAAACGCTGAGGCCATGGTGCTAGAGGATTTCCAAGTAAGAGATGACCGTGGAAACATCGTGGTCAACGGTCTAACTCTTAGGGTTTTTTCAGGAGAGATTCATGGTGTAGCTGTTTTTCCCGGAACGGGTGAGAAAGAGCTTGTAGAAAGCATTTTCGGTCTGCGAAAGCTCGAGCGGGGTAGATTGACAATTTTCGGTCAGAACATCAGAAACCCGTCCGTGCAGCTTCTTCGAAAAATGGGTGTCGCGTTGCTTTCTGACGACCGAATTCGAGATGGATTACTGACTGACGGCTCTGTCTACGATAACCTCACATTGGGGTTGTCAGACAAATACACGAGAGGCGGGTTCATCATCGACACGAAAAGGAGGACACAGCTTGCCGAGACACTGATCCGCGAATATGGAATCGTCACAAGAGGTCTGAAAGAGCCGATAACAAACCTATCCGGCGGCAACATGCAGCGAGTATATATCGCAAGGGTTCTAGGCCGTGATGCAAGGATTTTGCTGGCCCTTCATCCGACGACGGGGCTTGACCCGATGGGCTCATCTCTTCTTTTCCAGAAGATCAGCGAGCTAAGAAGCAAGAACCTTACGGTTCTCATGTTCTCGCCTAACATCAAAGAAATGATGATAATATGTGACAGAGTGTCAGTCATGCGGGACGGGAAAATTGTCGGAACCTTCATACCGGCGCAAACATCGGTCGAATCGCTGGGAATGATCCTGAGCGGGGTGCAGTGATGTTTTTGAGAGTTACGTTAATTCCCAAAGAAAAACCTTCGACCCGTGTTCGCCTTCTTCTCCCGATAATTTCCACAGCCGTGGCCATTCTCTGCTCCTCCGTATACGTTGCTATAGTTGGAGCAGACTTGTTCAGCGTCTACTATTATCTAATCACCTGGCCGTTGGAAAACCTCTCTGAAGTATTTGTTACAGCTACCCCGCTAGCCTTGCTCGCGTTAGCGATAATGATAGCTTTTCGGGCTCGTTTCTGGAACATAGGAACTCATGGACAGTTTATCGTCGGCGGGCTGATAGCGGTTTGGATGGGCGTGCAGCTCGGAGCCTTGCCTGCAACCATTTTGATCCCCCTGATCTTTGCCGTTTCTTGGCTGGGAGGTTCCGGCGTTGCGCTGGTTTCATGGTGGCTGAAAACCAGAAGAGCACAGGATGAAGTCTTGACAACAATCCTGATATGGTCAGCGATTCTTCTCATAAACGCTGGTCTTCTAACGGGTCCTCTACGCTCTCCATATACAACATATCCGCAGTCGCAGGAGATAAGCGTGAACGCGAGGCTGCCGATAATAGTACCCGAGACCCGTCTTCACGCAGGTGTTTTAATCCCGTTTGTGCTTATGCTTGTGCTATGGTTTCTGCTTTCAAGGACAACGTTTGGAGTTCAGGTTACTGCTGTGACAAACCCGCGTGCAGCCACTCTCGAGGGAATTAGCGTCTCGAAGGTCTATTTCTGGGTCGCTTTTCTAAGTGGAGGGATAGCTGGCTTAGCTGGTGCTGTAGAGCTGACCGGCATACTCATGTACATGACGCCGTTCGTCGGTCCAAACTACGGCCTCGTAGCTCTAGCGATATCCATGCTCGGAAACTTAGATGTCGTAGGCGTCACGATAGCCGCTGTCTTCTTCAGCATAATCATCAACGGAGCAAACGCCATGGCCTGGAACACAGGCGTCCCGTCGTTTCTCGCAGACCTGATACAAGCCCAAACCTTGGTCTTCTTCCTTGTCTTCAGCCGGCTTTTCAACTACAAGCTGAAAATTCTGGGCTGGAAATCTGCGAAGGTGAAAGCTAAAGCGGAAAAGTTGGAGGCCTTTCCCAAGGCCTATGAGTCAGCCTCCTTCAAGTCATCCAGTAAACCTGTGAAATTTTTCGGCGGCAAACGGCTCGGCGTCGCTGCGGCCGTGCTGGCCGCTGCAGTATCGCTTGAGGCAGCGGTTCAGCTTCTCAACACCGACTTTATCATAACACTGTTGTCCAGCATGTTGTCGCTTACGCTGGTTGTGACCACTCCCATAACATTTGCGGCTATCGGTGAAACAATCTGCGAGAAAGCCGGCATACTCAACCTCGGCATCCTAGGAATAATGATCGCAGGAGCCGCATGGGGTTTCATGGGAGCCTACATCTATAACAACATCTTTGTGGGCGTTTTGCTGGCAGTTGTCGCAGGTGCTTTGCTCGCCCTCGTGCTTTCATTTTTGGTTGTGACCCTCGGTTCACAACAGCATATAGCCGGCATCGCCATCACGTTCTTTGCAATGAATTTGTCATACTTTTCCCATCGAATAATGATCGGGTCGCCGTTGGTGGAGCCTAAGATTCCTTTAACTCCTGCGGTTGGAATTCCAGTTCTCGAATCCCTCCCCATCCTTGGTGTTTTGTTCAAACAAAATCCATTCGTATATTTTGGTATGTATGTGATTCCGCTCTTAACCTATGTTATCCTCACCAAAACCAGATGGGGTCTTGTGTTGACGATGGTTGGAGAGAATCCAAAGGCAGCCGACGCTCTGGGGATAAGGGTTCATCTGACACGATACGTTGCTGCGGTGATGGGTGGAATTTTAATGGCGTTGGGCGGAGCCTTCTATTCTCTGGTGGACATCAGAGCGTTCAACCTCAACGTGGGAGGCGAGTGGAGCTGGATAGCTTTGGCGCTTGTTGTTCTGGGCAACTGGAACGTCGCATGGGTTTGGACAACTACCGTATTATTCGGCTTGCTTAACGCCATCCAAACATGGCTTGTCACAATAGTCTTCCATATTCCATACCAATTCTTCCAAGCAATTCCCTATGCGCTAACGATTGGAATCGGTGCGTTGTTGGGAAAACGTGTTAGACCGCCGAAAGCTTTGCTCACGTCATACCGGAGAGAGGGAACATGACCGCCCTGTTTAACCGGAAGTTTGCATCGTTTCAGGCCTTGTTGGAATAGACATAATGATTAAATAATAGCCGAAGCGAGGGGACTGTCAACTTAAGGTCACCCATGCCTTTATCCACTTCTCTGATACCTTCGGCCTGTATGTTGGGAAGCATGTGTTGAACTGTTTTATCCTCCTCTTGAGCTTGCTGAACCAAGACTCTATAGCGTTCCTCCTACCGAACCTCTCTACCCTCCTCCTAAAGCCCAGAACCTTCACGGGCCATCCATACCATGGAGCCCTATCCGTGTAGACTGTAGGGTTGTTAGTGCATGCCTTCTTTACATTCTCCATGAACCTTGTGCATTCCCCTATTCCACGACCCCTCGATACCTGTATGGCGAATACCTCTCCTCTCCCAACCTCCCTAGCAGCCCACAGATAGGCCCTCCTGACGAGATTACAGATCACTGTCTCATCTACAGCTATCGGCCCACGCCTACGTCTATCTACAAGTGAGAAGGCTTCACCGGCCCTTTGGAACCAATCCCTGACAGACCCATGGCTTACCTGGAATCCTAGCCCGCCCAATATACCAGCCACCCCCTGAGGCTAAGCCCCTCCACATACAGCCTAACGCCGAGAGCCCTCACCCACGGAGACGTCCTGAGACGGAAAAAGACACTTCTACCATAAGACGGCCTAGGCCAACCCCAACCCTATCCACCCCCAACGAATGGGAAGACCCAACCCATAGACCTTAAGTTGACAGTCCCGAAGCGAGCAGCCAAACTGATTTATACACGCGCAGAAAACATCATCCATGAATGGCTCCCTGCTGATAAGGAACGCAAGGATAAGCGAGATGGATGAAACTGTCGACATACGGGTTGACGACGGAATAATTACAACTATTGCACGCCGTATTCCAAGCGGTGGGGTTGATGAGGTTGATGCTGGCGGAAGGCTTGTGATGCCCGGATTCATCGACATGCATTTTCACTTGGACTCCGTGTTGACGATGGGCGACCCTCGTTTCAACCAGTCCGGGACATTGCTGGAGGGAATTGAGATCTGGGCTGAGAGGAAGCGGAAGCTGTCGGTTTCAGACATAGTCGAGAGAGCGGGAAAGGCGCTGAAGCTGATGGCTTCATACGGAACGACGATGATAAGAACACATGCGGACGTCACAGACCCAACCTTGACAACTGTGAAAGGGCTTCTCGAGGTGAAAAGAATCTTCAAAAACTTGGTCGACGTGCAGGTAACCGCCTTTCCACAGGACGGCATACTCACGGAACCGCAGAACTTGGAGCTTCTTGAGAAAGCCGTTGAAATGGGTGTCGACAACGTCGGCATGATTCCACACATCGAGTACACGCGTGAGGACGGTGTGAAATCCATTGAAAAAGCGTTTGAGGTCGCTGAAAAGTATGGGAAGGATGTTGACGGACATGTTGACGAGACGGACGACGAACAGTCACGGTTTCTTGAAGTTGTTGCGTCGTACGCAATCAGAAAGGGATACTTCGGCAGGGTTACCGCGGGACACTGTACTGCAATGCATTCCTACAACGCCGCCTACGCTTCAAAGCTTTACAGAATTCTGAGAAAAGCAGGAATCACTGTCGTAGCCAACCCGCTGATAAACATACATTTGCAGGGAAGGTTCGACACTTATCCAAAGAGAAGAGGAATGACGCGGGTGAAAGAGCTTCTTCAGAACGGTGTCAACGTAGCCCTCGGACACGACTGCATCATGGACCCATGGTATCCGCTTGGACGAGGCGACATGGTTCAGGTTCTGTTCATGGCGGTTCACGTAGAACAGATGATGAGTTTTGACGAGCTGAAGAAATCGTTCACTCTAATTACCCACAACGCTGCGAAAGCCTTGAGGATACATGATAGATACGGTGTGAAGGAGGGTGCTGTAGCGGACCTTGTCGTGTTAGATGCGTACGACGAGCTTGAGGCGCTCGCCTTCCAAAGAAAGCCGTTGTTCGTCGTCAAACGGGGTGTCGTGGTGTCGAGGAAAACTCCTGAAAAGACCGAGGTTTACGACCCGGTTCAGAGAAAATATGAGACAGCCGGATAGATTGCTCTGCTGCGTTTGCTAGACAGTTCTACGGCATGCCGCCTGTCAGGGTCAGGACACTTATTGCTTTAAAGGGTTTAGTTCACAAACTCCCTAGCTTGGCTGAGAATTTTGCAGTGGATGTTTTTATGCTCCTGTCGGGATTTGAATCCGGCTCGAGAGGCCGCCATACTTGACCGGGCTATACTACCGGAGCCTGAATATGGTTTGTGCTGGCTTTTAACCCTTAACGGGCGTAGATGCTAACTATCCCTCTGTATCCTGTCGGTCCAAGCGGATTTTTATAAAAAGTTGGTTGTTTGGTTGGTGCTAGACTTCCGAAAGCCTTTCAACCTTGAAGGGTAGGGTTATTTCCCGGTGTTTTTTAACCCCTTCTTCAAAGATGTCTCCGCCGTAGACATCGTTTGCGACAATTACCGGAAAGTCTTCGACCGTGAGCTCATAGACTGCCTCTGGCCCAAGGTCTTCGTACGCCACCACCTCTGCTTTTTTTATCTTTTTGGAGAGAAGGGCTCCCGCACCACCTGTCGCCATAAAATAAACCGCCTTGTATTTTTTAAGCATCTCAACAACACCCCAGCTCCTGTACCCTTTCCCAATCGTAGCCTTCAAACCGGCTTTGAGAAGAGGCTCCATGTAGGCGTCCATTCTGATGGATGTTGTGGGGCCTGCTGAGCCTATGACGTGGCCGGGTTTCGCCGGCGTCGGGCCAACATAGTAGATTATCTGGCCGCAGAGGTCTACCGGAAGAGGTTGGCCTTGGTTGATTGCGTCGACAAACCTCTTATGTGCTGCGTCTCTTGCTGTGTAGATGCGGCCTGTTATGAGGACTTTTTCACCAACTCTGAGGCTTTCCAACGCCTCGTCGGTGAGAGGTGGAGTCAGTTTTCTCACGCCTCCCACCTCCCCACCCTATGGGCGTGGCAGTCCAAATTTACAGCTACGGGCAAAGCCCCTATATGGCATGGTGCCGTCTCAATCCTTACGTCAAGGGCTGTCACACGTCCTCCTAAGCCCTGAGGCCCTACGCCAAGCTTGTTCACTTCCTCCAGCAGTTCAAGCTCGAGCCGGGCGTAGTTTGGGTCTGGATGTCTAACCCCCATCCCCCGCAGCAAGGCTTTCTTAGCCAGCCATCCTACCGTGTCAAAGGTTCCACCCAGCCCAACACCCACGACTACCGGAGGACAGGCGTTAGGTCCTGCTTCAGCAACCGTCTTCAACACAAACTCTTTTACACCCTTCAGCCCAGCAGCAGGCGTCAGCATAGCAAGCCTCGACATGTTCTCAGCCCCAGTTCCCTTCGCCATAAACGTTATTCGGAAAACTTCGCCGGGAACTATCTCCACATGAACCACTGCTGGAGTGTTATCCTGTGTGTTAACCCTGTTGAACAACGGGTCCCTGACAACCGACTTCCTCAGATACCCTTCTTTATATCCTCTTGAAACTCCTCTGTTTATTGCTTCGTACAGCGATCCTCCTTCAATCCTCACATCCTGGCCCATCTCCACGTAAACCACCGCAACCCCCGTGTCCTGACAGAGCGGAAGCTGCTCCGCTGCAGCGAGCTCAACGTTCTCGTTTATTTGGGCGAGAACCTCCCTACCTACCTCGGAGACCTCCTGTTGGAACGCTTTTTTCAAGTACTGCTTGACAGAATCCCCGAGAAAATAGTTAACATTCATCGAGAGCCTTCTCACAGCCTCTTCAACATCCTCAACCCTAACAACCTTCACAACATACATACGCACAGTCATTTGAAAAACCTTACTCACCGTGCGCCGGCGTCTCCCTCCGGTCTTTTATTCGCAGGCCGGAGGTGTTATAACATGTTGAAAACCAGCGAGAATTGCCGGTTGAAAGGACCTGAAACCATGCGCGAAGGAATAAACCCCTAGAACCCATCAGCCAGGCTAGTACTCCCCTAAAACCATCCAGCATGCGACCCAATGCCCTCTTTCTGCTTCAATCAAAGGCGGTTCTTCCTCTAAGCATTTCTTCCTCATAAACGGGCATCGCGGATTAAACCTACAACCCATAGGGGGGTTGATAGGGCTTGGGATCTCTCCGCTTATCGCCGGCCTTTTCACTCTTTTGCCGCTAGTTTTCGGGAGAGGTATGGCTGAGAGCAACGCTTGCGTGTATGGATGGAGTGAGTTGGAGAAGATCGATCTAACAGGAGCTTTCTCGATTATCTTTCCAAGATACATCACCGCTATTTCATCAGCTATGTACTTTGCAACAGCAAGGTCGTGGGTGATGAAGATGTATGTTAGACTAAATTCTTTCTTTAAATCCATCATGAGGTTCAGTATTGATGCTCTTAAGGAGACATCTATCATCGAAACTGGTTCATCGGCAACTATCAGCTCAGGCCTCAGTATTATAGCTCTAGCAATAGCCACCCTTTGTCTCTGACCCCCGCTAAGGTGTCGCGGGTAAAGGTTGTAGAACTCTGCTGGAGGAGTTAAGCCAACCCTCTCCAAGACGTTTAAGACGAACTCTCTGGCCTCTTCGTCTGAGTTTATCAAGCCATGTATTTTTAGCGGGTCCTTCAAAATATCTCCGACAGTCATCCGAGGGTTAAGCGAGGCATACGGGTCTTGGTATATTATATGCATCTTCTTCCTAAGCTTTCTAAGAGGCTCGCCCTTAAGCTCTGTTATATCCATGTCGTTGAAGTAGATCCTACCGGAGGTCGGCTCTATAAGCCTGAGAATCATTTTGCCCAGAGTAGTCTTACCGCATCCGCTTTCCCCAACCACCGCCAAAGATTGCCCAGCGTTGACCGTTAACGATACACCATCAACCGCTTTGACGTATAGTTTTTCCCTCGCCAAAAGCCTCTCTAAAAAGCCTTTTTGGACGGGAAACCACTTCCGCACTTCAGCCAGTTTCAATATCTGGCTCATGTTCACTGACCTCCATAGAGATGGCATGCAGTAATTCTATTACCGAGTTTTACTGCTTCGGGCTGAACGGTTCTACACTTATCTAGAGCATAGGGGCATCTATGCCGTGGGGATGCCTAGCCAACTAAGAAGCCCTACACCCCTCCCCACAAAATGTTGTTCCATGCGGTCTGGGCCGTAGTGATGACTTTTGCCGTGGATGTTTTTTGGCCGAAACCCGAAACATATAATATATAATTGCACCGTTGTGTAGGTAATTTCATCTAAATAGGAATGAAGGAAAAAATAGGGGAGGTTTGGCTGGAGGCTTAGTCGTCCAGTTCTTATAAGGAAGTCTTCCAGTCGTTGTTGTTTTCTTTTTATCGTAAACCCTATGCGTTGGTAGAAAACCAGTCGACTTTCAGCGCGTATGTATAATACGTATACATCTTTCCTCGTCCTGTATTTTTTTCCATTCCTCGGGTCTATAAAGGCCGTTCCACGCTTTACCAGAAGATGTGGGCCTGTCGTCTTTATCCCCAGCGATTCCATGAGTTGTTTGACGTATCCAAGCAGAGTAATGTCGGTGTTGCAGACCCGTATTTTTCCGGTTTTGTCTATGGTTCCCTCGCTGTCGAAGAACCCTCTAAGGAAAGCAGACCTGCATTCTATACTGTGTTCTATGAATCTTTTGATTCTCTCTATATCTAAAGGCTTCTTCAACAGTTCGTAGAGGACTTTACACTTTAGTTCAACGACGAATAGTCCCTTCAACCATCCAAGCTTCGGGGGTTTTCTCTTCAACACCGTCCCAAGACATCTGGAGAACTCTTCAGCAAACTCCCTATCTTTCACCCTCAACCCTATATACATTGGATTGTAGGATTTTCGAGGCTTAGAGCGACGATGGACATATCCGTCACCGGCTACGACGCCGATGATGTATGCCAGCTCTCTGGATGGTTTCAGAAACTCTGCTGAAGGTATGTGTATGCCGTTGTATGGGCTGTGTATTCCTCTAGTCCAGTAGCTTATGTTGGACTTCCGCAGACAGACACCATACCTCTCCCTCACTACCTCTATGATTCTCTTATAGGACAGTCCCTGCCTCCTCAGCCTTCTAACTTCGTCGTATAGCTTTATCCTCAACTCTCTCGGCAGATATGGACCTCTTCTGCGAACTATCCCGAGAGGTTTATAAGCCTCTTTTCGGGGTTTCAGTCATTTCCTCTGTCCCTCCAGCCACAGTACTGTAGCGGTCTCACGGGCTTTATTCAGAACCCATTTCAGGTCTTCAGACAGGTTGTTGACGATTGTCGGCGGTAAAATTCTTCGGTAGAAGTCTGCAAAAGCGTCAACAGCCCTCTCCGCATCAGATAAGACAATCAGCTTCCCTATCACGGCTACGTCGTCGGAGACGGCGGTGTTGGTGGCGTTGTCCACAATCTCCAGAACCCTCTGGAAATCAGTCCTCTCTGCAAAAGTGGTGAAGAAGTCGGCGTATCTGTTTCTGATTTTTTCCACCGCCGTTTCGCTCACTTCCCTTCAACCTCCGTCTTGACGGCTTGTTTGGGCTTTATGTTGGCGGTTTTCTGGCCTTCGACAACGTATTCGTATAGCAGGTGTTCGTATCTATGGCCTTGGCTTCTATGCCATTCCACGTAGGCGGAAGGTTTCTCGATGAGAAACGTGTGGACTTTGACCTTCTTGAAGCCTACGAAGCCCATCGCCTCAGCCACTATGTCTTGGACCTGCCTTCCCAAACCCGTCGAAACAACATCCTTGACAACCACGACGCATCTACCGTAAACCCTCAGCATGAGGTAGGCCGAGGCCACCAGCTGGGTCAGAAAAGCCCGGTAGCTCCCCTTGGTGAAAGTCCTCATCTCATTCTTAGCGAATCCCCGCAGCTCCTTTCTTGGAGAGGTCAGCAGGTTGCAGTACGGCGGGCTGAAGACGACGGCGTTGGCGAACCCCCCTCTCCTAGGGAGGCCCAGCTCCGTCGCCCTCTCCCTTATGTGGTAGAGCAGTGTTTCAGCGGGCCCCTCGAACTTAAACACCGTAGAGGAATGGTTGGTGAGCCGTAGAAGCTCCGAGAGAATCCCGTGAGCTATTGTGACGTATCTCCTGTCTATGTCGTTGACGATGAATATCTGGCCGCTGTGAAGTCCGCAGGCTATGGCCGGTATGAGTCTGGGAGACTACATACCTGTTCCCCCCACACCAGCCATAGGCTCGACAACCACTCTCTGAAGCTGAAGGTATCGTCGGAAAATCCATGACGCAAGCCATGGATTCATAGTCGCTGGATGTCTGTGAAACTCGGCTGGAAGAAACGGCAACGTCGCTGGAGTGGGCTGTGGAAGCGTGTAGCCGTCGAAATCCCTGAGACTACGGTACCAGTAGCTGCCGACCCACGAGTAGTAAACCCGTGGGTCAACCCAGCGGAAGTCCTCAGACATCTCTCTCCCCTCTTTTTACCGGCGCCAAGGCCTTGGACGGCTCATGGAGGGCGCCATTACCCCAGAGCCGTAG
>Ga0105163_1000776_pt1 | contig 18132 bp, 15 predicted proteins | sample JNZ110809AmetaG_FD_81531 | JGI IMG/M metagenome (GOLD analysis project Ga0105163, IMG submission 81531) | Hot spring microbial communities from Jinze hot spring, China to study Microbial Dark Matter (Phase II) - JNZ 110809A | ecosystem: Environmental > Aquatic > Thermal springs > Hot (42-90C) >... | reverse complement strand
ACCGAGAGGGACGTCCTCTACAGGGTCGTTGCGGAGGGACGAGACCCGAGGTCGGTGAGGCTCAGGGAGATCAAGTCATCGCCGCTTGTGACGGTCTCGCCGCAGACGAAGGTGAGCGACGCGATAGCCCTGATGTCCCAGAAGGGGATCAGGAGGGTGGTGGTGACGGAGGGCGAGAAGGTTGTGGGGATCTTGACGATGCTATCGCTTGCGGGGGACCTGGTGGAGAAGTCGCTGCTGCCGGAGCTGGAGGAGGAGAAGGGCCTCACGTGTCCCTACTGCGGGGCCACGTTAAGGGACGCCAGGGAGCTATCCAGGCACATCGACAGGGTGCACATCGGCGAGATGCTGAGGGGAGAGGCAACCAAGTGGTGAGCGGGCCCGGCGCTTCCTCGTTCTTGCGGCGTGGTGCTTGATGGAGGTCAAGTGGTTCCTCGTGGCGGTCATGTCCCTCCTCAGCTGGGGCATCTGGGGAGTGCTGGGCAGGTTCGCCTCGCAGAACCTCTCCTGGCGCGAGGTGACGGCCCTGGCCGCGATAGGGCAGATGGCAGCGAGCATCTCTTTCATTTTGCTCCTCAGACCGGAGCTCTCGCTCGGGACCGGACACGGAATCGCCGCACTCGTCGCAGGCGCGCTGGGATTCCTGGGAGCTCTGCTCTTCTACTGGGCTCTGGAGCTCAACCCGTCGTCGATCGTGGTGGTCGTGACCTCGCTTTACCCTGCTGTCACCGTGCTCCTGTCTTTCCTTCTCCTCGGAGAGACCTTAGAGCTCAGGCAGCTCCTGGCCATGGCTCTGGCGGTTGTCGCTCTGGTGCTGTTCTCGATGGGGGACTGACGGCATGTCGCCGTTGGAGCAGGATTGCTGTACGTGATAGGCCTGGGTCCAAGAGCGCTCGGGAGGACGTTGCAACCGAGAGATCGGCTATTCGGGCCGTTCTCGACGACCCGCGGAAGGTCGGTCTGGGACGATGCGCGGTTCGCCCTCCTCATCGCGTTCACTCTGGTACGACCGGCTTCAGGCAATCCGTCCACGACGTCTGATGAGGCGCAGTTTTCAGGGCACCCACCCGGCCGTGCTCCACGTGTAGTGACACGGTTACGAGACCGTTCTCAGTTGGGTCCACTTTCACCTTCGATCCGGTGGGGGACCCTCTACCGAAATATCAGTCCGGGGACGTCCGCAGCGTGACGGGCCATTCGTCCAGGCCCACCCGAGCTATCGTCTACGGAGTCTCACGGTTCCGCTCAGAGGTGATGAAAACGTGATCAAACTCGAGCTCGGCGACGGCACAGCGTGGAATGACGTCACGCGAAATGCGGTGAGTGTGAGGCACGAGGTTGGCGCGCGGAGCCTCGAGAGCCTTAGCTTCACCCTCATCGACCGTAACGCATCGGTCGGGTGGCGGTGCAGGTTCTCGGTCGGCACATCGGTCATTTTTGAGGGCGTCGTCACGGAGGTCAGGCGCAGGAGGGATAACGGACACGTGAATGAGGTGGAATGCAGGGCCTATTCTGACTTAATCCTCTACGACCGATACATCGTCTTTCGCGTCTACGACACTGGCACGACGGCCGGCGCCATAATCCGTGACCTTGCCTCGCTCGAGCCAGGAGTCGACGTAACCGACGTTGCTGAAGGCCCATCAATCACGTCGCCGTGGTCGATAGAGAACTCGACGGCTCTGAAGGTGATGCTGGACGTGGCGAAAGGAACGAACCACTACCTCCGAATGCTCCCTGGCAGGGTCCTCCGCTTCCGCCCGAAGAGCGAGGGAACACCGAAGGCGACGATCGACGGCTCGAAGGTCCTCTCCGCCGAGTACTCCGAAGACAGATGGAAACTGAAGAACCGGGTGATCTACGTCGGCGCCAACGGTGAGGTTCTTGCGGACGTCTCCGATCCGCCGGGAGACCTTCCCGTCGTAGTCCACGACCCGTTCCTCACAGACGCCAACGAGGCCCTCAGGAGGGCCAGGATCAGGCTCGCACTGAACAGGGAGTACGGGAGGGAGCTTCGCGTGGAGATGGCAGAGAACGCCTTCAACACACTTGGCATCGACCTCTTCGACACGGTCACGGTTAACCTCCCGGACCTCGGGCTGAACAACGTAAATATGTTTATCGTTGAGATAGAATATGATCCGAGGAATAAGAGATGCCGATTAACGCTCGGTGGAAGGCTCGAGCTCCTCGAGGACCTGCTGAACGAAGCGATTGGCGGTGATACCACCGCTCGGTTCGGCCCTCGACCCTCGGTCATTGGAGAGCTCGCCGGCCTCAGGAGCACGCTCTACCTCGTGAAGAGCGTGACCACGGCGTCCGCGTACCGTTACGTCACCTACTGGAACAGGAGACCCCTCACGATACACGCGGGGGAGAACGTGACCCTCGACCCGAGCACCGGACAGCTCGTTCTGGCCTCGGGGTTCACGTCCGGCTGGGCCGAGATCAGGTTCAACCCGCCGACGGAGACCTTCAGGAAATGGGGCTACATCGAGTGGATCAGTTACCCGGGGGATGGTGCCATAGCCGTCGAGGTGAGGGACCCGCAGGGGAGAGTGCTCGTGGGCAAAACCGACCCGAAGATGGGCGGCTGGCACCTGACGAAGAGGTTGCGTTTGAAGAGGTGGCCCGGAAGGGCGCAGGAGCTCACGCGCGGACTCGCCTACCGTCAATGGGTCGGAGTGAACGCCGTGGTCTTCAGGGCGAGCGCCGGCATAGTCTCGGGCTCCTGTCTGGGGATCAGGCTAACTGGGACGAATCCCGGTGAGGCGGTCTATACTCTGCCGCAGCCCATCGATCTGGGCTGGGCGCGGTTCGCGGATATCTTCCTCTACGCCTTCGCGCCCAACACATCCGTCAGGCTCCGGCTCTATTCCTCCGGTGGCGATTATTATGAGGGCGTGATGACGGCAAACGACGCGAGCGTCTGGAGAGAGTACCTGCTTGACGTCTCGACCTTCAGCAGGTCCGGCAATCCTAACCTCGGGAGCGTCACGCGCATCGGAATCGTCACAAACGGCCCGATTCTCGTTGACAGCGATTACCTCTTCCATCAGTATCACCGCGGAGAACTGGTGGTTCGCTTCACGCTATCGCGGCCCTCCGCCTCATCACAGTCCCCAAAAATCTCAGACCTCCGGATAACGTATGAGGAGGTGGTCAGCAGGTGACCGAGTACCTCGTCCTGAGCCTGAACAGGGCCGTTCCGCTCGTCTGGGAATACAATAGGGAGATCACCTTTGACGTCACGTTCTCGCGGAGTTATAGTAACCTACCTAAATCAAATCTCAGGCGAGCGTCGGCTGCCTCAATAGATAGTTCATACTATCTCGATTCAACTTCTAAGCGCGTTGCGAGGATCTTCGGAACTCCTCCGCAACCAACTATTTCAGGAGCAACGGCGTCAAGACCTTATCTCTACAAGAGTATATTTTATCTTAGTTACCGAACCGGAAATCCACAATTCCGCATCGACCTCTATTATGTTGATCCGACCAGTTATATACCTACGACATATATTACGAGCTTCACACCGTCGATCGGTAGTGATATAGTTTACATCGATTTCGGCGATCCGCCCAACGCTTTCACCAACGGATATCAGCTCGAGTGGAATAAGCTATATGCCCTCGTCCTTGTGCCTACTTCCGCCAACTCTTCTAATTACGCCCGTATTGATACGAGTGCTTGTGGTAGTGGCTCCGATTTCCTCGTCGTCTGTAAAAGAGGATATTATAATGGGACCAATTGGACTATTCAAGATGGTGAATTCTGGACGAGTTATGGATATAATTATTTGACGATCGCCTATGCGTGGTATTATACACCTCCCGACGTGACGGTTCCCGTAGCGAAATCAAGTGAGGCCTTCAGGAGCTATTTCAACGGATGGACGAGCAGAAACTTGCCGAGCGGGTTCACCATATGGCGGGAGAGCATAAACAACGTGACGAACCTCACCGCAGGAACGGAGGTAAAGTTTGACGACGCCTACACGCACTCCATGACCTTCTACACCACGGCGGATGTATCCGCGTTCACGCAGACGGATGTGGCCAACATCAAGTGGAAATACGACATCAACCCCATAACAATCGATAAGTTCTACGCGAGCGAAGCGTACCTGCAGAAGATAGAGTTCCTCGACACAACGGTAACCAATAGGGTTAGGCTCAACGACAGCTACGAGCAGGAGTTCTCCGGATCGGGCGGAACGTCGCTGGCCTTCGATCCCCCGGTGCTCTGGTGGAAGGCCGAGGTCCTTTCCGGCCGGGTAAGGATGACGGCCTTGGTGTTCGAGTGATGGCGCCGAGGATCCGCGTCACGGATGCCCGGACGGGCCTGACGGAGGAGGAGCTGAAGGCCCTTCTCGAGAGAACGTCGATCGAGTTAGGAGTCAGAAGAACGGTTGACGAGAGCGGCGCGAGGATAGGGCTTGCGCCGGCCGGCGAACCCATCGCGGAGCTGACGTCCGACGGAGTTCTGAAGCCGATCGAGCCCAACGTGCTCAGGATAGGCACATCTGAGAGCTACGTTCACGAGGTGGTGACCGCCAACGTCACGATCCCCTCGAGGAAGGACGATAAGGAGAACGTGCGCGAGGTCTCCGAGGACGAGGCCAGGCAGGCCCCGTTACCACGCGTGATCAAGTATCGCAGGAAAATCGGCCGACAGAGGGAGGAGATGGGGTTCGAGCTGGAGACCGCTCCCGACGTCATCAAAGCTGAGGGAGGAATTGACCTGAAGGCGCTGGTGGCGTTGCTGGTCCTGAGGGTACAGGCATTGGAGCACGAGGTAGCTGAACTCAGGAACGCGGTGAAGGGCCGAGGAGCCGGAGGGAATGCTCCTTGATCCTCTCGGCTATCCTCTGACCGATCCCGGGCACCGACGTGAGACGTTCGAGCGGAGCCTCAGCCACGTCCCTCACCGACCTTATCCCGTGGCTCCAGAGAGCCCTCGCCCTAACCCTGCCTATCTCCGGAAGCGTGACCAGCTCCAGCAGCTCGGACCTTACGCCGTGCCTGATCCGATCGCTCATGACCGCGAAGACCCCCGCAAGCCCCTTCCTGCCCACGACCCTCATGACCTGTCCTGCTGCGTACGAGATCCACTCTGCGCGCTCCCTGAGGGCTGCGAAGTCGCCGGGCTCGATGCGGTACCGCTCGTAGATCTCTCGCTCGGGGACCTCGTTGATCCAGTCGCGGAGCAGCAGCGACAGCGCGAACGCGTCGAGGAACAGCTCGTAGCCCTCAGGGTCGTCGAAGGGGTCGGGTGGCTGGACGGGGAGCTGGTCGGCGTGCTCGTCGAGCATCGACTCGACCTTGGACCTGTGTATCGCGGGGTAGGTCACGTCCCTCATGTCTGGCGTCAGGGAGACCGCGAGGAGAGCGCCGAGCTCCGTCAGGCTCTCCTGCTCCTGTACGATCTCGAGCAACCTCACAGCGGTCAGCGGATCGATGTACAGCTCCGAGACCCTCCTGCCGAGCGGTGTGACCTCGAGCGTTCCGGACCTGGTTATCATGCCGTGCGACTCGAGGAACTCCAGCACGGGCTCCGTCTTGGCCAGCAGGACCCTGGCGCCGAACTGATGGGCGAAGAAGGTCCGAGAGAGGACCCTGAAGAGGGACGTCTCGGTCCTCGCGATGCCCGAAGCGATCAGGGAGAGGACGTGCGACCTCAGGTGCCTGTCGCTTGCGAGGGAGGAGACGATCCGCTCCGGAAGCCCCCTCACGTACTTCTCGAAGAGGTAGTGGAGGTCTGTTACGTGCCGGGCCATGAGGATGGCGTACCCGACCCTGTCGAACTGGGGCCTCCCGGCCCTCCCGGAGAGCTGCTTGTACTCCATCACCGTCAGCTCCTCCACGTACCCCGGACCCCTGAACTTCCTGTACTCCGGTATGATCACCGTTCTGGCCGGTAGGTTGACGCCCGCTGCGAGCGTGGTGGTCGAGCAGAGGACCCTTAATGCCCTCGACCGGAAGGCCTCCTCGACGGTCCGCCTGTGGTGGTAGCTGAGGCCCGCGTGATGGAAGGCTACTCCCCTCCGAATCAGCAAGGAGAGCCTCTCGCTGAAGGGCGACTCCCTCTCCTCCAGGACCTCCCTGGCGTACTCCTCGAGCCTCGGGTCGTCACCGGTCTCCAGGAGCGACCCCGCGATCCTCGCGGCGTACTCCTCGGCCCTCTTCCTCGTCATCGCGAAGACCAGCACCTGACCTCCGTCCCGGAGCGACTCGGCCACGAGCTCCATCAGAGGGTCAGGGCCCTCGAGGGTCCTCGTGGTGCCATCGGAGAGCAGCAGCCTTCCGCCCGCGAAGACGCCCTCGATCAGCGGCACCGGCCTGAAGTCGGACCTGATCAGCTCCGCGTCGAGCCACCCGGCGAGCTCCTCACCGTTCCTCACGGTCGCGCTGAGGCAGAGGAAGCTCGGCTCGCTACAGGCCTCCTGGAGCTTCGCAACCGTCATCTCGAGCGTCGGTCCCCTGTCCCGGTCGCCGATCATGTGGACCTCGTCGACCACCACCAGCCCTACACTGCCGAGCCAGCTGGCTCCGTGCCTGACCAGGCTGTCGGCCTTCTCGTACGTCGATACGATCAGGTCGTACTCCGCCAGCCACTCGCCGGGATCGTCGTAGTCCCCCGAGACGGCCCTCACCCTCACCCCGAGCCCCGACTCCCGGAAGACCCTCGAGAACTCCTCCAGCTTCTCGGACGTGAGCGCCCTCAAAGGGGTCAGGTAGAGGACCTTCCTGCCCGAGGAGATCGCCCTGTGGGCCGCCAGCATCGCAAGGAGCGTCTTGCCGGATGCGGTGGGCGCGGTGACCACCATGTTCCTCCCCTCAAGTAGACCCCTCCTGATCGCCTCCTCCTGATGCGGGTAGAGCACCTGAACGCCCTCGTTGCGGAGGGCCCTCGTCAGCCCCTCCGGAAGGCCCAGGTCCTCTATCCTGATCATCTCATGTGACCCGGTAGGCGCCGGGCTTCGGCGAGTAGATCCTCCCCTCGGAGATCATCCTGTTCAGGATCCTGTCGATCTCGGCCTTGGTGAGGCCCTTACCCTCGAGCTCCTGCCGGAGGGCAGCGTCGTCGGCGTAGCCATGGGCCTGCTCGAGCCTCCTGATGGTGTCGATGACCAGCGTGAGCTTCTCCCTCACGCTCCTCGGCTTCCCGGACATTATCACGTCGATGTCGGGCTTCCCGGTCTCCACGTCGATCCCCACCTCGGAGAGGCTCCTCTTCATCAGCCTGATGGCCACCTCCGCGTCCTCCTTCGTGACCACATCCCTCAGCAGCGCCCTCGCCCTTGCCTCCGCCAGCCTGACGAGGGACTCGAGCTGCCGCGCGGTGATCGCCACCGTCGAGGTCCTCTCGTAGACCGACCTCATCTGGAGGTAGAACCGCTGCAGCTCCTCGGCAGCCTCCCTGCTCAGGACCGGCGTGAACCTCTTCGCGAACGCTATGTACTTCTTCAGCGTCTCCGGTGGCAGGGCCTTGCTCTCGGGAGCCCTACCGTGCATGTGGAGCTCCAGCATGTGGCTCGAGATCCTCCTGTCCATCTCGGGGTTCGGTTCGTCGCGCAGGACGAAGATCAGGTCGAACCTGCTCAGCAGCGTCACGGGGAGGTTGACGTTCTCGTTGAAGGGCCTGTAGGGGTCGTAACGGCCCAGCTCGGGGTTGGCGGCCGCGAGGATGCTGCAGCGGGCGTTCAGCGTCGCAACGATCCCTCCCTTCGCTATGCTCACGGTCTGGTTGGCCATGACCTCGTGCATGGCGACCCTGTCCTCCGGCCTCATCTTGTCGATCTCGTCGACGACGCACACCCCCATGTCCGCCAGAACCGTGGCACCGGCCTCGAGGACCATCCCTCCTCCCTGCTCCCGGATGACGGCCGCCGTGAGGCCAGCCGCGGTCGAACCCCTCCCGGTTGTGTACACCCCCCTCGGAGCTATCTGGGCGGCGTAGAGGAGGAGCGTCGACTTCGCGGTTCCCGGATCTCCCACCAGCAGCAGGTGGATGTCTCCCCTGACCCTGACGCCGTCGGGGAAGACCTTCTGGCGGCTGCCTACGAGGGCCAGGAGTATCGCTTCCTTGATGTGGGTGTGGCCCTGTATCGACGGCGCGATAGACTCGATGAGGGTCTCGTAGAACCCCGGCTGGGAGGCCATCCTCAGGAACTCCCTCTCCTCCTGGGGCGTTATCGCGAGCGACTCCATCTCCTTCCCCCTCGTCTCGACCGAGATGCCCTCTATCCTGAGCCTCAGGGGGCCCGCAGACTGCTCCCTCGCGTCGGAGATCGCCCTCACGACACCGCAGACGGTAACCCTGTCTCCCGGAGCGACGGTGTCCACCAGGTCCTCCGTCAGGGAGACCTCGATCGTCCTGGGGAGCTGACCGGGTGGGAGCTCCTCCGGCTTCTCCTGGAGGCCGATCAGCTGGAAGTCCACGTACTCCGAGTCCTCCTCGAGGAACTCGAAGCTCGGCCTCTTGTCGGCGCACCTCGGGCTCTCGCACCTCGGCGGCGGCCTCTGGCGCTCGACGGAGTAGAGCTTGCCGCAGTACCTGCACCTGTACGTCGCCCTCACCAGCATCGGCCTGACCGATGAGGCCCTGACCACGATCCCGTCGACCGAGACGAGCTTCCTCAGGTGCTGGGCCCTGATCGACCTGATGCTGAGCGTCTCCGGAAGGTTCCTGACCCTGGCGACGTACCTCCTCGTGGTCTGGTCGGGGAACTCGATCCTGACCTGCTCGTTAAGCGCTGCGTTCAGGATGGGCAGGCCCTTGTCAGGCGACTCGAGGAGCGAGTTGGCGAACTCGCTGTCGAAGACCAGGAGATCGCCGAAGTCGACGGGAACCGACCTCCGGTTGCTCAGAACGGCCCGGGCTATCAGGTCCCTGTACTTCTCCTGCTTGAAGAACTCGGCGAGCCTCTCCTCGACCGGGAGCTCACCCACGTCCCCTCACCTCCAGAACCGAGGAGTAGAACTCCCTGATGCGGGCCTTCAGGTCCTCGAAGAGGAGGCGCTCCTCGGGGGTGAGGTTCCTGATCCACTCGGGATCGGGCGACTTCAGCGCTGCGGGGATGAGCTTGCTGAGCCGGAGGTTGACCACGTCCCTCAGGACGTTCTCGATCCGCTGTGCCTCCTCCCTCTGAGCCCTCGAGAGGGCCCTCCTCACCTTCGGGTAGAAACCCTCCGGAAGCTGGACCGGCTCCGCGCCCCTCCGCTCCCTTACGAGGAGCTGGTAGAGCTGCTGGAGCCCGACCTCATCGACCACCTCGGCCAGCCTCGCCTCACCGAGGACGTCCGCGACCCAGGCCGGAACCTCCAGCACGGACCCGGCCCTGATGCCCTCGAGTCTCCTCCCTCCGAAGGCGATCCTCTGGACGTCGGTCGTGAACCTCACCCTCAGCGTCACCAGCTCGTCCAGCAACCTGATACTGCAGTATCATCCTCTGACCTATATCCACACCTCGGGGAGAGGGGGTCCCAATACCGTCATAATCCCTCCCGATGACCCACCTATGGTCGCTCGAGGACGCTCCGGAACCACGCCAGCCCGACGCGTCGCCGACCCCCTCCGCTTGGAGCCGTGACCGACCCGCCCTTCGCAGAGACCCCTCTCAGCCCGGAAACGACGTCCACGTGCAGCGAACCGGTTGCTGCCGACCGCAGGACCTTCGCTCGACCAACGGCTCCGAGGAGGGACGCGCGGCAAAGGTATTTTGCAACTCCGGAGATGATGTGCGGCCGAAGGAGTTGAAGGTCCATCCCTACCTCAAGCCCGGAAGGGACTTCGCTTACCCGGAGTACGCAGCGGTTTACCCGCCGGACAGGGGCTTCTCGGTCAGGCACCTGAAGCTGGAGCTCTGGATCGACTTCCGCTCGAGGAGCATCAGGGGACGCGAGGAGATCAGGCTGAGCAGGCCCGAGGACGGGGATGGATGGGTGAGGCTCGACGCGTGCGAGCTGGAGATCTCGCGGGTCACCGCCAACGGCTCTCAAACGGAGTGGCACTACGACGGCCAGCTCCTCTCGGTGAGGGTGAGGGGAAGGGAGCCGGTCGTAGAGGTGGAGTACAGGGCCGCGCCGAGGAAGGGGTTCCACTTCGTCGGACCCGACAGGGCCAACCCGGAGAGGGGGTTGCAGTGCTGGAGCCAGGGAGAGACGGAGTACAACCGGTACTGGATGGTGCTGCTCGACCACCCATCCGTCAAGCACACCTCCGAGCTGGTGATCCACGTCCCCCGCGGTTTAGTCGCGGTCTCCAACGGAGACCTGGTGAGGCACGAGGTGATCGGCGACGAGGAGGTCTGGCACTGGCTGATGGACGTTCCGCACGCGCCGTACCTGATCAGCGTGGCCGCCGGCGAGTTCGAGCTGATCGAGGAGAGACACAACGGCGTCCTGCTCCAGTACTACGTTCCGAGGGGGTGGAGGGAGAAAGCGCACCTGAGCTTCTCGAAGACGCCCAAGGTGATCGACTTCCTCAGCTCGTACCTCAGCTACCCGTACCCCTACAGGAAGTACGCGCAGGTGGTGGTGCACGAGTTCATCTTCGGAGGCATGGAGAACACAACGGCCACCACGCTCACGGACCTGACCCTGCACGACGAGCTGGCGCACGAGGAGTTCACGAGCGACCCGCTGGTGGCGCACGAGCTGGTCCACCAGTGGTTCGGGGACCTCGTGACGTGCCGTGACTGGCCCCACATATGGCTGAACGAGAGCTTCGCCACCTACCTCGAGAACCTCTTCGTGCTCCACGACAAGGGCGAGGACGAGTTCGTCTACGAGATGATCAGGGACCTCGACTCCTACCTGAGCGAGTACAGGGAGAGGTACGCGAGGCCCATCGTCACGAGGGTCTACAAGTACGCGGCGGAGCTCTTCGACTCCCACGCCTACCCGAAGGGAGCGCTGGTGCTGAACGCCCTGAGGTCCCTCCTCGGCGACGAGACCTTCAGGAAGGGCCTCAGCGAGTTCCTGAGGAGGTTCGCCCGGAGGACCGCGGACACGGAGGACCTGAGGAAGGTGCTGGAGGAGGTGAGCGGCAGGAACCTCGAGCTCTTCTTCGAGCAGTACCTCTACAACGCCGGCCATCCCGTGATATCGGTGGAGGAGGAGTACGACGAGGCCTCCAGAACCCTCAGGCTCAGGTTCAGGCAGACGCAGGGCGACGACTCGCTTCCGGAGTACTGGGTGCCGCTCGCGATCGAGGTCAACCTCCCCTCCGGCAGAAGGGAGTTCAGGGTCGAGCTGAGGTCGAGGGAGGAGGTCTTCGTCCTCCCGGTCGAGGAGAGGCCGAGGTGGGTCTGCGTCGACCCGAGGTTCGAGGCCTTCGCGGTCATCGAGCGCAAACTCGGCGACGAGGTCTGGATCAGGATCCTCAAGGAGGACGTGCACACGTACTGCAGGGTTCTCGCGGCGAGGGCGCTGGGTAAAAGCGGCAGCCAGAGGGCGGTGGAGGCGCTTGGAGAGGTGCTGAGGTCTCCGAAGACCTTCTGGGGGGTCGCGGTGGAGGCGGCCAAGGCCCTCGGTAACGCGAGGACCGAGTCGGCCCGGAGGGAGCTGCTCGAGGCCCTGAGGACCGTCAACAACAAGAAGGTGCGGACCGCGATCTGCGAGGCCCTCTCGGCCTTCAAGGGCGACAGGGAGGTGATCGAGGCCCTCACCTCCGTCCTCGAGGACCCGAAGGAGGGGTACTACACGAGGCAGGCCGCTGCGAGCTCGCTGGGCAAGGTCGGCGGCGAGTCGGTGAGGGGGCTGCTGCTGAGGCACATCGACGACCCGTCGCACAACAACGCGATCACCGCAGGGTGCCTTAGGGGGCTTGCCGAGATCGGAGACGAGGAGACGCTGCGGGTCATAATGCGCTACACCGAGGACGACAGGCCGAGCCACGTAAGGGCCGTTGCGGCATCGCTCCTCGGCAGGTTCCCCGGGAGGAGGGAGGTGATCGAGAGGCTCAGGGAGCTCTCACGCGACGAGAGCTACAGGGTCAGGAGGGCGGTGGTCGCTGCCTGCGCGGAGCTGATCACACCTCAGGTCATCGGCATCCTCAACCAGATGGCCGAGTCGGACCCGTACGAGATGGTGAGGAGGGCCGCGAGGGATGCTGCGGAGAAGGTGAGGAAGGCGCTGGAGCGGGGAACCGAGTACAAGGCGCTGAGAGAGGAGCTCGAGAGGCTGAGGGAGGAGAACAGGAGGATGATGGAGAGGATAGCGGCGCTCTCCAGGCCCGTCGAGGCGAAGGGTTAGCGGCCCTCAACGCTCACGTCCACCTCAGCAAAACGTACACGACTATCCCCAGCGCGAGGCTGAGGGACCAGCAGACGTACGCCGCCTTTCCGACACGTGGATGGGGGGTATCACCGATCGAGCCGTAGGGGATCGTAAGACCCGTGAGGACGTTGAAGAGGACCATAGGAACCGAGACGATCGAGAGGCCCAGGTGTACAGCAAGCACCGGGAGGTAGACGAAGTCCCTGATCACCTGAGGGCCCCGGTAGACCTCCGTGCCTCCCAGGACGAGCCTCGTGACGTACATCGTGAGGAACGCCGCTATCAGCGCGAAGCTGAGGCCCATGAAGTTCCTGTGTCCCCTCACGTCGCCCCTTCTTATGGCCCTGTAACCGAGCTGGAGCGAGACGACGCCCGCCGCGTTGACGAGCGCTATCGCGTGGGGGAGGACCCCGAGCAGAGGGCTCTCCGCGTGATCGGGCCTGTGGTAGGTGAGCAGGTATGCGAGCAACGAGTACGAGAGCGCGGTGAGTAGCGCCGTGACCGCAGCCTGACGCCTCACGCCGACGCGGGACCTGACCTGGCCCATCGCATCTAACGAAGCCTTGTCCACTCGATAACTACATCAGGGGAACCGGAACTCTACTGGAAGGATGGCGAGGGACGTAGTCTGCGGCATGTACGTGGACGAGTCGACGGCCGAGTTCAAGGTCTCCAGAAACGGCGTCCTCTACTACTTCTGCAGCCAATCGTGCATGCTCCAGTTCATGCAACCTGAGATCGAGCTGAGGAGGCTCAGGTACCTCGTGGCCTTCGCGCTCGCCGCCGGTGCCATCATCACCGTCTCCGAGTTCCTCCTCCCGGTCCTCCTGGGACTCCACCCCAGCGGCCTGCTGCTGATGGCGCTCGCCACGGCGGTCCAGTTCACGGCCGGCCTCCGCTTCTACAGGGGGCTGATCGACGCGATCAGGGCGAGACAGGCCAACATGGACAGCCTCATAGCCATAGGCACCACGACCGCCTGGGCCTACAGCGCGCTCCTCGTCCTGCAGGACCTCGGCATCGTCCCTGTCCTGATACCGGCGCCGCCCGGCCCGCACCGTTACTACTTCACGGAGTCGACCCTGATCATCGGCCTCATACTACTGGGCAGGACGCTCGAGCACACCGTCAGGGTCAGGGCAGAGGAGGCGGTGAGGTCCCTCTACGAGATGCACCCGGACAAGGCGACGGTGATCAGGGACGGAGAGGAGGTCGAGGTCCCCGCGGAGGAGGTGCAGCCGGGGGAGCTGGTGCTGGTCAGGCCCGGAGAGAGGATCCCAGTTGACGGCGTGGTGGAGGAGGGCTTCACCAGCGTAGACCAGTCGGCCATGACAGGGGAGAGCGTCCCCGTCGAGAAGTCGGTCGGCGACGAGGTGATCGCGGGCACCGTCAACCTAACGGGACTGATCAAGGTGAGGGCCGTCAGGACCGGTCACGAGACCACGTTCTCCCAGGTGATCCGAACGGTTCAGGAGGCGATACTCTCGAGGGTCCCGCTCCAGAGGCTCGCGGATAAAGTGGCATCGGTCTTCGTGCCGGTGGTAGTCTCGGTCGCGTTGGGAGCCTCCCTCTTCTGGAGTCTCGCGATGGGTATGCCTGCGAGCTTCGCCGTGCTGATCGCGGTCTCAGTCCTGATCATAGCGTGTCCCTGCGCCCTCGGGATCGCCACACCAGCAGCCATCATGATAAGCGCGGGGAGGGCCGCGAGGCGGGGGATACTGATCAGGTCCGGCGAGGCCCTGGACCTCCTGAGGAGGGTTACCACGGTGGCCCTCGACAAGACCGGAACCATCACTCGCGGCAGGCCCGAGGTGGTGAGGGTGATCGCCTTCAACGGCTTCACCGAGCGGGACGTGCTCTTCTACGCCGCCTCGGCCGAGCGCTCCTCGAACCACCCCATAGCATCGGCGATACTCGACCACGCCAGGAGGTCGGGGATAGAGGTGGCCGAGCCGAGGAACGCGGTCACGAGGCCCGGTGTGGGGGTGGAGGCTGAGGTGGAAGGGAGGAGGGTCCTCGTCGGAAAACCCTCGTCGGTCAGCGGCTCCGCCTCGCAGATCGGTGACGGCCAGCTCCTCGATCCGGTGCTGGAGCTCCAGGGATCTGGCATGACGACGGTCCTGGTGGCCGTCGACGGGGTTCTGGCGGGAGTTGTTGCCCTCATGGACAGGCCGCGGGAGGAGGCGAGGGAGGTGATCTCGGAGCTGAGGAGGCGCGGGATCAGGACGGTCATGTTGACGGGCGACAACGAGGTGACCGCGAGGGCGATCGCCGAGGAGGTCGGGGTCGACGGGTTCAGGGCCTCCCTCATGCCCGAGGAGAAGGCGGAAGTTGTGAGGGAATTGAGGGAGAGGGGTGAGGTGGTTGCGATGGTGGGGGACGGCATCAACGACGCTCCTGCCCTGACGGCCGCCGACGTGGGGATAGCAATAGGCTCCGGCACGGACATCGCGAAGCAGGCGGGGAGCATCGTCCTGCTCAGGAACGACCTGAGGGACGTGGTCAGGGCGATAGAGCTGAGCAAGGTCACCACCGCGAAGATCAAGCAGAACCTCTTCTGGGCCTTCGCGTACAACGTGGCCCTCATACCGATAGCCGCCGGCATCCTCTACCCGTTCGGGGTGCTGCTGAACCCCGTCTTCTCGGCGGTTGCTATGGCCATGAGCTCCATCTCGGTGACGCTGAACTCGATGACCCTCTACCGGGTCAGCCTGTGAGTCCCGGGCCTGAAGTCTCCTCGCCCCTGTTGGCCCTGACCACGAGGAGGTCGCTGTACAGCGGCCCCTCGGGCCTCAGAACGCTCCTCTTCAGCTTGAAGCGGTCGACCGTGAGCTCGCCGACCTCGAAGTTCGCCCTACGCGTTATCGCCTCGAGGACCTGCGGCTTGTTCCGGACCGACTTGACCCTGAAGAAGGTGATGTGGGGCCTGAACTCCTTGTCGGGCCTCAGCCCCAGAGCGCCGAGCCTACTGGAGACCTCGCCCTGGAGCCTGTGGAGCTCGCCCGAAGGGTCCCGGACGCCGATCCAGACGACGTTTATCCTCCCACCGCCCGGGAAGTAGCCGACCCCCTCCAGCCTGATCGGGAAAGGCCTGAACTCGATCCGGGAGAGCTCCTCCTTCACCCGCTCAACGAGGTCCTTCCCTATCTCCCCGAGGAACTGGAGCGTGATGTGCAGCGATTCGGGGTCCACGACCTTCCCCACAAGCCCCGCCTCCTCCAGCTCCCTCCCGAGACCCGTCACGGTCCTGACGATCTCCGGTGTGAAGACGTCGATCGCCACGAAGCACCTGATCAGCTCGCCGCTCAAGCCGCTATCGAATCCGAGGTCGGACCAAAAAACCTGTGGGTCACAGGTGCTGCCGCAGGCGCCGGAGGATCTCCCTGCTCACCGCCTCGGCCAGCCCCTCCCAGCCGTATCCTCCCTGCGCGGGCGCTCTGACGTGGAGCGTGACGTTCACCGAGAGGCTCCTCACTGACGGCGCCGGTGTGCCGCCAACCCCCTCGAGGGCCCTGACCAACCGGTCCACGCTGGACGCCACCTCCGAGACGCCCCACTCGGTCCAGGAGACCACGCCCTCCCACGTCTCAGGGACGATCGAGCCTCCCACGAGCTGGCGCTGGAGCCAAGAGAAGGCCTCCTGGATGCCGGAGACGATGGACCTCACTAGGTCGAGGACGGGCCCGAGGAAGGAGACCGCGGCGTCGTAGATCGCCCTGAAGGCACCCGTCAGGACCTCGGCCATCGTCCTCGCGCCCTCGGAGACCGCGTTCAGCGTCCCCAGCACCTGACCTACCAGGTACTCGACCAGAGGCACTATGACGTTTTTCCAGACCGCCTCGATCGCGCGTCCGAGGGAACGCCACACCGCCTCGAGGAAACCGACGGCCCTCGAGACCAGGTCGAACGTCCCGATGACCTGGCCCGCGATGTAGGTCAGCAGGGGGACGAGGACCTCGTTCCAGAACCAGGTGAGCGCATCTCCCAGCCCTGCGGTCGCGGCGTGCCAGCTCCGAACCAGCTCCACGACGTATCCGAGGGCCCACGAGAGGACGTTGCCGAGCAGCGACGCCAGGGGACTCGAGGACATAACCCTCAACCAGTCCAGCGCCGGCGAGAGGGCCGACTGGACCGTTGAGGCGACCTGTCCGAAGAGTGGCTCGATACTCTCCCAGTTGGCCGCGATGAGCGCTGCGGCTGTGCCGATGCCGAGCAGCGCTAAACCGACCGGGCCCATCGATGCGTAGAGCGCCGCGAACCCTGCCCTGACGGCACCGAGGGCACCCGAGAGCGTGGGGGAGAGCGATACCAGCGCGGAGAGGCCGTTGACGACCGACATGAACCTCGGAACCAGCTCGAGCGAGCTGACGCCGAACGCGACGAGTTCTGGGAGATCGTTTACGTGAGGAGGTCCACTTACGCGATGCTGAAGAGGGAGGCGCTCGAGCGGAACCTGACCATGCGCGACCTCGCAGACAGGTTGCTGAGGGCAGTCCTCGAGGACAGGGAGCTGCTGGAGAAGGTATTGAGGCCCGTCCCGTAACCCCTACCCCTTTTTCTCATTCCCAGCAATTTTCCGGTATTACTCGGGAGATCCGTGCTCTCCTGGCTCAATAAGCCAAAATAGCGCCCCCTGGGACCGATCCGTGAGAAGCCTTGGCGAGGGAACTGCTCGTGGTGGAGTCCAAGGTCAGGCAACTGCTGCCGGAGGGAATCAGGCTCAGCAGCGACGCGCTGGAGGGACTGAACGAGCTGGTCAAGGAGGCGATCGACAAGGCGGTGAAGCGTTGCCAGGCCAACGGCAGGAAGACCATCATCAAGGAGGACTTCTGAGTTCCCAAGAAAGGATATTCCAGTTTTATTGTTGGTTGGTTTGCATCATATGTCAGAGGCCTGAGCGTGAAGAAGAAGCAGTAAGGGAGACATCAATCCTGTTGCGAGGAAGGCTGCAAAACGAGGAAGACCTGCAGGGCCCGTGAAAGTCATTCGAGCACGACGAACTCGGCGGTGAGCGTGAGCCTCTGTCCCGAATCGCAGAACTGAACCTCCTTCACGAGCCGATATGTCCCAGGCTTGACGTCGTCCGGGAGCTGGACCTGCCTACTGAAGGACTCGTTTGGCTTCAGCCGCCACAGTATCGCAATCCATACCCTGTCCCTCATCCACTCCGCCGTGGCCCACGAGTCGTCCTTCAGGATCTGGACGTCGTAAGGCTCGCCGAAGCAGACGTCCCCCTCGGAACCAGCACCGTTAACGAGCGTGTAGGTGAGTGTCCGCTCACCCCGAAGCTCGGTCTTGTCCAGCTTGAGCAGAACCCCTTGTCCACGGTCTCCGCTGTCAGGGTTCCAACTCAAGACGAGGAGGAAGAGCAACGTTGCGACGACGAGGACCATTGCAGCAGCGATCACGAAGGCCCTCACAGAACAAACCCGTCACGAAACTCGATGAAAAAGGTTCACGGGTTCAGGTCGTCGACCTCGGTGGCTTTGTGCTTCACGAAGGTCCCTTCCCGCAGCTCCCTGAAGGCTTGGATCAGCTCCTCCCTCGTGTTCATCACTATGGGGCCGTACCAGGCGATGGGCTCGCCGATGGGCCTGCCCGACAGCAGGATCAGCCTCGCCGGAGATTCCCCGGCCTTGACGACCACCCTGTCGCCCTCCCTCTCGAAGAGGACGGCACTCCTCTCCCTAACCCTCAACGACTTCTCCGGAGACTCTGGAACCAACACCTCGCCCTCCAGCACGTAAGCTATGGCGGTGTAGCCCTCCCTCACGGGATACTCGAACCTGCTCTCAGGCGGCATCAGGAGCTCGAGGTAGCTGACGTCCTGAGCCTCGATCGAGACGTT
>Ga0105163_1000774_pt1 | contig 18166 bp, 20 predicted proteins | sample JNZ110809AmetaG_FD_81531 | JGI IMG/M metagenome (GOLD analysis project Ga0105163, IMG submission 81531) | Hot spring microbial communities from Jinze hot spring, China to study Microbial Dark Matter (Phase II) - JNZ 110809A | ecosystem: Environmental > Aquatic > Thermal springs > Hot (42-90C) >... | reverse complement strand
CTCTTATACTAGCAGATAGTATTGTAAGAAATCTAATCCATAGACATGGGGAGAGTATCGAAAGATATATATACATAACGAGAATAGGAAGAGAACCTAGCATAGTAAAACACGAAGAGTTAAATAAATGTACAGAAGAGTGTGTTAATATATTGGGTGGGCTAAAGGATCCACCTAAAGTTTATAGTCCATAGACAGAAAGTTTTTAACTATGTATTAAATAAGCAAATGTAGAGTGGTATAGAAATGGGATATAATATACCTCCGGCCGTTTTAACTGAGCTGAAGCAGCGCATAAGGAGATATATTAGGGCTGTGATCCCCGGTTATCTAGAGATTCTCAATATATATTCTATGAGAATCTATGGCAAAGATGTACTCGATCTTTTCTTTGAATCCCCAAGCAGGGTCTATGACATTCTTATGCAGCACTATAGGGATTCATTTACGGTAGATTTTGCTATAGTACGGCTTTTCCTAAGACCCATATCACTAACCTCTAATAATATATTGTTAGAGGAGCAACTTCTAGAACTTATTAGAAAGAGACGAGACGGTGAAGTACTTAGGATTATAGTAGATAGTCTGACCTCCTCCCAGCCTTAGATGTAGACTGCTTTTTAATTGTAAAGTTGTTTGAGTTGATATCGATAGATGTATCTGTCTTGGTTTTCTCAGCTTGGCTGTATTCTTAAAGTACGCCAGTATGTGGATACCGCTTCCCAAACAGTTTTACAGCTATTCCTTGCTTTCCTAGGAATCTCTCTGATCTTCCTCTTCTCTGGAGATAGAGTAACCATAGCTCAACTTCTCGCACCAAGTATTTTAAGAATTTACAATCCATGCCCTAAGTATAGCCCATCATTGTATGTATCTACTCTAACTGTTAGCCTTCTCGTAAACAAGGTTTACTACTAATTTGTTCTTTAGATTTTACGGTATCTTGAGAATGATTTATGCAGGGGTTATGATCTGTAGTTCAAACCATATTTACAGAATCTTTGAGTGTACTTCACCTTGTTGTAGTATGTGGCTATAGAACAAACTCTTAAAATCTTTACATAGGTGCTACTTATTTGTTGAAGGTGCTATATGTTTCAATGGATAGCGTGTTGACTAGAGCCTTATCCTTTGTAGACTTTGGAGATATATGCAGGGGATGTACTGTAAACTGCTGTAAAAGATTCTATGCGGTGTTGCTACCGGAGGAGGAGGAGAGGTTTAGAGGAATGGCATTTACGGTAAGCACGCCTATTGGTGATGTAAAGGCGATCGGTGCAAAGGATGGAAAGCCGTGTCCGTATCTCGACAGCATCGGTAGATGTAGTATATACCCATTTAGGTCTTTTGACTGTAGACTGTGGCCTATAATACTCTACTACGATTTTAATACAGGTGAAAAGGTGGTGTACCTGGATCTCGAGTGTCCTGCAGCAGCTGCTGGAAGGATAGATGAGAGCTTTATAAAGAGGGTTGTCGAGCTGTTAAAAGGCTGTAGGGTAGATATTGAGTGGTTGAAGAGGTATACACTTGCTCCATGGCCGAACAATCTAAGGGAAATAGCTAGATTCAGATAGCTAAAAGGTATCTCTACTCTAGCTACTCAAAGTATATCTTTGCACAGATCTTTTTCCCATGCATAGAATAACCCTTAATAAATTCCCTAATAAATTCATCAATAATAGGCTCTCTGAGGCTGTGGATAACATCCCGTATTAGATAGGCTAAGTCGCTACAGTCGATATCTCTATCGATACTGGGATTTTCATTTAAGATAACAGATCCCCAGTGCCATAAACCATTACTTTGAAACATATTTATAGGACTTGCAAATCCGTATCCAAAGCCAGAGACATTAACAATACCATCTTGATTAAATACAATCTCTATCCCGTGCATCCTTATATTGTCTATGTATTCAAGCATCTTAATTCGAGTAACATCTCTCTGTCTAGTTATAACTATCCTCCTGTGGAGTGTAGAATCCCTATTTATTTTTTGAAGCGTAATCCCGCCCGCTTCTATATATACTTTAATGGAGGTATAAGTGTTTCGCATATATAAGAATTATATAAATTTAGATGAAAATACACTATTCTATACAGGAATTAAACGTGGTATGGCTAAGCCTCGAATCTTGCTATAAAGAAGCCCTCACATCTATCAATGTGTGGAAAGGTTCTACTCACAACATTCCACACTCTATACCTTCTATAGCCTCTAGAGGCCCTCAACCCCGTATCAACTAGTCTGTGACTAGAAATATTTCTAGCCACCTCTTCAACCACTTCCTCACCCTCCTCGGGTAATATGGAACAGACGGAGTAGATGGCAGTGGAACTGTATTTCAGTGCATTGTAGAGCATATCGATCTGCGTCTTCTTCATCTTGGTTGGGATGGAGTGATCTCTAAGTGTTATCTTTATGCTTGGATCCTTTGATATAGCTCCACTGCTACTACATACGGCATCTATGAGTGCTAGATCAGCTCTATCTCTAAACGAAATCCCTCTGCTATCTGTATGAAGTAGATCAATTTTAGATGTATCTACTCCGTACTGTTTAAGAAGAAGCCTCATAGAGTTTAACCTCTTAATCGAGAAGTCCATCGCTATTATCCTTGCCCTATTTTCTGTAAGCTGCATTATGAGAGAGGCCTTTATACCTGGAGCAGCAGCAAAGTCGTATATAACCATGTTCTCCTCCGGTCTTGCCGCCAATACTGCTAGTATGCTCGCTCTATCCTGTAGAACGATCGACCCATTTTTAAAGAGCTCCAGCTCTCTAATAGGTTTTGAACTCTTAACAACTCTAGCTAAGAATGGTATATCCCTATCATACTCGAGTACAACTCCCTCCTTCTCAAGAAGGTGGAACGCCTTGTCAATATCAATCTTAAGGGTGTTGACCCTAATCCATATAACCCTTCTATTCATAGCCTCTAGAAGCTCCTCGACATCACTACTAGGTAGAACCTCTAGAAGTTTATCATAGAGCCACCTAGGATACGACAATCTTGCCCATACAGGCTTCACCTCAATACTATCAATACTAGGAATATCTCTCTGAACACTCTTCCTAAGCCTACTAGGAACAGCACCTCCACCCTCCTTTAGCCTAAGGTAGAGATAGATCTTAGCCAACATTCTGTAGCTGGGAATCGAACTTCCCCTAGCACACTCAACAATGTATCTAACCCTATAGTAATTTGAGATAAAATCACGAGAAAGCTTAAATAACTCTTCTCTAGCAATACCAGTAGCACCACATCCAAACCTCCTACACACATAAACAAAAGCCCTTCTAACAGATATCTTCATCCTTTCAACGATATAGAGCACGTTTGCAATAATGGCTGAGACCTTATCGACATCCACTGTAGACACGCTACTATATACATCCGTGAATTGTAGAGTAAATAAATGCAAATAGATGAACCGATTATACAACTTGAGATCATCTATAGCTAAAGAAAACCGGTGAACTGATCTATTGAAGATAGCAACTTATAGTTGGGAGATGGTTTACGATATTTAGAATCTGCTGACCTTTCAACAGTTTACAGAATAGAATCTTCAGGATTCGACAAAATGCTTAGCTTTACATTGACGAAAATACCATTTCTACTGCAACAAAGTACTGTATTTAAAGAATATGGCATCCAGGTACCCTACTACAGTTATTTTCATATTGTTTCTGTAATTTGTTTGAAACATTTTTAGTGTTTTGAAATAAATATTTTAGCTACATATTCACAACTGTCACGTGATCGGTGTTTTAGGTGCTTCGCAGTAAGGATTTCATTGTACTTGAAATAATATTCCTATCTATAGTTATAGGATCGCTAACTATATCGTACAACCTTTATCTCCATAGACACGATCTGGAGATAGCTGTAGGTATCACCAAGCCGGTAGCGATCTCTAACGAATATATTCAAAGAGTAACAGAATTTATTAATGAAGTTAAACAGGATGTCTCTAGAATAAGGCAGCTTAGCTTTGATAAAGAGATAGATGTGGTGATAATAAATACAACATGGGCTGTGAGGATGTGGGCTCCTAAGGAGGATAGCATTTCTGAAGATATGATCTATAGAGAGGTAGTGTATAAGGCAACACTTCTTGTTCCATACAATTTTAGTATAGTTGCAGGTCAGAGGGGATGGGTTGCAATGTTTCTAGCAGCTACAGCAGGTACAACACTTTACATAAATACAGACTACTTTAATCCTGAGCATAGTGTGGCTAGGAATGTACTTGCTCACGAACTTACACACATACTCCAGCACCTCCACCTTAAGATGGCGATGGAGAGCACTACTGCAGATAGCATTATGGCCTACTCAGCTCTTATAGAGGGCGATGCTGGTTGGACACAGCATCTCTACTGTATGGATACAGGTTTATGTACTCCATCTCCAGCATTAGCTATAGATGTTAGAAATCCGTATACATCCCTACTCCTATTCCCGTACATATACGGTGAGAGTTTCGTAAAAACACTATACTCATACGGTGGATGGGAGCTTGTTAATAGAGCGTACTCAAAGCCTCCAATATCTACGTCTATGGTTATGAGGCCGGAGAGGTACATAGCTTATCTATTCAATGGAAGCTTTCTACCAGAAAATGTAACTATATCACGTAGCCTCTGCCAATATGGAGAGCCTCTATATAGTGATACGTTAGGCGAATACTATATATTGCTTGTGCTTGCTCAGAGGATAGGGTTGGAGGAGGCAATGCGTGCTGCCGATGGCTGGAGTGGGGATAGAGTTGAATTATATAGAGATACAGGTTCCAGGTATCCGAAATGGATGCTGTGCTGGAATATATCATGGACATCCCAGGAAGAGGCTAGAGAATTCTACCAATCATTCATACGGGCACTAAAGAGCAGCACAGAGAGTATATCCATCTATGGAAATACAGCCTATGCTAAGATATACGCTGAGGAAATACGTAGGGGATGGGAACCGGGGGTAGAGATAGTACCACAAGCAATCAACTTAAGCATATCGATAAACGATAGGTATGTTGCAATATTTTCAGAAGTTACGGAATTGACATACATTTGTAAAGCATGTGGCTGAGAATTCTATATTCTATTGTATAAGGATTGGTTCTACAGAAAATGTTGGACTTAGATTTCGCTAATTATCATGTTTATTAGATTCTTTCTCCTTACGCTAACTAAAGCTTTCTCTATCTCATCCCTTGTTGGTGCATCACTAGATGAAATTCTAGATCTTTTTAAACCAGCTGCTATAGATGCGTATTCAATTGCACTTAATATACTCTTATCCTCAAGATATTTAGCTACAAATACACCTGTAAAAACATCGCCACAGCCAGCAGTAGTTTTTGCATCAAGTCCTAGTCCCTCTAGATTTAATGGAGAGACCCTTATAATTTTTCCAGATCTTCGATCTATCGCTATAGCACCTTCAGCTCCAAGCTTTACAATAATAGAACATCTGGTCTCCAGATTGCGGAGGTTCTGAGGATGTACATCTATATCGAATCCGAAGATCTCTATGAATTCGTATCTATTCGGAAGAATAAAACATTCATTCTCTATATTAGCTAAATCGTCCACCCTAAACCAGCTCACACCCGGATCTAAAAAGATGGTAGCACCCTTTCTATTAGCTATATCTATTAGGTTTAGAGCTGTCTCCCTAGTAGTATTGGCGAGGACTACAGCATCCATTCTATCTATATTTATATATCTACCTGGATCTGGAGGATACTCATTGGCATTTGGAATGGTTACAATAGTTGCCTCGCGATTCTTATCAATAAATACATAGGCTTCACCGCTCGACTTACCATATATGGATAGACATGATGTATCTATACCTTCGGAAGCTAGTACACTAACTATGTACTCTGCATGATCGCTACCTATAGTTGCAATAAGTTTCAATCTAAACCCTCTATTAAATCTAGCAATAGCTATTGCTATGTTTGCACCACTGCCACCAATACATTTGGAGATAAGTCTACCTCTATACTTTCTACCTCTTATGAAAACATCGCTCAACTCAATAATTGTATCAATATTGATTCTACCTGCTATATAGATGTTGCACAAGATTTTCACCATTAACAGAATATATGCATCCAACTATGCCATGGGTGTATGCACTTTCCTATGTCGTTGTACTATGTAGAGCTATTTCAATTGATTGAATAGGGTAGCCGAAATAGAAAACATCTTCATCATTGTAATACGGCACTCTATGTTATGGTCTGGATCGCTACAGGAACCTCCACATTATATCTCCTACTACCCCTAATGATCTCAAGCTCCACATACCCTTTCTCTATAGACTCTTCGACAGCCATTCTCAATTCCCTTGGAGATGAAATTTCTCTACCATTTGCTCTAATCAATATATCACCCCTGGCTATACCGACCTCATGGGCAGGACTACCCCTTACAACACCAACTACTACAAGACCTCTACTAATAGGTAGCCTAAACATCCTTGCCTGCTCCTGTGTTATAGGTGCTACATACACTCCTATCCATGCAACTATTGGACGGCCATACTTGGATATCATCTCCAGGAATCTCTTAACGGTATTTATGGGGATTGCAAAGCCTATACCCTGTGCATATGGTATGATGGCTGTTGTTACACCTATAGCCTCGCCACTAACATTTACTAGAGGACCACCACTGTTACCTGGATTTATGGCAGCATCCGTCTGGATGAGATCCTCTAGAATAATGTTCTCACCACTTATCGTTCTTCCAATAGCGCTTATAACACCCATTGTTACAGTGGCTCCTGGCAACCCTAGGGGTGAGCCTATTGCAAATACTATCTCCCCTACTCTAATTTTATCAGAATCACCTAGCGTAATGGGTTTTAGATTGGTTGTATCAACTTTTACGAGAGCTAGATCTCTATATGGGTCTGTAGCAACGACCTCAGCTTCTATTGTTTCTCCAGTTGGTAGAACTACGTATACCGTTGAGGAGCCCTGTACAACGTGGTTATTGGTAACTATATACCCCCTACTATGAATTATAAAACCCGAGCCTACTCCTCTAACTGGAGCTAGGCCAAAGAACTCATCCATGGCTATCCTAACGGTTGATATAGTTACAACACTCTGCATCGCTTTTGCTACTATTTCTGTAATACTGTTACTAAACTCCTTTATATCCAAGATCTTCACCTAGGTTATCTGCACAAAAAGAAGTTATAACTGTTTCCCACTATAAGCATATCTGTGGTTAGAATGTTTAGAGTTGTGTATGAGGCAGTGCTCCGTGGACTTCCAGAGGAGCTAGAGTGTCTATCAAATCTGTATAGAGTTCTAAGTACAAAGGGTATGTGTATAGGCTCACAGACTATGTTTATATGCAGCTATAGAGATAGCATCATTATAAAGGTTACCCCCCACTCATCGAAATATATCCAGGGGATGCAGCTGTACAGAGATGTTGCACAGCCGCTCACCATTGCAATAGTTATAGAGGGTGGTGGTGCTGATGATATAATCGATGCTACTACCACTGTCTATGACACGGCTAAGAGCTGTGGATTGTCAATAAGGTTGCTCTCTGAATAGAGGTCCTTCCTCACCTTATCTTTTCTTCTGTGAGCTGGTACAGCTATTTAACTAGACATTAAAAGCTTGTAGAGAGTTTTAGAAGTATTGCTCTACTGTTTTAAAAGTTTGGATATGCGGCTATGTATCCTATGTTCGATAATCTTTATGAATTCAATAGCGATGGTTATAGCCAGTAGAATTGTAAATATATTGAGTATATAGTTAGTGATATCGATTAGGATCCTCTGAGCCCGTATAATGGCTAGACAGTAATTTATAGGGTACCTAATAAAGATTGAAGTTAGAAGTATTATCATCTCTATTGAAACTCTCATATAGACCGTTGTTGTCATCCAGAGGCTTTTAGATATAAAATCCTTGATACTGATAAGAATATACCACAATCCTCTCACAACTCTATAAGCAAAATATATCATTACAGCTAGCTCAACAACTAAAATTACCTCCCATACTATTGTAGGCATATCTTCAGCCAGATATCTATGAAGATATTCAAGTCCTAGAGCCGTCGTATATATTAGAAGGATTAATATTAGAGAATCTCTGACAACATCGTGAATAGCAATTCTTACTGGTGTGAATATTATTGGTCTTGGCACAGCCCTCTTAACAAACTTCACAAGACTTTGTCCTTGCAGTACTCTTCTACCCTTGACAATAAGGATTGTTATCTTAGCTATAAAGTACCAGCTGGAGAAAAGGATATATAGTAGACCTAGAAGTGGCTGTTTGAATATTAGAGCTAGAGCTATAACTGCTATCCGTACATCTCTTGTAGGCCATGGAAAAGAGGTTCTGGCCTTCACCACAAAATCCCTGTCTCTAATTAAATTGCTTAGGAAGCTGACATATATTGAGCCGAGGAGGGCTAGGAACGAAAGCACTATATACTCTATCCGTAGGGGCCAAATCCCAAGAATGAAACCCTGATATACTAGCCCAGCTATAAGAAGTGTATCGACAATTCTATCCAGGGTTGTATCGAGGATTGCTCCAAACTCTGTCTGTCTATTGAATAGTCTGGCGACCTCGCCATCAACACCATCGAGAATTGATGACAGGGAAGCGAGAATAGCACCTAAGGTATACATGTTTAGATAGGCCGCAACAGCACCAGCTATACCTATAATGAAAACTAGAGCTGTTATTATACTTGGTTCAACAAATATACCATTTTTGTATAGAAAAAGGCTAATCCTTGTTGAAATCCTTCTATTTATATATCTAGCTACAATACCATCGCTATCCTTGATGAGATTCCTTCTCATAATCTCCCAATAGATCTTCCTAGCCTTAGCTAAATCTTCAACAGAGTCTACATCTATCCAGCGTAGACCAGTTACATCTACAAAACCAACAAGTCCCCTCCTAGCCAGTATATTTATGAAGTTGGATAGTGTAGCACTCCTCCCATACTCTTTCACAACATTGCTTATTTCTATAAATAGCTTCTTAGGGATATAGAATAGACCTGTATCGATACCTGTCAATGGAGGTATATCCTTTCCGGCTAAAACTACAGCCGAACCATCTATGATTACCTTCAGCCCCTCTACAGCTTCCTCACCGCGTACAGATCTGTCTAGGCATAGCAGAACTCTATCCCTATCTCTAGTAGATGCCTTAATAAGATTCTTTAGAATACTGGACTCATATACATGGTCAGACATACTAACAATAATATCATCTTCTATACCCATCTCCTTAAGTTTCTCAATTGCTTGGTAGAGCGTCCATAGATTACCATCACCTGGAATAACATCGACGACCACTATTCTACTGCTAGATACTTTAGTAGAGAAAATATCCTTGAGATCGCCTCTGGTAGCTATATACACTTCAACAATACCAACTTCACCCATAACCTTCATTATATAATCTATAATCGATATTCCATGTTCTAGCTCGATTAACGACTTTGGTATAGATTCAGTATGGGGTCTAAGTCTAGTACCATATCCAGCAGCAATAACAATACCAATCATTCTCTAACCCACTATATAGCAGATATATGAATATTAATAACCGTTAATGCCAGCTGAAATAGTTAGTCCATGAATGAATTCTATGGAATAACATTTATCTAAAATCTTCTAATACATGTTTCTAGCTCTAATTCAATGCGTTGTGATAAATATGTATACTATTATTGCTAAGAGTATGATTAATCCAAGTATAAGGGAGAGAGCAATTAATGAATTTTCAAAGGATCTCTGAATAGAGTGAATGGAATGTATAAAGCGATGTCTTATCAGGTTCAGAAATCTGTATTCGAATTCTATACTTATTCTAACTATGGAGGATAATATTCTACGTGCAGGTGGCGAATCTATATCAACCATTCTATCAATTTTATTCTCAATTTTACGGAAATCCGGCTTTAGTGACGTGATGTCTATGGAGATTCTACGATGTTTCTTATAAAGATGAATAGCATAACTACACATTCTTCTAACATATTTCAAAAGGGCTAGTAGTGGTACTGATAGATAGAGATGAATTCTATAGATATTCGAAGTTATTAAGGAAGTAAAAATCGACTGGCATCTCCTACAAGTTCTAAAAATAGTTGTTGAACCATGGTGGATTAGTGTGAGGAAAATCCACAATGGGAGAGTGAGTATGGCAGGTAGTAAGAGACGTATGATATCGATATTTAGAGAGAAGCATGTATGGGACACACCAACCGATATGTATAGTACTGTAAACCTTTGGAGATAGTTAAGGTTTATATTTATGGAGGCTACCGCTAAGGAATATATGTGGACTCTCTGTACAGCTTCCCATAGGGGGAGTAGCATCATGACTACAACTATAATCTGTATATACGGCTGAATTCTGTCCGCCATGTATATCATATAGTAGTAAGTGGGTACTAAAATGGGTAGCATGCAACATATGATGATACCACTTGTTGTATTATTTGTAATAAGTAAGAGTAGTGAAAATACGGATAGCTCTACAGCCAATAGCTTTATGGATAGTTCTAACATGGCGGGGTTTCCATCTAGGTATGCATAAGATGCTATGAATATTGTCAGTACTAGTAGAGCTGATTCTATACCTACTATAGTAGTGATTAAGTAGTGGCGTTCATTGACAGGAACTACCCCTCTAGATCTAATTAGATGTTCTTCAATATAGTTGTTCAGAAAACCATATAAATTTGAGAGATAGATGGAGGCCACCGATATAAGAAGTGAAGGTAGATACGTGGAAAGCGCTATCATTAGATCTACACCCTACTCTGTTTGAATACTGTATACAGTGCTAATAGTATGAAGAGAAGTAGTGGAAATGTAATTATGTAAAGTATTATGATATCGATTTCGATAGGTAAGGGTGTGCTACCTCTAACAAGAAGCACTATAGGTGTAAGGGCTATGGATGTCATTGTGAGGAGTAGAACATAGGGTGATAGACCTAATGCTTTTAGATTAATCGTACCTAGAGTGTTCACGTTTTTATGTATTCTTATATGTGCCAGGAGATACTTTGCACTATATAGTATTGTAAGAGAGGTCTCAATCGATATTATGATTATTGTGAAGAGGTAGATCCAATCTTTAGCGATGTAGTGGAGTAGTGCTGAGAATATTAGCACCTTTGCTAAAAAGCCTATGGCTGGCGGCATTCCAAATATAAATAGAATTGATAGTATTGCTGAGAGCGACTCTATTGGAGCAACTCTATATATGTAGCCAAGACTATCAATATTTCTTTCATGTGTCAGCAATTCAATTACGCCAGAGTCGATAAATAGTGTAGCTTTATAGAGTGCATGGGCTACTGAGAAGGTTAGAGCAGCATATATAAACGTGGGATCAGCAGATTTTATATAGAATGCAATAAGTATTGCTATTACACCAGTATTAGATATGGTGCTATATGCAAGAAGCCTCTTGATATCACGTTGATATATTGCCTGAAGAGCACCATATACTGCAGCCAGCGATCCAAATACGAAGAGTATTGAAAAAGCCGTACCTGCATCTATTGCAAAGTGGCTTAAGATTACAAATCCATATATCCCCATCTTAACCATTATACCAGATAGAAGGGCTGAGATGGGAGCAGGTGCCATAGAGTGGGCATCAGGTAGCCAGAAGTGGAGAGGTACAATAGCAGCCTTTGCCATAAAGCCTAAGAGTGCAGTTATTGTCAGAGCTGGTGATGCTAAATCTAGATTCAGCTCTAAGAGAGTTATGGTTAAGATATTCTCGAAGTTGGATACCGCTAAAATTAGGAAGAGCGCTATATCTGTTGGAATCATTGAGAAGATCAGGTACTTTAATGAGGCATTCATAGCCCGTGTATCGATTCCGACTAGTGTATTGTACGCTATTGCAAGAAATCCTATGATTTCAGACATTAGCCAAAACATTACGAATTCTAGAAGGTATTTCGAACTCAGTGTTGCTATTATAGATATGGTAAGACCGTCTACCAACAGCTGAAGGGAGTTTGATCCATACTTTTCACTTGAGTAGCCAGCTGTGTAGAGGGATACTATGAGTGAGACTAAAATCGACGTTAAGAGGAGTATTGATTGAAAGAAACCATAACCGATAATAAGGTTCAGGGAGAGAAGCATTAAGTATCCAGATATTTTTAGCAATCCTACAGAGAATCGACTCCTAGTCCCTGCATTCCCAATAAGGATCACTACTGTAGATAGCGAATACAGTAGGTATCTACATAGATCATTCATCTCCATATTGCTTCACATCTCCCTAGCCGCTATAGCCTTTACACGTTCTATCATCTAGCTAATTGTAAGCGTTCTAACTATATATGTATTATAGTTATTCACTACATCAAACCCTATACCAAGTACAAATTCCATAAACGGTCTGTAGAGAAAGAAAGCCGTGCCCAGTACTACGACTAGCGTGAGTAGAGTTAGTGACGTAGTATATGGAATTGCAATATCTTTAATTATCGGCTGGACAATACCCTTTGATACAATAATTCTATATAGTATTTTGAAGTATCCAGCTGCAGCTATACCTGATATAACTAACACTAGTACTGCATATATAACAGTACCAAGCCTTACACTTGACAGGACTAGAAGAGCTTTACTCCAAAAACCTATGAATATAGGTATGACGCCAAATAGATTCAGAATACCTCCACTGAATATTGCAACGATCATCTTCTTCAGCTTTAAAGAGCCTAGACATTCGACAGTCCTTCCACAGCATACTATCGATATACCTGCTAAATAAAAGAGTATCGCATCTCCTAGGGAGTTGGAAAGAATATGGAGTACAGCTGATGCTATTCCCTCTATATTATCTAGTGAGATGCCCAGTAGAGCAAGGCTGAGTTGCACCATGGTGCTATATGCTATAAACCTCTTTACATCCCTCTGAAAGTTCATAAGTAGAGCTCCAATAAGTGCTGATATGATAGCCAGCACTCGAAGAAGCAATAGAATGGAGGCTCTAAAGTCTGCTAAGACGCTATCGTATCCAAAGATTGTATATAGAATTCTCATCAATCCATAGAGACCTACAGTATCCGCTATTGCTGTAAATGCCGCAGCTATAGGTGTCGGTGCTTCACCATATGCATAGGGTTGCCATGCAAAGTTTAGAGGAAATATAGCTGATTTAAATAGAAAGACCCACACCATTAATGATATCGCTACCTTTGATGACACTATGATATCGCCAAATGTAGTACCTGTAAACTCTGTTACTGCATTCGGATTTCGTGTCTTGAGAGCTATATCAGCCATATTTAGGGTTCCAAAAGAGCCATATATGATAAATGTGGAGAGGAGATATAGCGAGGTCACCATCATTCCTGAGATGGCGTATCTCAGTGCGGCCCGGATGGCTCTTGGGCTATCTCTATAGAATGCGGTAAGTGCATAGGATGAAATTGCTAGAAGTTCTAGTGATACAAAGAAGTTGAATATATCACCTGTATACAGGCATCCAATAGAGCCTGTAGCCATGAGAAATAGTAGCAGGTAGTATAGGTAGAGCCACCTGGATCTAATCATCCACGAACTGTATATAGATGTAAGGAATAGCATAAACATTGATAAGGTACCCAGAAAGGCACTTAATCTATCAACAGTATAGACTATTCCTAGGGGAGCTGGAAATCCTCCAAATCTATAGACTAAAATACCGCTGTTAAGTGTTAGGATGAGGATATAGAGACTTATTATGAAGGCAATTAGGCTAGCAGTTATGGAGAGTATCGTATAGATTCTCCTATCCTTAGTTATAAATGAGAGTATGGTCACAGATATAGCTATACTCATCAAGTATATTGGGAGAAAACCTAGGAGAAGTATAGTCACGGGATTCACCCAAAGATCTTCTTTGCAAGCTCTTCAAACTTCCCTGAAATAATCTTTCTAGCCTCAATAGCATCTAGTGTAGCAGTTTCTATCCAGTGTATAAATAGTATCTTCGACTGTTTATCTACGTATAGAGTAAGGGTACCTGGTGTATTTGTTATCGATAGTGCTAGGAGTGTTAGACCATAATCCGATTCAATAGTATATGGAATTGCAATTATGGAAGGTCTAAGCCTTCCACTATCCATTAATATTATTCTGGCCACCTCTATATGGGACTTCACTGCAGCGTATATAAAGTATACAAGATACTGCAATAGGTAGACTATCTTCGTAAGGTCTCTCAATTGAATAGCTCTAGCAAGTAACATCCTATCAAGTGCTACCGCCATGAGAGCTGAGATTATAATACCGAATAGTATCGTAAACATCCTTATGCTACCTGTGGAAATTATGTAGAAGGTGAATATGATTGTGAATATTGCCAGTTTATTCAAGAGTCTCTTCATAGGCTTCAGCCTCCTCTGTTACGTGTATGTCTGTAGTTCCATAGTGTTTGTAGTACATTAGAATTAGGCTCAGCAGAAACATATTGCATGCAATTCCTATTACAATTGCTGTAAGGATCATGGCTTGGGGAAGAGGATCAACGGCCATGCTGATAAGCCTTTCAATATCCCTAACCGATGTGGGTATGTCTTCAAGTATCGGTGGGGATGGGTAGGATCCTGGAATATATCTGAAGCCTATAAATATTGCAAAGATGTTTATAGAATCTGTAAACATTATCAGACACAGAAACTTCTTTATTAGTGAAGGTCTCGAAAGTACTCCATATAGAGCTATAGCGGTATTGAATACAAATGCTATCATGGCTGTTCTAAAGGCGAGTGAGATGAGAAGGTCACTCATATGCCTCAGCTACTTCATTGATGTTCTTCAGTTCATCTTCTCTGAGAATCAACACCATTATTGCAAATGTTAAGCCTGAAAATACTATTAGGAATTCAAATAGATTGTATAGAAATATGGAGCCAGCAAGAGGTGTATCGAGGAGGGTTCTGGGCATTGATAGTATCGAGTCGTTCTTAGCCATATTCTGAAGTATATAGGCATTTGAACCGGAGAGCACCCCTATAATAACTATGGATAGGGAGGTAAGTACTATTGCTAGAAGACCGGAGAGTCTCAAAAGCATGAGTTTTGATGTATTTAACCCCCACTCATATAGATACTCTATGGAGAAAACAGCGGTAGCTAGTGTTGCTGCTACAACAGCTATAGCTCCTCCCTGAAATCCTCCACCGGGTGTGAGATGTCCATGGATAGCGGTTGCAAGTCCGTATACCACTATAAGTGGTATGATTATCTTTGTAGCGCACTTCGCAATATCGGATAGACCTTTAGCACCAAGCCCCCTTAGCTCTATATATCCTCGTAGAACTACCAGTATGGCTACTATGGAGGCAAATAGAACGGTAGTTTCATAGATAGTGTCCAGTCCTCTATAGTCCCACACAATAGCTGTTACAGCATTTAGTGAAAATGATGTCAATCCGATGCTCCATGGATTGTATGAGTTTAGAATAAAGCTTGCTCCAATGGATCTGAGATCTGTAGGTGTTATTGGACCCAGTCCTTCAAAGGTGATTGTAAGGGAAAGTGCTAAGACTAGTAGTGCTAGGGAGAGTGCCAGTATAACATCCTTTCTATTCATCTTTCAAACCTCTCTGTCTTTTTAACTAGTAGGAATAGTAGAAGTGGAACAACACCTACTGAAACAGGTATATATGTCAGTACAAGGTCGGGAGCCATTAACAGAAGGTATAGCAGTGAATATGAGATGCCTTGAGTAAGTGTAAGAACTGTAGCTAAGAGTAGATCACGCTCCTTAACAACCAGATATGTTATGAAGACCGATAATAGGGATGAGTATATGATGACTATGTATGGAATTAGGGATATATCTATTGACATAATCCACCCTCTACTTTATTCTCAAGTGCATCATACAGTAGAGGCTTTCTAGGAGCTTGACACATTATATATGCTGCTTTAGCAAGGCTATGGGCACCTGTTGGCGCTAGAATCAGAATAAGTACTGCTCCAGCTATGGATGTACCAGCTAGATAGAACCTATGAACACCGAGATCCTCAAGAGCTAACGAAAGTAGAGCCACACCTATTAGTGGAAGGACAGAGCCACCGATAGCCCCAATAGTTACAGCATGAATCCTGGTAAAGAAGTTTGGAAGCTTTAAAACACCAATAGCACTTACAATATCAAAAAAAGCACCTACTATAATTGCTGTAAGCCCTACTATTGAAAGCACCGTGTCCACAACCATTATTTAGTCACCCATCTCCTTGGCCTCAATATACTTAGATACATAGAGGTCCAGAGCATGTATCCATAGAGTTAGGGCTATGAGTCCAGAGGCTACTATAGGTCTCCGTAGGAAAAGTGCAAGAAGAGCTATGAATACAGAAAGATCATAGCTTAGAGCATCTAGAGCCAGAATTCTATCAGGTATCGTAGGACCCTTAACCAACCTGATTATATATAGTATAGATGATAATAGATAAACCGAAATGACGATACCAATAACACTGTATATCACATCTATATCCATAGGTGAAACCTAGTAGATAGTAATATCCAAAACCTTAAAACTATAACTCCTAATCAGCTAGAGCTACACTACTGAATGAAAGCAGCTATAAAAATCCAGATATAGCTATAGGAATCAACCTACCAAATTATGATAGCCGGATATACACCTTTCAATACCCAATCTATTTATCGCTAAACTCCTCTCTACCCTAAATGGTGAGGCTCGGTTGCAATCAGACTTATGCAACTCCAATAACTACATACTGCAGTAGCACGATGTATTAAAAGTATATAACGGGGAGAAAGGATTAGGCTATATATTGATGATGAGTGGCGATGGCAATGATAGGTGATTGAACCGGATAGATGCCTGAATTGTATTAGATAATATTGAGCCGGCTGTACGGTGCTATTAGATCAATAGTATCTGAGTTCTTTTTCTATATTAAAAATACTGCAAAACCTAATGCTGTATCTATTTCACCTAAATTTATTAGAGGGATTTAGAATATCTTCATAGTATCCTAGGTGGTTTGGTATATGTCAATCTCTACGGAGCTTTTGTATCAAGTTGATAGCTATTTAAAGGAGTTCGAGGCTAGGGTTGTAGAGGTTTTGGATAGAGGCATTATATTGGATAGAACAGCGTTCCACCCTAGAACAGGTGGCGTTGCTAATGATCTTGGCACGATTTTTATTGAGGGTAGGAGGATGGATGTTACGGATGTTTACATCGATAAAGAGAGAAAAGTTGTAATCCACACAGTTGAAGGATCTCTAGAGGGTGTAGAGCCTGGTATGGTGGTCAAGGGTGTTATTGATTGGAGTAGGAGGTACAGGTTGATGAGGCTTCATACAGCTGCACACATACTTGCAGCAGTTATGTATAGAGAGTATGGTGCTCTTATAACTGGTGGTAGTGTAGAGCCGGACTACGCATACGATGATTATGGTCTGGAGAGGTTTGATAGAAAAATATTTGAGGAGGTTGTTCTAAAGGCTAATGAAATTGTCAGACGTGGTGTGGAGGTAAGGATATACTGGCTTAAGAGAGACGATGCTCTTAGGATACCCGGTATAGTTAAGCTTGCAGAGAGAATGCCTCCTGAAGTAGAGACTCTGAGAATAGTTGAAATACCCGGTATAGATATACAGGCTGATGGAGGACCTCATGTAAGGAATACTGCAGAAATTGGTGAGATAACGATGATCAGAGCTGAGAATAGAGGAAAGAATAGAAAGAGACTCTACTATACAGTAAATCCATAGATATAGCGTACCGCCTACCTTTGTTACATAAACCACCTACTGTGGTTCTCGGCTCTACTACCACCTTTACTATTTCTCTGCGGCAATTCTTGAAATTCTCGGACACTCCTTAAATTCCTGAAGACCACGGTCAGTATCTTACTACTATCAAGCCTTTAGTCCTAATAGTCAAGCCGTGCTGGAACATCAGATGGACCCAGCTCAAATCGTGCTTGGAACCCAGCCTTAGGGAAGGGATAAGGTGTAGCAATTTTCAATATCCGGATACATGAAATCGTAGCCTAGATCTCAACCATCTATAGAAATCCTGCTAAGCCTAGTATTAGTCCTACTGCTGCCGATATCAATATGAGTACTACCGGATCG